>Ga0310690_10008952_pt1 | contig 12618 bp, 16 predicted proteins | sample AusTroGonzalo_MG_2_FD_207661 | JGI IMG/M metagenome (GOLD analysis project Ga0310690, IMG submission 207661) | Bovine rumen microbial communities from tropical cattle in Woodstock, Queensland, Australia - Gonzalo_04 (v2) (version 2) | ecosystem: Host-associated > Mammals > Digestive system >...
CATGGACTGCGTGGAATATATGCGCACCCTACCTGACAAGGCTTTCGACCTCGCCATTGCTGACCCGCCATACGGACTGATAGACGCTGGCGCATGGAAGCGAACCAGCGCGGGCAGTCTGCGTGGCAGGATAATGAACGAGTCAAAGAAGAAGTTCAACAAGTGGGACAAAGCACCACAGCAGGAGTTCTTCGACGAGTTGGAACGTGTCAGCAAGCACCGAATCATTTGGGGCGGCAATTACTTCCCTTTGCCACCTACCCGCTGCATACTCTGTTGGGATAAGGTGCAACCGTGGGAGAACTTCGCACAGATAGAATTGGCTTGGACAGACATCGACTGGCCTGCTCAACTATTCAGATACGACAATCGGGCAGGCGGCAAGATTCATCCAACGCAGAAGCCTGTGGAACTTTATTCGTGGATTCTGAAACGCTTTGCCCATGAGGGTGACAAGATATTCGACCCGATGATGGGCAGTCAGTCATCGAGAATCGCGGCCTACATGATGGGATTTGATTACGTCGGTTGCGAGATAGACGAGGAATATTTCAACAAAGGCTGTGAACGCTTCAATCGTGAATGCAAAGGAGAGTTCACATTGCCCGATGGAAAAGTAGTAAAACAACCAACTTTATTTGATTGATATGGCAATAGACGATTATTTGGCTTTGCTCGACGATGACAAAGAAAAAGCCTACGACACATTGAATCACTTGCTATGGTATCTCCAAGACCAAGGTGTCGTGGAGTTCCACGAAGACAAGTTAGACGAATTGTATAATTCACCAAATATTTAAGGAACTATGACAGTAGAAGAAATCAAGGCCAAGCACCAGCCTCGCCCGCTCGTACTGGCGTAAAGGCTTACGAGGTGACAACGGTCATCGCTGCCATCGCCGACATCGTGAGCGAGGAGGTGTTGGAGAGTAACCGCATCAGCCTGGCGGACCACACGGGCACAAAGATGGTCAGCATCTACCCGAAGGTGAACGGCAGCGTGAGTGATGCCGACATCGAGCGCGAGACGACGGCTGCCCACACAGCAGACCCAAGCGTTCCCGTCCGCACCCGTGCCGAGGAAAGCGACCTGACTACCGACCGCCTTAATTGGGTGCTTGGTGCCACGATCGGCGTGAAGTTGGCTTTCCCCTTCGGGCCGCCGAGCTAAACCTTCAGCAAGCAGTTTGCACTGAGCAAGCAGGCACAAAAGGTTAAGATGGTTGCAACCGACACAGCCATCCCCAACGACGACGAACCGGCACAAGGTGGTAACACTGGCGGCAACAACGGCGGCAACAAGCAGGGCGGTGGCAGTCAGGACACGGGCGGGGGGCTGGAGCCGTAGGCCTTCGGATGTATGATGTAAGATGGACTCCGAGCTTGCTCGCCTGAGCACCAACGGAGCGCAAGAAGAGGGAAGATGTAGGTCTTTCCTCTTCGTTTTTTAATAAAAGGAACTAAAACCAAGAAGAGAGTATGAAATTGAGTTATCGAAATTATCCCATCCTGTCGATAATGGATAGGAAGATGTGCGCCGGCTTGGAATTAAATAGCGGCGACCCTGAAACCACCGACATGGAGGTGAAAGACTTAGTGGAGAAGTGCATCAACAAGGGAGCACTCTGCGACATTCCTATCTACTATGTCAGTAAGGAGTTTGAAAAGGGATATACTGAGAATTGGGAAAAGTTGTCTGACCTTGTAATCAACAACGAGACCATTGCTCAGGAATGCTTAGAGAATTGCGCGATGATTATGCCAAGCGGAAACGTATTTGTCAACATCATGGCCGAAGATAGGTTTATGTTTATCTGCGCCATAAAGGACGGACGTATCGGCAATGTGAGATATGGCACATGGAACGCAGCGCGATACATGAATAAAAGCGAGGAAGACATGAAGAATTTGCAACAGAAGATGTTCGGATTCCTCGTTGTTCTCGCTTTCAAGAAGTTCGCAACTGTTGAACTCGACATCGTGGAGCCATTCAAGAAAAAGAAGACAGCACTCGACCCACAAGGCAAGGTCGTAAATGATACGGGCGTGGAGGTCACGCTTTTGGATTCCCGATGGTTCCGTGAAATCATCCGTGAAGAAGGCTTCAAGGTTCGCGGTCATTTCCGCTTACAGCCTTGCAAGGATGAGCAAGGGCATTGGACTCGCAAACTTATCTACATCAACGAATACGAAAAGCACGGCTACCATCGTCGTGCAAAGATTTCAGTCGAAAACGAAACAATAAATTAAGGAACTATGACAGTAGAAGAAATCAAGGCCAAGCACCAGCCTCGCCAGCTGGAGAACCAAGTGGAGTTCGACGCTATCATGTCGGACATTAATCAGCAGCAGGGGGAACTCAACCGCCCGCTTATCGACCGCAAGATGGAAATCGTGAAGCAGCGCGAACTGCTCAACATTCAGAAGCAGGCCATCAATCAGCAGTTGTCGGCACTCTCGGCAGAGTATCAGGACATCGAGGCCAGGGCAAAGGCCATCAATCGCCCGTTGCACGACCTGAAGCATGAGTGGATAACGCTCAATCCCCGTGAACGTTTCATTAAACCGAAAAATGTATGAATAAGTAATTATGCAAAAAGGGGTTGTTTTGTAAACTCTAAGGTTACAATTTGGGGTTATCTTATGCAAAAAGACAGGAAAAAGCATAAAAAGTTACGCTAAAACTAAAAATAAATGCGTAAATACTTGTGCATTTCAAATTATTGTCGTATCTTTGCATCAGAAAAAGGAACAAATAACAAATTAAACCCCAAGACCCGGAAGGGCACAGAGATTATGAAGACTACAAAGATTTACAGACTGGTTGAAGTTCAGAATGGTGACGAAGCTAAGTTCTACGGCAACAAGTTCTACGGAAGCAAAGAGGCTGTTGAGAATGCAATCGCTACAGCATGTTTCTCACTTGAGCATGGTGGCAGAAACGTACACATTGCCGACTGGGTAAATCACAAGTGGGACAGCGTAAAGATTGAGGGTGAAGGTTGGATGACCTGTACGTTCTGCAAGATCGTAACCATCAACGACGAGATGTTCGGAGAGAAGTACACCAAGAAATTCAGCATCGGTTACATCACCTACGAGATGGAAGCATAATACGGGCAACGGGAGAGGCAACCCTCCCACCCTTCAACAAGAAGTCAAACCCCTAAAAGCATAAGGAACTATGGCAACGACAATTTCAAAACTCGACAGGCTCACGACGCTGCGTGACTCGCTGCTGGATTGTTGCAAGGAAAGCGTGAAGAACGCCGACGAGTGGCAGACATTCCACGACTGGCTGGAGAAGGTCAAGGACATGATAAGCGACGAGCACCGAAGGCTCGGTTACATGGCCGTCTATCCGATAGTAAACGGCTCGGCACAGGAAGCACTCTTTGAGGGCACCCGCGACCAGTGCAAGATATACACCGACATCCTACTGGAGAACAAACCCGAAATGAGGGGCAACATAATCGTATTGGAACTATGAGCAAGGAAGAACAAGCACTGCGCATGGGGCAGCGTATCACTGCCCTGCGCAAGTTGGAGGGCATCAGTCAGCAGGAACTGGCCGACCGTGCGGGGCTGACCCGTCAGCACATCGGACGCATCGAGAAGGGCGAACTGGTAAGCGTGGCCTACGTCACCATCCAGCAGATAGCCGAAGCCCTCTGCATGACGGTTGACATCATCGACCCAGGACTTCAAGACCTGGCACCGCTGAAACGGCTGACATAAGACATCCGACATCATCCATCGAAAGAGAGACATTCCGCACAATCGGGGTGCCTCTCTTTTTATGCAAGTAAACCTGTAACGAAGAAACGATTAATAAATATGGAAGTACAAACAAAAGACTTTATTCGATTGGAGATAGGTATGATATGGCTGATCATCGTCATACTGTTGCTGACGTTATGCTCGTGTACGAAGACGGAATACATAGTCGTCGAACGGAATTCGACGGACACGTTATTCGTCACCAAGCACCAGCGCGACTCTATCTGGGTACACGACAGCATCATGATAAGCGAGAAGGGTGACACCATCAGAATCGAAAAGTGGCATACGAAGTATATCGAGAAGCAGGTACGTGACACGACGTATGTCGCCACGCACGACACCTTCCCGCAACCTTATCCCGTCACTGAATATGTGGAAAAGAAACTATCGACGTTCCAGGTGGTCCTGATGACCATCGGTGCGTTGGCTCTGATGGGTATTGTGGTATTTTTGGTTTCGAAACTAAAACGCTTTTTGCCATGTCGCTGATAGATTATAATGACCCGAACGCCGTATGGCGCAAGACGGGTTACGACCCATACAAGGGTATGAGCGAAGACGAGATGATGAAGACTGGATGTCTTCAGGGTGCAGCATTTATAGGAATCATAATACTTGCTTTAATAGTTTATACATTATTGAATTGATTGAATTGTTTTAGAATTGGTAACGCCGTGAGGCGCGAGCGGCCCGTGAGGGTGGCCTCTCTTATTATTATATTAATTGTTAATAAAGTATTTTTTTTCGAGCCGATACAGGTGACTTACTAACTGTATCGGCTCTTTTTGCGAAGTAAACCTTAGACGCATTTTTCTTCGGTTAGTAGAAAGGTTTTTAAAACGGAAGAAAAATGAAGAAAATCTATTATTTCATTATGTTAGCCCTCTATGTGTTGGGCACAATAAACGGTGTGGGATATTCCTGTTATATTCACGAGTATGTGACTGCTATTGGCGTGGCTGTGCTGGCGTTCATGGCATGGCCTACTGCGTTGAGTTACTGGAAATACTTAACTGATTAAAAAGCTATGGTTAAGATTAAGGATGCAAAGACAGACGGCACGCGCTCGTTCTGGCTTTCACGCATGACATTTATCGTGTGCTTTTTCGTGTCGGTGGGCTTGATTGTCGGCGGCTTCTTTGTCCCACCTATGGGCGTGATTGATGGATCATGCCTGACAGCCGTCGGAGAGTTGTTGCTGTTCCCTACCCTGCTGTATGCTTTCAGGGCTGTTGAATTGGGTCTGAAAGTGAAGTTCCAGAAAGGAGAAACAAGTATTGAAATCACTAAACACCAGGAGAATGGCAACGAGAATCAGTAAAAACTTTACGCTCGACGAGCTGCTGGCCAGTAAGACCGCCAAGCAGCGGGGCATCATTAATGCCCCAGGCGTCGACGAGGTTTGTGCGCTGTGTGCTTTGGTCCATAACGTACTACAACCACTACGCGACGCGATGGGTGAGCCCATCAAGATAGGCTCAGGCTATCGTTGCACGAAGCTGAACAAGGCCGTTGGTGGTGTTGGCAATAGCCAGCATACCAAAGGCGAAGCGGCTGACCTCTGCATTGATGGCGACCTGAAGAAGGGCCGCAAGTGGTTTGAATGGATTCGTGACCATTGTGAGTTCGACCAGCTTATCTGGGAACACAACGCTGCCGGGTCATACTGGGTGCATGTCAGCTATCGTATTGATGGCTACAACCGCAAGCAGGTGATTAACGAGTTGTTGAAAAAATAATGTTTATTTATTATAGTTTATAGATGTTTTAGTAATTTGTTTAGTTATTTTAGGTTTATGTTATTATGGGGCACGGCGGTGCCCCTTTTTTGTATAGTAAACCTAAAATAAGAAAATGCGCAAAGGTATATGGCACTAATTATCGACGATACACTAATCAGCAACCAGGAACAGAACCTCAGAGCTGCTATGAGCACCGACCCTAAGATGAGGAAGGTGATACAGCAGCACATCCGTGAGGCACTGTTCAAGGCACGCCGTGAAATCATGGCAGACTTCCCAGCTGACAATGGCGACCCCAGACAGTCGGCTAAGGCTATCCGTACCAGCGTCTACGAAAAGGTGCTGGGTGGTAATATCAATATCCTGACCGGCAAGACGGCCAATGGTGGCATGCAAGGCTACGAGCCACCAAGGAAACTGCGCCCAGGTCAGAGAGGTGGCAACAGGATCAAGGTCGATAAAGACAGCAGGTCTTATAAAATTGCCCATTACGAACCAAAAATGCGAGGTTTTATTTTACGTTTCGTCAATAGCGGTACGAAGACCCGCGTTATTGGATTCCGTAATACGGTCAAAGCTAACCGCACGAAGTATGAGAATCGTGTATATCGCATCAATCGTGGCGACAAAGCACGTACTGGCAACCGTGGCAGCATAGCAGCCCGCAACTGGTTCATGCCATCGGCTGAAAGCGCACTGGGCGATGCAGCCCAGATGATTGCCGACCTGATAGAAATCGAGGCAGCAGCCATCGCAAATGGTGAACAATAAAAACAATATATATGGCAAAAGATAGTGTTCTTAAACTGCGTGTAGAGTCGCAAGAGTATGATGCCAAACTGAAGAAAGCGGCAGAAGGTATTCGGCATTTGGCAGACGTCGCCCATAAAGCGGGTGGCGACTTATCAGGTCTGGATAAAGCTGAGCTTGACTATATCAGAGGTCTTGGTGAGATGGAAACCAAGTCGCGCACGGCTGCTGGCTCCTTACGTGAATTAGAGGAAACGTTCAAGGAGTTGACTGTCGTATATAACCAGTTGAACGAAGTCGAGAAAGCTGATGAAGGAGGCAAGGCTCTGGCAGCATCATTGGAAACGCTGAAGAAGCGTGCACAAGAAGCGAGAAAAGAACTTGACGACGCATCAGCAGCCCTGAAAGATAACGAGAAAGCGTCAAAGAGTGCTGGCGTTGGTGTACAGTCATTAACGTCCGCACTCGGCATCAACGTGAAGCAATTCGCTGGTTGGGGTGCTGCTGTCACAGCTGGTAAGGTGGCATTAACTGTTTTCAGCGATGTAATGATGAGCAGTCGCGAGACCGCCGATGACTTCGGACGCGATATACAAGGATTGCAAAATGTCTATGAGAACTTCTTGATCTCGCTTAACAATGGCGATATTAGTGGATTCCTATCACGTATTCAGGAGATTGTCGGTGCAGCCCGTAGTGCTTACGACGCTTTAAGCGACTTGCAAGAGTTCAACGCATTCAATCGCGTCAATGTGCAGAAAGCTCGCACAGGTCTTAATTCAGCTGTGACAGATTTCCGTGAAGGCAAAGCATCTAAGGAAGATGTAAGGAATGCCAACGAGGCCCTGAAAAAAGAATTGCGTGAACGTCAGCAGCGCGAGCAAGCCGTGTACGACGAAACCATCAAGCAGATAGCTAAGGACTACGGAACTAATTCTGATGACCTGAAGAAGTTGCTTGCTGGTAATTATGTGGACTGGCATAATCAAAAGCATTCCAATTTGCAAGGCTCAGGCACGAAGTTCACATTTACGCCTATGGCTTCTCCTTACGTTTGGTCTGGTCAGCAGGCGCAATTTGGCACACGTAATTACGCAGCTACAAGTGACGAGAGATTGTCAGTCCTGGCACGTACAATTCCGCTTGATAAACTCGATAAGCTCCAGCAGTTAGGTGAGCAGGCTGAAGCTACGAATACGGAGATAACGCAACTTGACAAGTCACTTGCACGACTGCTTAACAGAAAGACCAGTAGCGGTGGAGGTGGAGGTAATAGGAATAACGTCAACACGAACGTCATCGAGTATGCTGCCGACAGCATCATGGCACAGGAGAAGCTGGTGCAGGAGTTGACGCAGAAGTGGAAGACCGCTGGTACTGAAATGAAGGGTGGCTATCTGGAGCAACTGAATGAGGCAAAGGCCAAGTTGGACGAAATGATAAAAGGCCCAGACCTCGACAAGTTGTTCCCAGACCTTTCAGCGCAGAAATATAATACTGGTACGGTAAGCCGTGGTGACGCTTTGATGCAGTCGATACGTGCTGACATGGGACGCGAAAACATGGCAGTTGACCAAGCATCGCTAAAGAACATCATGACGATGGCCATGAAGGAAGGTCTCGACACCAGCGAGATAGACGCCAACGGATTGTTGGAGCGTATCTTCAACGGCGAGGACATCCCGACTGACTTCTGGAATGGTCTGATGGACCGGCTGAACGAAGCACTGCAAGACTTTGGCAGAGAGGCTTATGATCTGGACGAAAAGGGAAACTTGAAACAACGTCAAAGGCCGGAAGAAAAAGAAACTACAGTTAAACAAGATAATGCCACATTAAAGCAACTCGAAAAGTTCAATGGCGATTACTCGAAGGTGACTGGTGGCGTGAGCAGTATTGCAAGCGGTATTCAACAGCTTGGCATAGACATTCCAAATGAGATTCAAAGCGTATTGGGTGTATTGACTGGTATTAGTTCCATCATGACTGGCATCACTTCTATCTTGTCGCTGATTCTTGTGGCTGAGCAGGTAACGGCTACGACAAGTGCAGTCAAGTCAATTCCAGTCATCGGTTGGGCATTGGCAAATGGCGGTATCGTTCCACATGCTGCAAACGGCTACTTTGTTGGCGGCAATAGCTACAGTGGCGACAACACACCAATCATGGCCAATGCTGGCGAGCTGGTGCTTAACAAAGCCCAGCAGGGCAACCTTGCCAGTCAGCTGTCTGGTGGTGGCATGCAGAATTTGCATCTTGAAACGTATCTCGATGGTCGCGCCATCAGAATCGTACTAAATAACGAATCGCAAGGTCGTTTGAAGGGTAAGTATGTAACGAGTCAGAATTTAAGAGGGTAGGCTATGGCACGAAAGATAAAATGGCGTTTACAGTTTAAGAGCCTGAACAATACAAGTTGCACAGTCAACATCTACGAAGAGGGCTACACGGGCAACACCATCACGGAGTTGACGGGTGCAGCCGTACCATTCGAGATAGAAGAGGACGACGACAGCGACTTGCTTCAGTTTATTCGCTATAAGACGGCATACCTGCGTGTTATCGAGACAACATACGGAGAACTGGACTCTCTGATGCCAACCAGCATCCGTCAACACTTTGTGGAAGCATACTACGGCACGGAGCGCGTCTTCACAGGCTTCATGCAGTGCCAACAGTTCGACAACAGATGGGTAGCCGCTCCGCGCGAATTGGAGTTCCCGTTGGTGTCACCTCTTGGACTGTTGGATGCGTTCAACTTCGCAGTACCATCATCGCATGGATTGGTAACGCTTGGCTCGCTGATGAACGAGGTGATGATAGGATTGAACCCATCGGCTACGGATGCAACGGTATCGGACTATCAGAACGTGATATTCCCAAGCGGAACGGAATATCTGCCGTGGGGTTATTTTATGAGTTCCGTTGTGGTGTGTCCGCTCAATAGCGACTTCAACCATTATGACGACGCGAGCAAGATATACAGTCCGAAAGATTACAGGTTTTTTGTTGAAGGCATCTGTGCATGTTTTGGTTGGATTGCACACGACACACCTGATGGGATTGTCTTTGCACAATACGACTACAGCGGTTCTTATCAGAAGTTGACTGTTGCGCAACTGTCTACGCTCTCAGGTGGTGCAGCATGGGTTCAACAGTTGGCATCATCGTTTAGCAATTATTACAGTAATGCCGACGACAACGCATTGCAATCAATGGTTATGCCGTTGAAGGACTTGACGCTCTCAATAGTTGGTGCAGATGTATCGAAGAAGGAATTGAGTACTCAGTTCTCGACAGCCAACGACAGACTGATGGGTGGCGGTGCCAACTTCAGGTCGTTCTCGTTACAGCAAGCAGGTCCTAACGTTGCAGGTACAAATATGGACGTTGCAATCTTCACCTCTGGCGGTAATCTGGCTAACAACGGACTATTCCCGATAGCCTATGGCAAGGTGGAGAATGGTGCCGTATCGGTTGGTATGGATGAATTCTGGGCTATCAAGTATAATACGTCGTGGTCTGGTAGCCAGCCCATAATGACGGCTAAGTTCTTCGGCATGTTGCCAAATGACAAGAACTTCAACTGTCTGCTGAAACTGAAGATGGCAAAAGGTCCGTCGATGCAAGAGCTGGTAGATACGGGGTACGACGACTTCATGATGAATCTGGTAATTAAGTTTGCGGATAAGTACTATAATATCTCAAACGACACGCTATCGCCTACCATCGTTTATAACGCCATAACCATCAGCGGAAGCACGGGAAAGGTAGTTCCGAACAAGACGCTGGACTCTCCCGTAATTGGTCCGGCTACCGACATAGGCGACGTCGACGGTATTATGTTCAATATAGGCATTTATATGATAGGTGCCATTGAAATTTCACTATATCCAAATACAACACTGCCACCAAACGACGGCGACTGCATCAAGGTCACGGAAATGTCGCTCAGTAACCCTGGAGGAATTGACGAGGCATACTATCCCGACTACAGACATCAAAGCGAGATAAAGGTAGGTGGAAACCAGACTGGCATTAACTCAGCAGAGGTGACGGTCAACTTCAATAATTATTTCGTATGTCGTGGCGACAATTCATTCGGAACAAAAGCAAACGGACCCGTCGCCAACCCGCCAACATTCCCATACATGTTTAGTAGTCTTAACGTGCTACAGCAGAAGGTCAGGAAGGCAGCAGCTATCGACTTCAATGAGTATGCAGCCAAGTGGACATACTGGATTAGCGGTTGGCGGTGGCGCATGATAGCCAAGAGCTTCAATCTACGTGACGACGAGTACACAATTACATTAGCAAGATCATCAACATTAGAGTAATATTATGGCATTTTTAGGTAAGAATCTGAAGATATTGACGCCCGCTACTGGTGGTAATGCAGCGGTAGTCGCCGGAGCACGTTCGTGCGAGGTGAGCATTGAGGGCGACCAGTTGGAAGTGAGCAGCCCAAACGACGGGCAGTGGCGACACTACATCGCAGGACGTAACGGGTGGTCCATATCGGTGGGCTACCTGATGTCCGTTGGCACATTCCCCACCGAGGCGGCAATGGTAAACACTACCGTCACCATCGTCGTCTCTGACGGCACCACAATGATGCAAGGCACGGCCATCGTCAAGTCATGGAAGGCTACGGGAAATCTGGGCAATTTGGCCAATGGCTCGTTTGTCTTCTTAGGCAACGGAGCGTTGTCGCCAGTTACATAGGAGTTACTTTAAGCAATTTAGTTTTTTCATGGTATTAGATTTTATTAAGTGTGGGAAAAGGCTCGTCGTGATGACGGGCCTTTTCTTTGTTGTGAAGTAAAAGCTGCGATTAAGCGAGTGCAATCATGCTTGTATGAATTGCCGAGCGTGAGCAGGCTCTATCAGCGACCGCTGGTAAACCTATAACGCATTTATCTGCAAAAGATAAAAGCAAGAATTATATGAGCTATTCAGCAGGATTTCTACACGAGATCATTATCCCCATGAACCGTAAGGAGGCGAAGCCGGGAAAGTATGGTATCGACTCGGCAGGCATCGAGTGGGAGGAAGGCCCATGCCTTCATGCGAACGTGGACTATGCAAAGGGCAAGGCGGCGATGAATGCCGGTGCGATGGATGCCTATGCGGTAAAGATAGTGCGCATGAGATACGGTGCCACATCTTTCATCAACGAACGCTCGCGTATCAAGTACGACGGCAAGGTGTGGCAGATCATTCCCGAAATGTTCCACCCCAGCCATTTTGACGACACGTTGCAGTTCCACATGCAGCTGGTGGTAAATGACAAATAGAACTAAACCCAGATAGAATATGAGAAAGACAGTAGCGATTATTCATTTCAACACTCCCGAACTGACGGAGGCGGGCATCAGAAGCCTGCGGAAGCATGGGGGTGAGGATTACAGAGTGGTGGTGTTTGACAACTCTGCGACATTGACTTTGCCGGACGGCAAGGTGATTCAGGCACGGCCATTCATGGCGAAGTTGGATGGTGTGGAGGTCATCGACAACACACGGGGGCAGGTGATAGACTTCGACAAGTTCCTGGCTGAGTACCCCGACCGCAATCCCAGCGTCGGCATCTATCAGTCGTCGGTATGGGGCAGTGCCAAGCACATCGTGACGGTGCAAAAACTTTGGGAACTGTTGCCAGAAGGATTCGTGCTGATGGAAAGCGACATTATGATTAAGAAACCCATCGACGAATTCTTCCGCGAGGAATACAGCTTTGTCGGCTTCGTGCAGCAGCATCAGAAAGGCAACCCCTTCGACGTGCCGCGCATCATGCCGATGTTGTGCTGGATGAACGTGCCGATGTTGACACGCGAAGGCGCAAGATACTTTGACCCAAATCGTTGCTGGGGACTGAAAGCAGACCGCAACGACCGAGGCAACTGGATGGATACTGGTGCCTGTCTGCTCGATGAGGTACTGAAGAAACGCCCGCGACTGAAAGGCTTGCATGTGGATATTCGGCTGTTCGTGGAGCACTACGGCGGTGGTTCGTGGAAACAGGACAACCTGAAATATCAGATGGATTGGATCAACCGCAACCGCCATCTTTGGGCCGTGAGCGATGCCGACAAGATTGAGGTGCAGAAGAAGATAGAGCCGAAGGATGTTGCCATGTGTGCCATCGTCCGCTGTGAGAACAAGTATCTGCGTGAGTGGGTGGCTCATCACCTGAGCCTTGGTGTGAAGAAAATCTTTATCTGCGACAATTCTTATGGCGACGAGGAACAGCCGACGGCGGTACTTGGCGACTACATCGAGAAAGGACTGGTGAAGGTGCTCGACTACCGCAACCAGGGCGGCTCGTTCAACGTGCAAGACAAGG
>Ga0310690_10008953_pt1 | contig 12617 bp, 14 predicted proteins | sample AusTroGonzalo_MG_2_FD_207661 | JGI IMG/M metagenome (GOLD analysis project Ga0310690, IMG submission 207661) | Bovine rumen microbial communities from tropical cattle in Woodstock, Queensland, Australia - Gonzalo_04 (v2) (version 2) | ecosystem: Host-associated > Mammals > Digestive system >...
CGGAGGATGCCGTCACCCGAATAATCGATGATCAGCGCTTCATTGTTTCCCATGTTCAGACCGCTGAAGTTCATCGTCTTTCCGCCGATCGTAACCGTCGCCGTATTGATGTTCATGCCGCTGGTGGTCTCCAGCATGGCGGAAACCTGCGTTTTCACACTCCCGCCGATCGTCGCTGCACCGCTTCCGCTGTTCGCGTTTTCGCCGGCGGATACGCTGGTAATCATTTCGTCCTCCCAGTAGGGGATCCGGTACGCACGGAACGTCAGCGTGAACTCCTTTGTGTAGTCCCACAGGCTGCCTTCGCCGGGCGCCCGAACCAGGATCACGTTCAGCCGGCGCTCCGGCTTGTAGTTCACCGTCAGCACCCCGCCGGCCGCAGCCCAGGCGTTGACCTTTTCCAGCAGCTGCCCACGCGCCGTCATTCCGTTCACGTTTCGCCCGTGTTCCAGCAGCCGGAACGTGACCACCATGTCCAGTGTGCTCCGCCGGTTCCCGGTGATCCGTTGACCGTATCCGCCTGCGGCGTCCACCGCGGTGATATTCTCTTTTCCGTCTTCCGGCTCCACGCTGCTGATCACGATCCGTTTGTCGATCTCATCCATCCAGATGCCGTTCAGTGCCACCCGCCGCTTCAGAATCATTGTCTCACCCCGTTGTTATGCGCTTGCACGCGCAATATCCTGGCTGACTATCGGTGCTACAAGATGCCCGACAGTCTCACCATCCATGACAACCTTCACGCCGGTCATGCTGTTCTGGATGTCCTTCGGCAGGGATGCCATGATGTTCTTCATCTCCTGGCCTTCCGGCGTGCTGTTTTCCTTCCACCAGTCGGAGTGCGTCATCATGGCGCCAAGACTGTCCAGCACGTCACTCGGCGACGGCTCCCCGCCTTCCCAGTATCCGTAATCGTCCATCCCCCAGTTGTCCGGATAGTCTGGTTCCTCGTAATCGTCTTCAATCGCTTCGTTGGCTTCCTTGAGCAGTTCGCCTGCGTCTGTTAATACGGTTTGAACAGCATCAGTAACTCCCTGTGTGTCTTTTCCGAACACGGCCTTATACATATCGTCAACCCAGCTTTTATACCGGTTCGGAATGTCTTTCACCGTGTCCAGAATTACCTGGGACTCAGCGTCCATTGCTTCCTTGACTCCGCCGCCATCCCGCAGGACTCGTCCACCTTCCGTCTTGTCAAGCAGCCAGGGAAGAATCAGTGCGGTCACACCTGTCGGATCCGCGGTCGCCAGGCTTGTCGCCGCACCGCCGACCTTCATCTTGAACAGCTGCCACAGGCCAACCGCTGTGCCACCTCCGCCGTCTTTCAGCACGGTGTCATAAGGTTCGCCGACAGGTGTGTCGGAAACATTGTTGAACGCATCCGGATCAACGCGGATGAAATCATTGTCCCCGCCGCCGCTCGGCAGGTTCAGGTTCACGTCCCCGCCGCCGGCGTCGATGTTGAAATCTCCGCCGGATCCAAGGTTGAATCCACTCGGCCCTGTGATAAACGGTGAATAATATCCGTTAAACCCGTCTCCGCCGCCTGTCGGCAATCTGTACGGCTGCGAATACGGAAGCGAAGGCTGCCCGCCACTTCCGTCGTTCGGGATCACGGGGTTCGGACCTGTGTTCGGTCCGCCAACCATATTTTGGACGTACATGGTTTGTACGGTCTCTGTCTGCGTGTTCCCGGTCGTAAAGTTGGCCGTCGTGAATGTCCCGTTCGTGACCGTTTCATTCGACACATTTCCGGTCGTCACATTTTGCGTGGAGGCGTTCTGTGTCGTAGTGTTCTGCGTGGTCGCGTTCTGCGTCGTGACATTCTGCGTAGTAGCGTTCCCAGTCGTAACGTTCTGCGTGGTCACGCTCTGGCTGCTGACGTTCTGGCTGCTGACCGTTTGAGATCCGCCGCCTCCGCCTCCGCCGCTGCCGAAGTCAATCGTCGGCGCCTTGCGGTTTTTGAAGATATTAGTGATCCATCCGCTGACAGACTGCAGCTTGCTCAGGAAATTGATCGCTTCAGCCGTTCCCCAGATCGCGAACAGCGCAGCGAACGCGCCTTTCACCAGTTCGATATTGTTTTCGTCCGCCAGGAACGTCAGCACGCTGCCGATGGTGCTCAAAATCTCGCCCAGCAGTTTCACGTATCCGTTCCCGCTGCCCTGCAGTTCGGACCCGACATCGTCCAGCGCCTGGCCGGCGGACTCGACCGCCTGCCCGATCGCCGTGAACGCTTCGACGATGTTGTCCTCAAATTTCTTAATCGCCGCGTCACGCTCTTCCGGCGTTTTCGCGTTCATAAGGTCCACCAGCGCGTCCAGCACGCCCTGGGCGTTGCTGACCAGGTTGACGGATAGATCGCCGAATAGATGGACGGTAGCCATCTCCAGCAGCGTTTCCCAGTCTTCCTTCAGCTGGCGGACGTCGCTTGCGAAGCCGTTCATTTTTTCGATGTCATCTTCCGACAGTCCCAGACCATTATTGGCCGCGTCGTACCGCTTCAGACCGGCCTGGATTTCTTCCCAGTCGCTGAGAATGCTGTCGATCTCCTGGACCTTCTTTGCGCCGAAGATGTCGCTCATGGCGGTCGCCCATGTGCCGTTCGCCACCATCTCCGACTTCATCTCGAACATCTTATTGAATACAGCTTCGATGTATTCAAGATCGTTCGTATAGTTCTCCGCGCTGACGCCGAACCACTCAGTCACCTTGTCGGACTTGCCGCCGTACTTCAGCCTGGATACCATGCTGGTGACTGTCGAGAACTCACCGCCGGCAGCCTCCATCGCCTTTGTCCATTTCTGGACCTCTGTCGCGGAGGATCCCAGGAACGCAGCCAGATCCATGTAATTGTCCGCTTTGTTGGCGATATCCATGATCTCGCCCCAGATGGACGTGATCACACTGGTGATTGTCCCCAGCAGGCTGTTGAAGATCCCTTCACACACGCTGGACATGGATTCCGCAGCGGACGAAATCTTCTCAAAACTCAGCGCCAGTGCGGCAGTCTCCACGGCGCTCTGTTTCGCGCCGCTTTCGATGCTCTTGAAACTGTTCCCGGTCGCATCGATCTGATTCTTCATGTTCGCCAGGGCGGTCCTGGCGTTGTTCAGCTTCTGCTCGTATTTCGCGATCGCATCGGCGTTATCGCCGTACTTCTCCCGCACTTCTTCCAGCGCGTCCCGGTACGTCTTGACGACCTTTTCCTGCTCCGCGATCTGTTTCTGCAGGTTCTTGACCTTGACCCGGTTCTTCTCCTGCGCAGTGGCGTTGGCGCCCAGCTCGGCGGTCTCCGCCTTCAGCGCGCTCCGCAGGGTCTTCAGGTTCCTGTTCGCGTCCTGCAGCGCCCGCTTGTATTCGCCCTCGCCCTCCAGGATAATCCGCTGTTTGATATCGTTGGCCACGATCGTCACCCCTACAGTCCCATTTTCTTTTTGGCGACCTTCCCGCCGTTGATTCTGACATCATATTCCGCATGGATTTTAAACATGTCCATGATCCAGCCCGGCGTCAGACCCCTTGCTTCCTTAATCGGTATCCCGGCGATCAGCGCGTACCCGTAGTATTCCCGGGCTCGTGTTTCTCGCCGGTCTCCCCGTTTTTTTCAATTTCCTCCAGGTATTCATCGTGCACACTGTCATCCGCTTCGTTCCCGCCGGACGTCTCTGCCTTCATACCTTCGTTGATGGCTGCGTGCACCGCTGCCGTCAGCTTGCCGACAGATGTGTGCCGCACCTCTTCCCCTGTCACATTGGGCGCCAGTCCCGCGTAATCCCGCGCGCTGTTCGCCAGGATCTTGAACACGACGCTCATGCTCTTGACCAGGCTCGCACCCTGGCCGCTCAAACTCTCGTACATTTTCTTGACGCCGCCGAACTCCTCTTCAATCTGTTCCAGCGCCCACATGTCGAACCGCAGTTCGTACTTAGTCCCCTTGATGGTAATGCTTGCCATTTTCGCTTCCCCCTTTAATTCAAAAAAGCCGGAGGCGGAGGATGCCCCTCCGCCCCCTTGTCATTCATCAGGAAATGCCGGCCTTGCCCTTCAGCCACGCGGTCACGGAAGATTCCACCGTGTTCCGGATATGGCTATAGTAGATCACATCACCGCCGGCGCTGAGCTGTACACCCATACCGTTGCCGGTCAGGCTCTCCGTCTGGAAGTCAATGCTCTCGCCCTTGGTCTGGGTGGAGTCGCTGTCCTTGGAGAACTGCACCTTGTAGATCCAGTAACCGTGATAGGTCACGGAGCCCTTGAACCGTTCCTTCCGCGTAAAGCCGACACCCACAAACGGAGAGTCCTTGCTCGTGGCGTTCAGTTCTCCGCCGGTGCCGTCCGTGTAACCCAACAGGGCCTTTTCCAGCGCGTCCGTCATGTTGCTCAGCTCCAGACTGATGCTCACGCCGGTCATCTCATTCTCCGCGTCGATCTGATGGTCGTCAGCGTAGAACTTGACGTCGTCCCGGTTCTCCGTCAGGTCCGCCCGGATCATGTAATCCGCCAACTGCGCGCCGCCGGTATACACAATGGAGCTACCGTCGCCGCCGCTGGAATAGGGAGCATAAACCAGTCCCTTGATACCGATTTTCGCCATAGTTTTTCACCTCATAATGTCGTTTTTGATGCGTTCGGCCTCTGCCGCCATAGCCGCGCCGACCGCGTCGTCCAGTGTTTTCTGGTGTCCCGTCAGGAACTTGTCGCCGGTTTTCGCCGTTTTCCGCCCGCCGCGTCCGTAGTTGATCACGTAGGCAATCACGGCCAGATCCTTGTCCTGCTCGCTGTCTCCACCCGGATAAACGTACTGCCATGCCCGTCCCAGATCCTCATGGATCGGTCCGGGGCCGATGGCCGCCATCATTTGGCCGGTCACAACGTGCCGGTGTTCCGCGGTGCTCCGCTTCAGGTCCTCCACTGCAGCCGCGCTTCCGGCCTGCAGGATTCTCCGCAGGTTCTCCCGGCTGCCAAGCTGCTCCAGTTTCAGGCCGAAGTCGCCGTCGCTGAACTCGATTTTCGCCATCAGGCATCACTCTCCGCCGGCGGTTCCGGCGCCGGTTCCTCCCGGATCAGCTGGCCGCTCAGGTAAACCGTCCACACCCACTCGACCTTCCCCACGTCATAGTTAAAGTTCCGGCCGATCGTATGCGTCAGTTCGATCTTCCCGTCCGCTTCCAGCTCATCCAGTTTGTCGTTAATGTCACCGACCAGATCGTCCCCGCCTTCGGTCACGTAGGCGGTCACCCTGACCATCCAGATGGAGTCCAGAAGATGGCCGTCCGCCCAGAGCTGGCGGGCCTCACCCGGGAGTTCCACCACGCCGTAATTGTCCGGCGCCTTGTTCACCCACGCGTCGCGGACGAACTCAATGCCGCTGAGTTCGTTCAGTTTCGCCACGATCTCGTCGATCGCGTCCACCTCAATTGTCTGAGCCGCTGTCTTCTTCGGGTTCCGGGTCCGTGCCATTTTCGTCACTCCTCTCCGCTGTGATCTCGATGCCGCCGTCGTTGGTCAGGTATGTTCTGACGATCCGCCAGCGCTTCCCTCCGTACCGGAGGATGCGTTCGTCCTGGTAGTCCGCGTCCAGTGCCAGCTTGAACACCAGCTCCGGCTGCTTGCCCGCGTTCAGCGCGTTGTAATACTCGCTGCGGGTCACGCTCCGGATCTCCGCCGGAATCTCCCGCACGCTTTCCGTAATGGCTTCATGGACGCCGTGTGCGCTGCGGGTTTCGGCCACCAGGCCGATCACGTCAGCTCTCACCATCGCCGTCCGCCTCCTCCGGTTCCGCCTCTTCGCCGTAATCGGTATAGCTGTTCGCGTGCATCAGGGTCACCTTCTGCGCATTGTAGGCTTCCCGCAGCCGTTCGTAGTCGTCCGGGCTGCCGAAGTTCATCCGCACATACGTGAAGATCGCCCGCTGGCAGAGCGCATCCGTCAGGGTGCTCGTGTCACTTATCCCGCTCTGGGTCGTCGCGAACGATACCGTCCCGGGCAGCTGCACGCCGGCGGTCATCAGGTCCTTCGCCGCTGCGTCCATCAGGGAGCACAGCTCAGCGTCGTAAACTGTCGCCGTAATTCTCAGCGCCAGCTTGCACTCTTTCAGCATGGTCTTCACCCCGTTTGTAAGTGTTCATGTAAAGTTCGTATTCCGCGTCCCCGTACAGGTGCATCGCCGGCGCGTGCGTGTCCATCCACATCTCGAAGCCGGCGCATGCCGCCCTCACGCAGAAGAACCGGTCCTCGCCGCTCAGCGCCTTCCGGATATTCGGAATCCTGGCATACCCGACGCCCGCCTCGAAAACCTTTCGCTTCACCAGCATCAGCGCGCCGGTGCCGCCGACCTCATACAGCCCGGGCTTCTGCCACAGGGGCCACATGTTGTCCACGTCGCCGTCGTCATACATCCAGGCGTTGCACCACAGGCCCTGTGTGCCTTTGGTCCAGAAGATCTCGCTGATGATGTCCCGGTCCGCGCCCAGCAGCCATTCCAGCGTGTGCCGGTTCAGGACCAGGTCGGTGTCAGCACTCAGCCAATAGTCGTATCCGCCCTTCAGCGCCATGATGATGGTCATGTTCCGCATGTCGCACATCCGGCGGATCGTGTTCCCTCGCCATACGTGCTTTTCCGTCTGTTCGGTGAACGGATCGGAATCGTGTACTATGTAGCGCGCCTTCCGGATATGCGGGATCACCTCCGGACAATCGTTTACAACAAAAAACCGGTCGGCCTCAAAGCCGTCCGGGATGATCAGGTTGTCCAGGCTTTCCTGGTATGCGTCGAAGATTTTCGGGTCCTGCTTCAGCGGTGCGGTGATCAGGATCTTCTTCACAGCAGATCACCGCCCACCTTTTGCCTGTACGCTTCAAACGTGTCTTTGGTCACGATCGTTCCGGCCTTGTGCCCGATCTGGATCCGCGGATCGCAGTGGATCTTATAGCCGCATCCCCGGGCCCTGATGCAAAAGCTCAGGTCCTCGCCGTAGCCCGGCAGTGGGGAGAACAGCTCATGATACTTATCCAGGATCACGCGCAGCACTTCCGTCCGCATCAGCACACAGCCGAATCCGCACGCATCCACCTCGAAAATCTCGTCCGCCGGGTATTCGATCGCGACTTCGCTCACGTTTTCCTCCGGCGTCAGTCCCTGTGTCAGCGTTTTCCAGATCACCGGCAGAAACGGCGGACGGCGCATATGGTAGATGCCGGTCACAATGTCCCGGCCGCCCATGTCCGCGATCATATCCGCCAGCAAGCTGGTCGGAAAGATCACGTCGCTGTCGAGCCACAGCACAAAGTCGCTGTCGCCCTTTGCCGCCAGGCGGCCCAGGTCATTCCGCGCCTTGTAGATCAGCGAACAGGACGTGAACTCATGCTCCACGCTCCCCACACGCTGCAGTTTTGCCAGGCTCTGACAGAACTCCGTCTGCACCGTGTCCATGCACGGCACCGCAATGATCGTTTTCATGTTCTCCCCCTTTTCTTCCCCCTTTTCAGTAAAGCGCCGGAGCGGGAAAGGGGGACCAACCCGCTCCGGCATATTCTCAGGCCGTCGCCCGGGAATCGTTATCAGGCCGTGGTGCTCACCAGGCGCACGATGGCGTCAGCCTTGGCGGGCTTGCTGTCGAACACGGCGATGCCGCGGTACAGGATCGCGTTGGCAGTGAAGCCGGCGCTCTCGTCACGGTCCACATGCACGTCTTCGGACAGGTTGCCGACCACGTCGGTCCACTTGCCCAGGTACAGGGCATCATCGGAGATGGATACATAGTCGTCCACGACCACGGGATATCCCATCAGGCGGCCGCCGACGCCGGTGATGGTGTCGGGCACGAAGATCGGGTTTCCGACGGAGTCGACGATCTGCGCGATCTGGCCGTACAGGGTCTTCTTGTTGACCAGGAACTTCGCTTCCGCGTCATAGGCCGCCGGCAGCAGGGCGATCAGGTCGCACACGTCGCCGTAGGTGTAGCCCTGGGTATTCACGATCTGGTCGGTGCCGGTGCTGAAGCTCAGCGCCGCGATGCCGTTGGAAGCATCGTTCAGGATGTAGTTGTCGATGGCGCGGGCGATGTCGCCGGCCAGCATCTCGACCAGCCAGTTCTCGAAGGCGTCGATGCTCATCAGGGCAGCAGTGCGGGAGATCTGGATGAGCTTCATGAACTCGAAGCCACCCAGGCTGACGGACACGGTGGTGTCGGTCGCGGCGGTCATCGCGCTGTTTTCCACATGCTTCGCGGTCGCGTTGGAGCGGGTGCCCTCAGCAACGAATTTGATGTTGCCGGCAACCCGGAGCAGGGTGATCTCGCTGAGCATCGGGGCCAGCTTCTTCATCTTCTCGAAGAACTTGTCGGAGATCATCGTGGGGATGGCGTTGGTCGCCTTGTTGTCGCCGGAAGTGCCGGTCGCCCAGGCGCGGGCCTCTTCTTCATTCATAGTGCCCTGCAGTTTCTTCAGCCACAGGTTGCGATATTCCAGAGAATTCAGTTCCATAGGTTTCACATTCCTTTCGTCAATAATCGGCTTGCCCTTTTCCTGGGCCAGCTCTTTTTCCCGGGCTTCCTCTTCGGCCGCCGCGGTTCTGCGGGCTTCCAGTTCCGCCTGGATGGCTTCGATTTCGTCGGCCCGCTCTTCGATCTCATCCGTGGTCATCGCGTCGCGCTGTTCCGCGGGGATCTCTTCGGACAGTTCCGCCAGTCTGGCCAGCAGTTCGTCCGCGTTCTTTCCGGTCAGATCAAACCTCATGATCTCTGACCTCCTTCGTCAGTTTTTCCAGCCGTTCCAGGGCCGCCGTCCGGCGTTCCTGCTCAGCCTGTGCAGCGCGGTCCTCCGCCAGCTGCTTCCTCGCACTCTCCAGTGAGGCGCGCGCGCTGTCCAGCGTGTCGCCTTCGGAAGCCGCCTGGATGTTCGTCTGCGGGTATGCCGGGAAGGCCACGGCGCTGACCTCGTAGACCTTGCGGATGCTCATGATCCGCCGGGTCGGATGGTCGCCGTCCGGGTTGTCCCATTCATCTTTATCGACAGTGAACATGAACGACATCCCGGTTATGTCGCCACGCTGCACCGCGGAATAAAGCTCAGCTGCGCGCGGATTGTTCTCGGTGTCCAGATCCACGCGGATCTCCATGCCCCGTTCGGTAACGGTCATCTGCATTGTGCTGTTTTCGTTGTTGTTCCGGCTTCGGGCTAGAGGGATCATGCTGGTGTCGTGCCCGACCAGGAACATCACGTCCTTCAGGTCGGTGTCCTTCAGCGCGTCCCGGTCGATGATCTCGTCGCAGAAGCCCAGGTCCGTCACCTGGTCAAAAACAATGGGCAGCCCTGTCAGCTGCCCGCCCCGTTTTTCCTGCTCCGTCTTTTCGGCCCGGATCTCAAAGTCATATCTCCGGATCTCTTTATTCTCCATCCTGGTCCCCTCCGTTCTGTTTGCCTTCGTCCACGAAGTAATACTCGCCGCGGGCCGGCACATGTTTCCCGACGCCGTCAGGCAGCGGATCGTAATTGAACAGTTCGCGGATCTCGTCAATCGTCAGGATCCCGCGGTCGCCCAGCTGCTGGGCCATCGAAATCTTGCTCGATACGCTCATGTACTGCAGCCGGTTCGCCGTGAACGTGATCCTGTTCCCCCTGTTCAGCTCCTGCTGCGTGAAGACCATCTTGCTGATGCCCTCCGACATTTTGATGCTGAAGGGTTCGATGCATCCGTTGAAGAAGCTGTCCATCTGGTCGCCGGTCGCGCTGTTCTGCAGGATCGCTTCATTCACGCCGAAATAGTTGAACACGTTCGTCTGGATCAGTTTCATCTGGTCCGCGTCCAGTTCGTACGCATTCTGCTCGATCTGCTTCATGTTCTGCATCTGGTTGCCGTACAGAAGCAGGCCGCCGGAGGCGCCGCTGAGCATGTTCTTGTTGAACCGCTCCTGCTCTTTCGCCAGGTCCTCATCAAACGCCGGCGTCACCAGCTGCGCCATGAACCGGAAGGTTGCCGCGTTCCGGACGCCTTCGCTGATCCCCTGCTGCACCATCGTGATCAGTTCCATCGTGCTACGGAGCGCGCTGTTCGTCTCCCCGAAGAAGTCGTCCTTGTACTGGTGCTTCGGGATGATCGCCATCTTCTCGATCGGCATCACCCGGGCTTCGCTCAGCATCCGGAACTTGATGTTCGGTTTTCCATTGATATCCAGCAGCTCGCATTCGGACGGCAGCACCGGGAAGTATCCGATTACCTGCCCGTACGGATCCCGCAGCGGAACGATGAACAGATTATTCTGCACTTCGTAGATATTGCTGCAGCGTTCCATGAACTGCGCCCACGTCATCCACGGATTCGGCGCGCTCTTCGTGGCCGTCAGCAGGGAGGGCCGTGCCGACCCCTGCATGTTGTAGGATAGTTTCGCCGCGTGCCGGGCCTTCGCGTCGATCGCGGCCCGGACCAGTTCACTCTCATAGATCTGACCGCCCCAAGACCGAAAAGCCGGCTGGTATGCGGTAATCGTCTGGAACCGGCTTGCATTCGGTTCCTGCTTCGGCTTTTTGCCGAAGATCAGTTCAATCAGCCCCATTTTTCTCACCTCTGTCGCCGGTTCTGTAATTGCGGGAATGCTGAATAATGGTTGTGGCGCATGCAGATTGCGTCGCTCAGCGCAGCCATGCCGTCGATGTGCGCCTTCGCTGTCAGTTTCACCATCCGTCGCCGATTGGTGCCATGCTCCATCTTCAGTGCCGCGTCCAGCATGTGGATTTTCATCAGGTCGTTGTCATTGGCGCACTGCAGTTTGCCATCCCGGATCATGCCTTCCATGTCGATCAGCACGCCCGTCAGGTTGCTGCCCTGGCTGACGGATTCCATCACAAATCCTGAGCCGGCCATCTGGTCCACAAGGTACTGCGCTGAATACCTGTCGAAGCCAACCTTGATCATGTAGATCTCGTACTTCCGCTGCAGCATCAGGAACCAGTTGTAAACATCGTTGTAGTCGACTACCTGCTCGCCGCTGGGCGTCAGGAAACCGCGCTGGATATAAATGTCATAAGGCAGTCCGTCCCGGGCCGTTGCCTCCTGGAGCTTGTCTCTCGGAAGGAAAAACTGCGTAAAGAAGTAGCTGACTCCGTCCTTCTCGATCACGGCCACTGCCGCCGTCAGGTCCGTCGTCATGCTCAGGTCGATACCGCCCAGCGCGTATGTGTGCCGGAAGTCCTCCAGCGTCAGGTTGTTTCCGAAGCATCCCCGCACCTCCGCGCTGGTTAACCAGGCGAGGCTTGAGTTTTGCTTGACGTTGCACATCTTTGTGAGAAACTCAACCTTCCGGCTGAGGCTGCTCTCTGCAACAGCGATTTCCTCCAGCATGTAGTCCACGCTAACGGAAACGCCAAGGTTCGGACTTGCCTTCTTCAGTTCGTTGATGTCGTTCCACTTCGTGACATCGTCAATCTGGTAAAGAAAAGGCGCGAACCGCGTTTCCCGGCTCGTGCCTGCTATCACAGCAGTTGCCCGCTTGACCATCTCATCGTATATGCCGTCGTTTACGTACCCGGCCGTGCTGATCGACAGCAGCATCGGCTGCCGGCGGGCGCCAAGTGCGCTCTTCAGCACTTCATATTGTTTCAGACCGGGATCACCGACCCAACTACTGATCTCATCGCACACCGTCAGCAGCGGGTTCAGACCGTCGCTCTTCTGGTAGCTGAAGGCCAGCGGCTGCGCTGAACTGTTGCTCGATGCAACGTAGATGTCCGTCCGGCGCTTTTTTGTTAGGTCGCTCAGTTCCGGCTCTTTCTGGATCATCTGCATAAACGCGTTAAAACACAGTTTTGACTGATCCAGTTTCGGGGCCACAAAGTACACCCGGGCGCCGTATTCTCCGTCCATGTACATCATGTACGCTGCGATCGCGGCCGCCAGCAGGGTCTTACCGTTCTTCCTGGCGATCTCGACGAACACTTCGCGGAACTGCCGGTCACCATTGCTGTCCATAATCCCGAAGATGATGGAGATCATTGCCTTCTGCCACAGTTCCAATTTGATCAGCTGAGGCGCCAGCGGCCCCTCATGGTGCCGGCAGAAGTTCTCGATGAACCGGATCGCCTTGCCGGCTGCTTTCTTATCAAAAAAGAATCGCTTTTCCTGCAGCCCGTCCACGATGAACTTGTACCACTTAATGATCCAGTTGCCGGCGATCTCCGTGCCGTCGCTGATCCGCTGGTAATATGTCAGGATGTAATCCGGCGTTTCCGCTTTCTTACTCATCCCTCATCTCTTCCAATCTGGACCGCTTCACGGTCTTCGGCAGTTTCGCGCTCAGTTTGTCCATCAGCGCGTTGTAAACCTTAGCAAGTGAATTGTACGCCTGCAGATCCGCGGAGGCTTTCATCCCGCTCTGGTTCGCACCGTTCTGGTAGCTGTCCGTCACGCCGTTTTCGTTGATCGCTTCCTGCAGATCCTCCAGCGTCACCTTCATGAAAGCGGCGTTTTGAAGCAGCGGGTCGCAGAAACTCAGCTCATTTTCCGGCATTGCCGCGAAAAGTTTTTTCATCCGCGTGTATTCTTTTTGAATCCGCTTTTCTTTGGATAATTCCGCCACTGTAACACCCCTTTCAAAACTCAAAATCGGTCACGACGCAC
>Ga0310690_10008954_pt1 | contig 12616 bp, 12 predicted proteins | sample AusTroGonzalo_MG_2_FD_207661 | JGI IMG/M metagenome (GOLD analysis project Ga0310690, IMG submission 207661) | Bovine rumen microbial communities from tropical cattle in Woodstock, Queensland, Australia - Gonzalo_04 (v2) (version 2) | ecosystem: Host-associated > Mammals > Digestive system >...
GTCTGGAGCATTTCCGCACCCCCGTCTCGAAGGGTATCGAAATCATCGAAGGCCTCCGCGGCCATACCTCGGGCTTCTGCATCCCGACCTTCGTCGTCGATGCTCCCGGTGGCGGCGGCAAGACCCCGGTGATGCCTCAGTATGTGATCTCTCAAGCCCCTGGCAAGGTCGTGTTGCGCAACTTCGAAGGCGTCATCACCACCTACACCGAGCCGACCGAGTACCACAGCGAGTGCAACTGCCCCGAGTGCCAAGCCGAGCGTCGTAAGAAACAAGTGGCTGCCAACAAGGCTGTCGACGGTGTCATCTCCTTGCTGGAAGGCGAGCGCATGAACATCGAGCCGAAGGCCCTGAAGCGCCATGAACGCAACAAGAAACGCACACAGAAGTAATGACCTTCATCGATGACATATTGAAATACGACAGCCTGTCCATCGTGGGCTTGCAGAAGAACACAGGGAAGACCGTGAGTCTGAACTATGTGCTCGACCGCTTGCCTATTGAGCGGAAGCGTATTGCCGTGACTTCAATTGGCATTGATGGAGAGACCACCGACCAAGTGACCCGGACGCAAAAGCCGGAGATTTATCTGCGCCAAGGGATGTATTTCGGTACCTCCGAGATGCATTACCGCCAGAAGCGTATCGTCTCGGAACTGATCGATGTCAGCGACGAGAACACCTCACTGGGTCGCGTGGTGACGGCCAAAGCCCTGACAGGAGGCAAAATCCTCCTGTCAGGACCTTCGTCGGCCAGCGGATTGAAACGCTGGATGAAAGACATGCACCGAGTGGGCATTGAACTCGTCATCATTGACGGGGCCTTGTCGCGCATGAGCCTCGCTTCACCCGCCGTGAGCCAGAGCATGATACTGGCTACAGGCGCCGCGTATTCAACCAATATGAACACGCTGGTGCAACAGACCACCTTCGTGGTGGACCTGATTAAGATCCCGCTGACAGAGGAGGCCAACCTGAAACTGCTGATGCCCATCGAGAAAGGCGTGTGGTACATCGATGACGAAGGCGCGCTGCACGAGTTGAGCAACATTTCCTCGTTGTCGCAGGACTTCCGCTTCGAAGGCATGGACCGCTGCAAAACACTTTATGTGGCTGGTGCCTTGGTGGACGGCTTCCTCGAGAAGGTGAGGAAGAATCCAAAGCTGAAGACCTGTGAATTAGTGGTGCGCGACTTTACCAAGATCTTCGTCAGCCCGCAACAGTACCGACTGTTCTTGAAAGCAGGCGGCGTGGTCCGTGTGCTGCAAAAGAGCAAACTCATCGCCGTGACGGTGAACCCGACCTCGCCCTTGGGCGTGACCTTGGACTCCGACACGCTGTGCAACAGACTTTCGGAAGCGATACAACTTCCGGTGTATGACTTAATGAAACAGGAATGCAACTGAGAGATCACATAGAATCGCCCTGCGGCCTGCGTTATGTGTTTGAGCAACTCGAACTGCAAGCGGGCTATACGCGCCGTTGGATGCTCGACATGCCGATGATGCGTACAGGGGAGGAGATTGCCCAGTCGTATGAGGTGCTGCGGCAGTTTGTGCGTTTCGTGGAGGAGGTCGATACACCTTATATTAATACGCTTCAGTTCCGCCTGCAGGGACTGAAGGACATCCGCACAACCATCAAGAACCTCGGGCAGCAGGCCGTCTTGGACGACATCGAACTCTTCGAGGTGAAGCATCTGGCCATCCTGGCCGTCGATGTGGCAGAGCGGATGAAGGCCAACGGCTTGGACAAGGCCATCGCCGTGCCCGACCTGAACGAGGTCATCACCATCCTCGACCCCGACGGGCTGAAGATGGCGACCTTCTATGTGTACGACTCCTATTGCCAGGAACTGCGTGATCTGCGCGCACAGATGCGACAGAATCCCAACCGACAAGAGGAACTCTTGGCCGAGTGTGCCGAGATTGAAGAAGGCGTGCGTAGGGATTTGAGCAAGCAGTTGGTTCCTTTTGCCAAGGCTTTGGAGGAAGCCCAAATCGCGATGGCGAAGATTGATATGAACCTCGCCAAAGCCTTACAGATAAAACAGTTGGGCCTTTGCTTCCCGACCATTTCGAAGGATGACATCAGCCGTTACGAGGCGATGTTCCATCCGCAGGTGAAGGACGCTTTGGAAATGCGCAAACGCGCGTTCCAGCCGGTGAGCCTCACCTTTGGGCAGAAGCCCACTTTGATCACGGGCGCCAACATGGGCGGCAAGACCGTGGTCCTGAAAACTTTAACACTATGCCAGTACCTGTTCCAATACGGGTTCGGGATTCCAGCAACGGAAGCCCGGATAGCGGTTAAAGATGAAATCTTTTTCTGCATCGGCGACGAGCAGTCCATTGAGAAGGGGCTGTCGTCGTTTGCCGCGGAGATGAAGAATATCGATGCCGTCATCAAGGCATCGCGTGAAAATAGAAAGATAGTGGCGTTGATTGACGAGCCGGCCCGCACCACCAATCCCACCGAGGGAACGGCGTTGGTGTCGGCCTTGGTGAAGGTGTTAAGGGGCGACAATGTGAGCCTCGTCATGACCACGCATTACGATATAGAGCCGACCGATGCCCGTTGCCTCCGCGTAAAGGGCTTCGACAACGGCGCGATGAACTACGAACTCGTCGAAGTCCAAGACGGCGAAGTGCCGCATGAGGCGCTGAACATCGCCGAGAGTTTGGGGATTGATAGTGAGTGGATTTCCGAGGCGAGGAGGATTTTAATTATGGCGAATTCGCCACAATTAGAAACCCCCTCGAATTCGAGGGGGTTAGACCCAAAGTGGTCAAATTCGACCACTTTGTGCAGGGGGTCGAATTCGACCCCCTCCGAAATAGAGAAAGGAGAATCGGTATGACGCAGATACTTGTAAAAGATACGAAAATTAAGACCATCAAGGTCAATGGGATGGATTACATTTGCATTACCGATATTGCCAAGCAAAGAAATCCTATCGAACCTAAAGATGTGGTTAAGAACTGGTTGCGTTCAAAGAATACCATTGAATATTTAGGTCTTTGGGAAATGTTGAACAACCCGAATTTTAGGGGGGTCGAATTCGACCCCCTGCTGAAGCAGGCAGGCAGTAATGCATTCACAATGAGCCCATCAAGATGGATTGAATTGACTAATGCAATCGGTTTGGTTAGCAAAAGTGGATCTTTGGCAGGCACTTATGCCCAAAGGGACATTGCTTTCAAATTCGCAAGTTGGGTTTCTGTGGAGTTTGAACTCTATTTGGTCAAGGAATTCCAACGCCTAAAAGAGGAAGAACAAAAGCAACTCGGTTGGTCAGTAAAACGAGAGTTGGCGAAGATTAACTATCATATTCATACTGATGCGATTAAGGAAAATCTTGTGCCGGAAGAAATCGACCGTTATCATGCGTCGTTGATTTACGCCAACGAAGCCGATGTGCTAAATGTGGCTTTGTTTGGTGTTACAGCGAAGGAATGGCGCGATGCCAACCCCGACTTGAAGGGCAATATCCGTGATTATGCCAACATCAACCAACTGATTTGCCTCTCGAATATGGAAAACCTCAATGCGGTCTTTATTAATAAAGGTATGCCGCAACGCGAAAGACTGATTGAACTGAATAAGATTGCTATTCAGCAGATGAAGGTGCTGGAAGGCGTTGAGGAAAGGAGAATGCTGAAATGAGAAACCTCGATTTATACAATAGAATAAGCATCTTTTTAGAATTGTACTATCAACGGACAAAACTAAACGATCTCGGCGGTTTTTTAGGTGTTGCGAGTATGATTTCATTTATAGATACTAACAAGTCTATTGTGCTAGAGCCCCGTATGGTGGATATTTGCATTTGGGACGATTGGTTAAGTGTAATAGGGTTAAAACAACTTGTGCAGGAACCAATAACAATTCGTTATGAACAATATATAGAGGATACAGGGAAAATAGAAATAGCAGAAACCAATCAGCTCAATTACATGTTGGACTTTTTAAAATATATTGAACAGGATTGGGAGTATGACTGGAGTCAATTGTTTTATGATTTAGAAAATGATTTTCTAACAAGGGAAGAATGGGAGAAGAGTTATTTGTTATTGCAAGAAATACTACAGCAAAATAAATCAATTATTTAAACAACATAACTAAATAATATGGAAAGTAAATTAGGACTAGATTTCAAAAAAGTGGAGTATGCCAGAGGGCTGGCGAAGAACATCGCTGACGATGTGCAGGCCTTCTGCGAGCAATACACCACGGTGGCCGTGGAGCGCACCCTCGCCCGACTGATGGGCATCGACGGAGTGGACGAAAGCGACGTGCCGCTGCCCAATGTGGTCGTCGACGCCATCAAGGACAAAGGCGTGCTGGGCGAAGGCATCCTGTTCTTCATCGCCAATGCGATGATCCAGACGGGCCTCAAACCCCAGCAGATCGCCGAGAAGGTCGCCACGGGCGAACTGGACATCACCAAGGTGGTCACCCGCGACCAGAAACTGATTGCCGACACCCTGCAACCCGTCATCGACGAGAGCCTCAACCGCATCCGCACCCGCCGTGCCCGCCGCGAGCATTATCTCGAGACCATCGGCGAAGGCCCCAAGCCTTACCTTTACATCATCGTGGCCACGGGTAACATCTACGAGGACGTGGTGCAGGCCCAGGCCGGTGCCCGTCAGGGAGCCGACATCATTGCCGTGATCCGCACCACGGGTCAGAGCCTCTTGGACTATGTGCCTTACGGCGCCACCACCGAGGGCTTCGGCGGAACCTTCGCCACGCAGGAGAACTTCCGCATCATGCGTAAGGCCCTCGACGAAGTGGGCGAGGAGGTAGGCCGTTACATCCGCCTCTGTAACTACTGCTCGGGTCTCTGCATGCCCGAAATCGCTATCATGGGTGCTTTCGAAGGCCTTGATGTTATGCTGAACGACGCCCTCTACGGCATCCTGTTCCGCGACATCAACATGCAGCGCACCCTTATCGACCAATACATGAGCCGTATCATCAACGGCTTTGCGGGCGTCATCATCAACACGGGTGAGGACAACTACCTGACCACTGCCGACGCCGTGGAAGCCGCACACACCGTGTTGGCCTCCGACCTCATCAACGAACAACTGGCCAAGATCGCCGGTCTGCCCGAAGAGCAGATGGGCTTGGGTCACGCCTTCGAGATGGACCCGATGCTCGAAAACGGCTTCCTCTTGGAACTCGCCCAGGCACAGATGACCCGCGAGATTTTCCCCAACGCGCCGCTGAAATACATGCCGCCCACCAAGTTCATGACGGGCAACATTTTCCGTGGCCACATCCAAGATGCCTTGTTCAACATCATCGGCATCTGGACGCACCAAGGCCTGCAACTGCTGGGTATGCCCACCGAGGCCATCCACACCCCGTTCATGAGCGACCGTTACCTCTCCATCGAGAACGCCCGCTACATCTTCAACAACATGAAGGACATCGGCGCGGAGATGGAGTTCAAGGAAGGCGGCATCTGCCGTCAGCGCGCCCATTTGGTGCTCGACAACACCATCAAGCTGCTTGAAGAACTCGTGAAGGAAGGCCTGTTCACCGCTTTGGAGAAAGGTATCTTCGGCGACGTGAAACGCCCGAAGAACGGCGGTAAGGGTCTGGCCGGCGTGACGCTGAAAGCAGAGAACTACCTTAACCCGTTCGTGGAACTGATGAAGGGGAAGAGGTAGTCTTTCCTGTTCGCTGCTCCGTAAGCTGCGCTTCGCTTACATACGGATAAGGAAGTTGCGTCTTTCAGACGCGGCGACGACCAAGAGAACAACTAACACAAGTAAAGAACAACTAAAAGTGACAAGTAACTGAATGACATAACTAGACTGCCGAGTGCCGCACGACCTGAAAGGTCGTACTACCGTAACCGTAAGTCGTGACTTACGGAGACACCAGTAGGAAGACCCAACCAAACGACCTGAAAGGTCGAACATCGAGTAACCGTAGGTCGCGACCTACGGCAGCCACCAACAAGACAGAACATGAGCTACACACAATCCATATATCACATAGTGTTCCGGACCAAATACGGTCAGGATACCATCGTGGAAGAGCACGAGAAGGAACTCTATGCGTATCTCTATGGCATCGTGAAAAACAAGAAGTCGTTCCTGTACAGAATCGGCGGTATGCCCAACCACATCCACATGCTGGTCGATCTGCATCCCACCATCGCATTATCCGACTTCATGAAAGAACTCAAGGAAAAGTCAAGCAAGTGGCTGAAACTACAACCCAACTTCCCCGACTTCATCGGATGGGCAGAAGGCTATGCTGCGCTGTCGAAGAAAAGCAGTGATGTTGAAACGGTTACGAATTACATCAAAGGGCAGAAGGAGCATCACAAACAATGTGAATTCCCTGTCGAATATAGAAAGTTGCTTGAGGACCATGGCGTTGAAATCGACGAACGCTATTTCCTCAAAGATGAGTGAATAAAAGAATATCAAGAATAAAAACAACAAATTATGAGCGAAGGATTATATTCAATGGAGGCCAAGGATTACGACAAAACCCTAGACCTCACCAAGATAAAGCCCTACGGCGACACCATGAACGACGGCAAGATGCAGTTGAGCTTCACCTTGCCCGTGCCTTGCGGCGCAGAAGCCATCGAAGCGGCCAAACTGCTGCTGAAAAAAATGGGATTGGAGAACCCCAGCGTGGTGTATTACAGGGAATTGACACCCGGTTTCACCTTCGTGAACTGCTACGGCAGTTGCCAGCACACCGTCGATTATTCGACCATCTACGTGCCCAAGGTGGAATCGAACACGATGGACATGTATGAGACCGACAAATACATCAAGGAGAACATCGGACGCAAGATCGTCATTGTCGGCGCCTCGACGGGTACCGACGCCCACACTGTGGGTATCGACGCCATCATGAACATGAAGGGCTATGCCGGTCACTACGGACTGGAACGTTACGAGATGATCGAGGCCTACAACCTCGGCTCGCAGGTGCCCAACGAGGAGTTCATTGCCAAGGGCATCGAACTCCACGCCGACGCCTTGCTGGTGTCGCAGACCGTAACCCAGAAGGATGTCCACATCCACAACATGACCAACTTCATCGAGTTGATGGAGGCCGAGGGCCTGCGCGACAAGATGATCTGCTGCTGTGGCGGCGCCCGTATCACGCACGAACTGGCCAAGGAACTTGGTTTCGATGCTGGCTTCGGCATGAACACCTACGCCGACGATGTGGCTTCGTTTGTCGTTCAAGAGATGGTGAAACGTGGAATGAAATGAGTGTAAAAAGTGTTGATTTATAAAGTTGCACTTTACAAATCGACGCGAAATGTAAAGTTGAACTTTAAGAATCGACACATAATTAGTGTTTTAAGAATATGTATAACAAGGTTTTACAAACCGATAAGTTGGAAGAGAATAGCGTTTTCCTGTTTGGCGCACGTCAAACAGGAAAACCTATGCTCCCTATTGCCTATGTAAATCAAATAATACTCTAAAACCATGAAAAGACTATTTACAGTATTGACACTTTTAATGTATGTGAGTTCAGTAGCCTTTGCGAAAGGAGAAGATATCAGCCAGTACAGACTGAAAGAATATAGTACTGTAGAAGAGTTCCAAGAAGCATATTTGAATAAGGTTATTACCTATTCGCCTGTCGAAAAACCTGTGTATTCTGGTTCGCTTGTCACAATCACCGAACTCGAACAACACATGGGGTTGGGATTTGATTTTAGAACATTTGTTGTGACTAGCATAACTGGCAAAACCAAGAAAAACAAGGATTGGTTGGACATGGAGTGGACTATTGAAGAAGTTGGTGGCAGTTTTAGAAAAACCTTTAAAGTACACTCTGGCAATTACACTCAAGAAATCTATTACTATAATAAAGACAAAGAGTTTTTGTTTAGGGAACTTCAGTTTTTTATGTTAGATGAGTGGAAAGAAGATCATAAATCGGAAATCGGACAGTTTTTCGAGAATCCATTGGTGAAAGCAAAATATGAGATTATAGATGTTTATTTGGTCATTGAAGAAGACCCAGATGACATTTACAACAAAAAAATAATGAAGAAGTACACTGTTCAAAACACTATATCAGGAGAAAAATCAGATTTTCTTGCCTGTGAGGTTGAGACACTTTGCTTCAAGGAAGATTTATCGGGTAGTTATCATACATCATTGGTAAAAGTTGAAAAACCATCAAATCCTTCGGTTCAATACGGTAATACGACCACAGTAGAAGATGAGGGTGTTACGAAATACGGCTACGAGGATAACTTTATCAGCATCATCATTTTGGGTACATCGAAAGAGTTTAGTTTTACCTTGAAAAACCTGTCCGATAATACTCTGAAACTTATTTGGGACGACGCTGTTTTTGTTGACTATACAGGACGTACTTCTAGAGTAATGCATAGTGGAATGAAGTATTCTGAAAGAGAGGCATCGCAACCAGCATCAACCATTATTAGGGGAGCCTCTTTAGATGAAATTGCATGTCCTACGTCCAATGTGTTCTACAATGAGGATAAAAAAGAATGGGATATACATTCAATGTATCCAAGTAGAGTTTCCATTGATACAAAGCAAGTACAACTTATGCTCCCGATACAGATTAAGGATGTCATCAACGAGTACATCTTTGTATTCGATATTAACTATGTTTTCAACCATCCAGAAAGAATTAATACGCCTTGATAAATAAGAGATTTCAAATCTAAAATTTTTAAATATTAAATCTTAAATCTTTAAATAACAGAATTATGGACAAAAATGAAATGAGAGAAGTGATCGCCAAGCGCGCAGCCAAGGAACTGCACGACGGCGATGTTGTCAATCTGGGTATTGGCATCCCGACTTTGATTCCGAACTACCTTCCCGAAGGTGTGACCGTGACCCTGCAGACCGAGAACGGCGCGATGGGCATGGGCCCGACCCCCGAGGAAGGCAAGGAAGACAAGAACCTCATCAACGCTGGCGGTGGCGCCATCACGCTGCTGCCCGGTGCCTGCACCTTCGACTCGGCCACGTCGTTCGCCATCATCCGTGGCGGCCATGTGAACGTGTCGTTCCTCGGCGCCCTGCAAGTCGATGAGAAGGGCAACCTCGCCAACTGGATCATCCCTGGCAAGATGGCTCCCGGCATGGGCGGCGCAATGGACCTCGTCGTGGGTGCCAAGCGCGTCATCCTGACCATGGAACATACCCAGAAGGGTGCTCCCAAGATCCTGAAGGAGTGCACGCTGCCCCTGACCGCTGCCGGACAGGTGAACATGATCATCACCGAGATGGGCGTCATGGACATCACCCCCGAAGGCATCGTGGTGCGTGAGATCCATCCCGAGTTCACCTTCGAACAGATGCAGGCTGCTACCGAGGCCAAGCTCATCCTTGACCCCAATTGCAAACCCATGGACATCTAATCCCTTCGGACATGGACTACAGTTTCTTGAAGATTGAGCAGCACGACCTGATCACCGTCATGAAAGTGTCGGCACCCAAGTCGTTGAACGCGCTCAACTCGACTGTCCTGAAGGAGATCGATGACTTCGTGAGTCACCTCGATACTGCCCAGACGCGCGTCCTCATCATCACGGGCGACGGCGAGAAGGCCTTCGTGGCCGGTGCCGACATCTCCGAGATGGTGCACCTCTATGAGAAGGAAGGCTACGAGTTCAGCAAACTCGGCGCCATTGCGTTCCGCAAGATCGAGACCTTGCCGATACCCGTTATCGCTGCCGTCAACGGCTTCTGCCTCGGCGGTGGCTGCGAGTTGGCCATGGCTTGCGACTTCCGTTATGCCTCCTCGAAGGCCAAGTTCGGTCAGCCCGAAGTGGGACTGGGCATCACGCCTGGTTTCAGCGGCACCTACCGTCTGGCCAAGCTCGTCGGACAAGGCTACGCCAAGGAGATGATCTACACAGGCAAGGCCATCCGTGCCGACGAAGCCCTGCGCATCGGCTTGGTGAACGCCGTTTGCGAGCCTGAGGAACTGATGGATAAGGTGATGGAGACCGCCCAAAAGATGGTCGCCAACGCTCCTCTGGCCATCGCCCATGCCAAGCAGTGCATCAACGAGAGTTACGACCTCTGTGCCGCCGACGCCATCGAGTTGGAGAACGTTGCCTTCGGCAAGTGCTTCGCCACCGAGGACCAAAAGGAGGGCATGACGGCGTTCCTCGAGAAGAGGCCTGCGAAGTTTGTAGGTAAATAATGCTATCAGCCATCAGCAGTCAGCTTATCAGCCAATGCTGAAAGCTGGCTGCTAGAAAGGCTGGAAAGTGACTTGTTTTGTAATAAGACTGGATAAATAATTGGCACTATGAATGATGTTGCACCCAACCAGCAGAACCTCATCATCTACAACACCTTGGATGGCAAGGTGAGTGTAACGATGATGGCTCGCGATGGCAATGTCTGGATGAACCAGAAGCAGATGGCAGAACTTTTTGCCACCTCGAAGCAAAATGTGGGTCAACACATAGCCAATATTCTGAAAGAAAACGAGTTAGTGTTAGATTCAGTTGTAAAGAATTTCTTTATAACTGCCGCTGATGGCAAACTTTATGATGTCACTTTCTACTCGTTGGACATGGTTTTAGCTGTGGGCTTCCGAGTGAAAGGGAAACGTGGCACACAGTTCCGTATTTGGGCCAACCAACACTTGAAGGAGTTCATCGTGAAAGGCTTTGTGCTTGATGACGAGCGCCTCAAGAATCCTGACGGTCGCCCGGACTATTTCGACGAGTTGCTTGAACGCATCCGCGATATTCGAGCCTCGGAGAAACGCTTCTACCAGAAACTGCGCGACTTGTTTGCCTTAAGCAGCGATTACGACTCTACCGACAAGTCCACGCAGATGTTCTTCGCCGAAACGCAAAACAAGTTGCTTTACGCCGTTACCCATCAAACTGCCGCCGAAATCATTGTCAGTCGTGCTGATGCCTCACAGCCCAATATGGCACTCACTTCATGGAAAGGTTCGGTGGTACGCAAGCAAGACATCTACATTGCCAAAAACTATCTTCATGCTGATGAGATAGACCTGCTCAACCGCCTGACAACGCTGTTTCTTGAATCGGCGGAAATCCGTGTGAAGGAACGCCTCGACTTGACCCTCAACTATTGGCGGCAGAATGTGGACCATCTGCTGCAATTCCAAAACAAGGATGTGCTTCGCAATGCTGGAAGCATCTCCAACAAGGAAATGGAAGCCCATGTGTTGGCGGTATATGATCAGTTTGATCAACGCCGTAAGCAAGCCGATGCACAACTTGCCGACCAGATAGATGACGAGGAACTGAAACAGTTGGAACAGCAAATTTTGACAAGAAAATGAGTGTATGAATAGACTTTTGAAGACCATATCAATCATAATGATAACAATGACCTTATTCATTGTTTCAGGATGTGAAAAGGAAAACTTGTTTTATAGACATGAATATGTTGACTTGGGTTTGCCAAGTGGCAATTTGTGGGCAACCTGTAATGTGGGTGCTGATTCACCTGAAGAATATGGAGACTATTTTGCATGGGGCGAAACGGAACCTAAAAGCGTTTATAGTTTGGACACATATAAGTACAGAGATAGTGTTCCTTATTCTAGTTTAGGTATTGATGTTTTACGGGCAAGCGATGACGCGGCATCTGCCAATTGGGCTGGAAGTTGGCACACGCCAAATTATGACGAATGGGATGAGTTATGCCATAACACAACTATCGAAGAAATGACTATGAATGGAGTGAAAGGTCTTTGTTTTAATGGGAATAATGGTAATAGCATTTTTTTACCTTTTGCTGGTTATTTTGTTGAGGATGACTTAGTAGAAGTAGGAGTTGTTGGAGGTTATTGGATAAGTAATGGCTATGCTGGAGATTTTCGCAGTATTTTTCAATGTTTTCATGACTATATAGAGAATCATGCAATTAGTTATGGCATTGGCCCTGTGTATACTACTGGTTGCTCAATCCGTCCAGTACGGCCATCAGAATGAAATTAATCTTTAAATCTTAAATATCAAATCTTTAAATCATTAAATCACAAATCTTTAAATCAAATCAACATGAAAATCTGTGTTATCGGAACCGGTACCATGGCCAAGGGAATCGTGAAGGCTTTCGCCGCCCAGATGTCCGTCGTCATGAAGAGCCGCACCCAAGCCAGCCTTGATAAGGCTATGGCTTCCATCGCCAAAGGTTATGGCAAACTGGTGGAAAAAGGCAAGATGACCCAAGAGGCCGTTGACGCCCTTTTGAAGAACATCACCACCACCACCGACTACGCCACCTTTGCCGACGCCGACCTCGTCATCGAAGCCGCCGTCGAAGAGATGCAACTGAAGAAAGATGTGTTCATGGAACTTGACAAGATCTGCAAGCCCGAGACCATCTTCGCCACCAACTCGTCCTCGCTGTCGATTACCGAAATCGCAGCCTGCACGAATCGTCCCGCCCAATTCATCGGCATGCACTTCTTTAACCCCGCCGACCGTATGGCCCTTGTCGAAGTCATCAAGGGACAACTCACCAGCGACGAGGTCACCAAGTGCATCGTTGAACTGGCCACGTCCATCGGCAAACAGCCCGTGGAAGTGAAGGAAGCCCCCGGCTTCGTCGTCAACCGCATCCTCA
>Ga0310690_10008955_pt1 | contig 12615 bp, 10 predicted proteins | sample AusTroGonzalo_MG_2_FD_207661 | JGI IMG/M metagenome (GOLD analysis project Ga0310690, IMG submission 207661) | Bovine rumen microbial communities from tropical cattle in Woodstock, Queensland, Australia - Gonzalo_04 (v2) (version 2) | ecosystem: Host-associated > Mammals > Digestive system >...
ATATGGTCTCGCCGGCGGTCTTGCCGGATTCTACCTCACAGGTTCCACCGGCGAGGGCATGTTGATGTCCGTCAAGGAACGCAAGCAGGTGTTCCGCCGTGCCGTGAAGGCGGCCAAGGGCCGATGCAAGCTTATCGCCCAGGTCGGTGCGGTCTGTACGGACGATTCCATCGAGCTTGCGCGCTATGCGGCGGACATTGGATGCGACTGGACAAGTTCTGTCGCGCCGGTCTATTTCGGGCAGTCCTTTGAAGCGCAGTATCGCCACTACAAGGCAATAAGCGAGGCGACCGACCTGCCGTTCATGGTCTATTGCTTCCGGTCTGAACTTGTTCCCGCGCGCGATGTGCGTCTCTTCGACCTCAAGAACGTCAAGGGAATGAAGTACACGGGAAGCGACTACTTTGCCGTACAGTGCCTCAAGCGCAAGCTGGACAAGGACGTGCTGTTCTTCGCCGGGCGCGACGAGCAGTTCGCCTGCGCCATGGCGCTCGGGGACGTGTTCTCAGGTGCGATCGGCACGAGCCAGAACTTCATCCCCCGCCATTTCGCGAACATCTACGACTGCTGCCTGCGCAACGACTTCGCGGCGGCGGCGAAATGGCAGGACGAAGCCAACAAGTTTGTGGAGCTGATCATCTCGAACGAGAACTGGTCCACGTGGAAGGTGATGATGAAGCATGTCGGCATAGATTGCGGCGCGGCCCGCAAGCCGTATGCGCCGCTGTCACCGGCCGAGGAGCGCAAATGGATCAAGCGCTTCGCCGCCTTGAAGCTCGTGGAGGGTTGCCGGTGAGACTTTGCATCGGCACGGTGCAGTTCGGAATGGACTATGGCGTGCAGGGTGGCACAAGGCCGCCCGTGCAGGATGCCGTCGCCATGCTCGACTTCGCCGTGAAGAACGGCGTGGACGCCATCGACACCGCATCGGCGTATGGTACGGCGGAAGAGGTCGTTGGCGAATTTCTCGCTAAAAAGACGATATCGCGCGACACGGTACAGATCATATCTAAGTTTGGCACGAACATATTCGAGGGCGCGCCCGTCGGGGATTATGCGGAACGGCTGCGGGCGGCTGCGGAAACGTCGCTCAAACGCTTGCGTACCGATTATCTTGATGCCTATATCTGCCATGTGCCGACTGCGACGGGCGACCTGGCGATCATCGATGCGATGGCGGCCCTGAAGGCGTCCGGTCTTGTGCGTCATGTTGGGTTCTCTGTTTACGATCCCGACCAGGCGCAGGCCTGTCTTACGGCGGATGTCGTGGACTTCATCCAGTCGCCGTTCAGTTTCCTTGACCGTCGGATGGAAACGAGCGGGGCGCTTGCTGCGGCAAGCGCGAAAGGCGTTGACCTCCATACGCGGTCAGCTTTTGTGCAGGGGCTGATGCTGATGGATGTCGCAAAGGTTCCTGAACGCTTGGCGGCGACGCGTCCGATCATCAGCGACCTTGAGACGGCTTGTGCGGAAGCCGGGCTTTCGCGCCGTGCGCTCGCCCTCGCCTTTGTGAAGGCGAATCCGAACATCTCGCATCTTGTCTTCGGCGTGGACAACATGGCGCAGCTGGAGGAAATCGTTGCGGATTTCGACCGGCCAGTTGATTTTGGCGCGGTCAAGTCCATTGCGGACAGGTTTGCCGCTGTTGATCCGGCAATCTTCTTGCCCAATAACTGGAAGACGTGATGAACAATCTCGGAAATAAGGACTTGAAGCTCGGCGTCATTGGTCTGAGCGAAGGCAACGGCCACCCCTATTCGTGGTCGGCCATCTTCAACGGCTGCGACATGGCCTACATGAAGGACTGCGGATTTCCCGTGATCCCGGAATATCTGTCGAAGCAGAAGTTTCCCGACGACTGCATCCCGAACGCGCACGTCACGCACATCTGGACACAGGATCGCGTCCTTTCGGAACATGTGGCCAAGGCATCTCTCATTCCCAATGTGATTGACCGCATGGAGGACATGATTGGCCAAGTCGATGCCGTGCTGCTCGCGCGCGACGATCCTGAGAATCACTACGCGATGGCGAAGCCGTTCATCGAGGCGGGACTGCCCATCTACATCGACAAGCCTCTTGCAAAGACCATTCGCGAGGCCGAAGAGATTTATGCGCTGGAGAAATGGCCGGGCCAGATATTCACTTGTTCGGCACTCGCCTATTCGGATGGACTGAAGATCGGCGACATCGGCGACATCCGCCACATCCAGGCGTTTGTCATCAAGGATTGGAAGAAGTACGCCATACATGTCGTGGAACCCGCGCTCCATCTCTTCGATTGGAGGACGCCGATCGTCTCGCACAATGTCATCTCGAACGACACGAACAAGATCGTCTCGCTCACGTGGGCGAACGGGATGACCACGACGTTCACCACGCTCTATGGTGCGCAATGCGGCTTCCGTATCCAGGCGTTCGGTACGAAAGGCGCGGCGGAGGTTGATTTCGGCGGCACGTTCTTCATGTTCCGCAACGCGCTCAAGGCGTTTGTGGAAATCGTGCGGGGCGAGCAGAAGAACGAATCGTGCGCGATCACGATGAAGGCGATGGACATCCTGGAAAGGGGTAATGCCGAATGAATGACGCGATTCTCATAACTGGCGGAACCGGTAAGATCGGTTCGAGGCTTGTGGAGCATTTCCATTCGCTGGGACGTACCGTGGTGTTCACTTCCCGCAGCGACGAGAACATCGAAAAGACCGTTGGCGGACGCGAGAACCTGCATGGCGTCAAGGTGGACTTCCGTTCAGAGACGGCTGCGGAAGAAGTCGTGTCCGGCCTAGACCGGCTGGGGCTGGGTGTCGCCGCGCTCGTAAACAACGCGCGCGACCTTTCTGCGCTGGGCGTAGATGAGGATGGTACCGTGCCGGGTGCGAACTGGCTTGCCGAGTACCGCATCGACGTGGTGTTGCCGTATCAGCTCACGCTTGCGCTGGCGAAGCGCGGCGGTTTGAAGAAGGTGGTTAACGTGTCCTCGATGTACGGCATGAACTCGTTCAATCCGCATCTCTACGAAGGTCCATTTCGTCCGCCGCTCCAGTATGCCTGCGCCAAGGCGGCACTCATCCATCTCACGAAATGCCTGGCCGTGCAGTTCGCCCCGCAGAAAATTGCGGTGAACTGCGTCACCTACGGCGGCGTGGAAGGGCGCGTGGATGAAGGGTTCAAGAAGCGCTACGCCACGCTTTGCCCGATGGAGCGTATGATGAAGGATGACGAGACGGTCGGTTCCGTGAGCTTCCTGCTCTCGGACAAGGCGGCCTACATCACCGGGCAGAACATCGTCGTTGACGGTGGATGGGGAATCTGGTGACTGGCGGCATCCGGATTCTCGATTGGGCGATCGTGATCGCGTACCTGTCCGCGATCATCGGAGTGGGTTTTGTCTTTTCTCGGCGCGGCAAGACGGCTGACGTCTATTTCAAGGGCGGCGGCAAGTTGCCGTGGTGGGTGACGGCGTTCTCCATTTACGCGGCAACGTTTTCGCCGCTCACGTTCCTGGCCATTCCTGCGCTCGTCTATGCCACGGACTTGAGCTATTATCCGATCTTCTTTGGCGCTGTCGTGGCGACGGGCGTGGCGGTCAGGTGGTTTCTGCCGTTTTTCCGCAACGGCGGATGGACCAGCGCGTACGAGTATCTTGAAAAGCGGTTCAATCTCGCCTGCCGCCTGTTCGCGTCGGCGGCGTTCATCCTGTTCATGATTTCGCTTACGGCAATCGTCGCCTACCTTCCGGCGGTCGCGCTTGCGGCGGTCTCGGGACTGGACGTCAATTTATCCATCGTTGTTGTGATGGCCGTGGCGATCATCTACACGGCGCTCGGTGGCATGGAGGCGCTCGCCTGGGCGGACTTCGCGCAGACCATCCTGATCTTCGTGACCATGTTCGCCGTACTCGGCGTTATCTGCATGGGAACGGAAGGGGGCGTTGGTGGCGTCTTTTCGCTCGCGGCACAACACGGCAAGCTGAACGCTTTCGACTTCACGCCTGTCCTTTCGCGTCCGGGCTTCTGGGTTGTATTGATCGGTGGCACGGTTGCGAATCTCGCCACATACATTTCCGATCAGCGGGTAATCCAGCGCTACATGACGGTAAAGGACGTTCCGGCGGCGGCGAAGTCGATGTGGACGCAGGTTGCCGTTGGCTGCGTATCGTCCACGCTCTGCTTCTTCATTGGCCTCGGCATCTGGGCCTGTTACCAGTCACATGGCGCGGACTTCCCCACGCTCGCGCGGAACGACCAGATATTCCCCGTGTTCATCGCATCCAAGTTGCCGATGGGGCTTGCGGGGCTGGCGCTCGCCGGCATTGCGGCGGCATCGGTCTCGACGCTCTCCGCGAACATGAACTCCACGGCGGCGGCGTTCGCCACGGACTTCTACGTCCGACTCTTCAAAGGAAAAAACACGCTTCGATGCGGCAAGGTCGCGAGCCTTGTCTGTGGCGTCCTTGGCTGCGCGTTTGCGATCGTTCTCGCCAACGCGAACATCGCCTCGGCCTACGAGCAGTTCCAGCGTTATCTCGGCATGCTCACGGCCGGCCTCGCGTGTCTCTTTCTGATGGGGCGCTTTATGCCGCGCGTCACCGGCTTCGGCGCGGTTTGCGGACTTGCCGCGAACTATGCCGTCACGTTCGGGCTTGACCTCATGCCGTGGCCCGGCAAGCCGCATCTGCTGCTCTATGGCCTCTTTGGAATATTCGCATGCATCATCGTGGCAATGGTGGCATCGCGGTGTAGTCGTATTTCCCGCTGATGTACGCAAAAACGCATTTGTGGAAATGCGAACTTGCTCGGCGGGATTTTGTGGTATAATCACCACGTATGAAAAGAATCATTGTCATTGTTTCGGTTGCGTTTGCGATCCACGCGACAGCCCTGGCGGAATATGTGCAAAGCGACTCCGCATTCGTCTTCACGCATCCCGAACGCTCGTACTTCTGGCACACGGCCACGAACAGCACGATTGCGCTTCCGGTGGTGTTCCCCGCCGGTGCGTCATCCGCGACGCTGACGGTGACGGGGCTCGGCTACAGCGCGAGGTATACCGGCATCGTGACGGACGAGTACGTGTTGACGCTTCCGGGGGCGTCGCGCCCGGCGGCGGAGAACGTTTACGACCTCGTGCTGGCGTTCAACAATGGCACCGTCCGCACGGCGCGACTCGGGGTCGTGCGCGGGATCGCCGGTGGCGGCGAGGCCGTGACGCGCTGCATCCCGTCCACCGCTTCCAGGCAGTGGGGCAAGGGGGAAAGCCGCGCGACGATCCCGATTCCGTACGGGACGACGTCCTTCTCGCTTCAGGTGGAGGGCGAAAGCGAGGTCGTTGACGCCGGGCTCGGCGGCGAGGCGGGCTGGTACGCGTTCGCCCTGAGCGGTCACAAGACCACATCGCTCGCCATTTCCGGCGAGGAGGGCTCGTGGACGGCGTCGCTCAAGGGTACGGTCAACACGACAATCTTCATAAGATGACAGATGGCAAGAGAAAGGAACACGGAAATGAAAACGACAAGACATGATCGTGCGAGACTCGCGGCGTCCGCTCTGGCGGCGCTTCTCGCGGCGGCGGCGGGTGCGGCGACGATAGAGCAGGTGCTGGTGCGCCAGCAGTGGCCCTGGTCGCCGGACATACGTGTGGAGTATTGTCTGAAGGACGTGACCGCGTCGGTGGACGTGACGGTCACGGCGTACGACGGCGAAACGCAGATAGATCCGGCCCTCCTGAGGAACGCGACCAAGGGTGAACGCTACGGCATCACGACGGGCGGCGTGCACGCGTTCACGATAGACCCGACGGTGCTGGGCTCGACGAAGACCGCGATCGACGACTTCAAGGTGCGCCTCGAAGTCTCGCCCACGACCGAGAACCTGGACGAGGTGCTGTACAAGGTGGTGGATCTCGACGCGCCGTTCACCGTGACGACGCTGACGCGCAGGGACTTCTACAACGGCAACTGCGGCGCGTACGTGACCGCGTTCTCGGACATAGACCCCGAGTTCTCCACGTCGCTGGAGAACGTGCTCATCTGGACGGACGTGACGAACGACGTGTACAAGACGGACAAACTCGTCTTCCGCCGCATCCCGGCGGCGGGGCAGAGCTTCATGTTCTTGACGAACAACGCTTCGGTCAACGGCGGCGCGGGCGTGGAGGTGTCCTTCCAGAAGGACTACTACATCAGCGTGTTCGAGCTGACGCAGGCGCAGACGGCCCGGTTCACGGACAGGGCGTCGTATGAGACGAACGCGCTCTATGCCGCGAAGCGCCCCACGGACTACATCACCTGGGCCAACATACACAACTACGGGTTTGTGTGGCCCGAAAGCACCGCGCACCGCATGACCTCGAGTTGCATTATAAAAGGTATGCAGGACAGCACGAGGCTGCTCATCGACCTCCCCACGGAGGCGATGTGGGAATACGCTTGCCGTGCGGGGACAACCACCCCTCTCTACACCGGCGACCCAAGCCATACCGGTGCCGAAGACGACACGCATCTGGCAAAGATCGCCCGCGTCTGGGGCGTGAACGTCACCAACATGGGCGCCAAATGGACGGAAGAGCAGAAGCGGAACTGCAACCTCGACTACGCTACCATGACGGTGGGCAGCTTCAAGCCGAACGCCTGGGGGCTCTACGACATGATCGGCAACGTTTGCGAATGGTGCCTGGACATGTACGTCGCAGACGCCGAGGTGGCGAACTACACCTACGGGACCGATCCCGTCGGACCGAACGTGTCCGGCTCCAACCAAGGCGTTGTCCGCGGAACAAGCTACAAGGAAGGCCCCGGCACCAGCACCTGCCACGACGGCCGTGGCAGCAGGGGCCGCACAACCGCGAAGGACATGGTCGGGTACCGCCTGTGCATATACCTGGACAACAATGAGAACGGCACGTTCTAGTTTCGCCATGGGAAACGCAATGAAGACGATGGTGGTCGCGGCTGCGTTCGCTGCGGTGGTCGGTATGGCGTACGCGGACGCGCCGGCGGAGATATGCGGCGCGCCCAGGCTGCAGGCGCGCGCGGAGCTGATATGGACGAAGCCGCTGTGCAAGGAGCCGGACAGGTACATAGGATGGCCGTCCGTGTGCCAGACGCGGGACGGCGAGATCCTCGCGGTGTTCTCAGGCGATCGCGACGCGCACGTTTGCCCATGGGGGAAGGTACAGATGGTGCGGTCGAAGGACGGCGGCGCGACGTGGACGGCTCCGGAAGACGTCTGTGACACGATAATCGACGACCGCGACGCCGGCATCGTCCCGCTTGACGACGGCTCGCTGCTGATGTCGTGGTTCACGTCCACCGCGTACGTTGCTCGCGCGCGCAACCGCAAAAAGTTCAAGCCCGGCTCGCCGGAGTTCTACTGGAACCTGCACGTCGGCAAGTCGGACGCGACTGAGATGATCGCCCGGCTCGGGTCCTTCACGCGCCGGTCCACGGACGGCGGAAAGACGTGGTCCGCCCCGGTGCGCGTGCGCTGCTCCGCGCCGCACGGCCCAATCCAGCTGAAGGATGGGCGCCTGCTCTATGTGGGCAAGGACCTTCTGTTCGAGGAGAACGACGTGTATGGACACCTGAAGCCGGACCTGAAGGTGGTCGCCATGGAATCGAAGGATCGTGGCGCGACGTGGCGGCAGATCGGGACGATACCTTTCCCGAAGGACGTGGATGTCTCGAACCATTGCTGGGAGCCGCACGCCGCAGAGGCGGCGGACGGGCGCATCGTGGCCCAAATACGCGTGGTGCAGAAAACCAAGGGGCCGGACGGAAAGAAGAAGGTCTGGGGGATCCGGGGACTGATGCAGTCCGAGAGCGCGGACGGCGGCAGAACATGGAGCGTGGCACGCGAGGCTGGACTGGCCGGATACCCGCCGCATCTGACAAGGCTGGCGGACGGCAGGCTGCTCTCGACGTACGGGCGGCGATGGGGCGATAGCGGCGAGTACGCATGCCTGAGCGACGACGGGGGGCGCACATGGGACGTGAAGAACGAGATAAAGCTCGCCGGCCACTGGAACGGCGACCTCGGCTATCCTGCGTCCGCCCAGCTGAAGGACGGTACGGTGCTCACGGTCTTTTACCAGGCCGACAAGAAGGACGAGAAGCCCTGCCTCATCGGGACGCTCTGGCGGCCTCTCAAGTAGGCGGCGCCCAATGTAGCGCGCAACGGCCTGTTTTGGTACAATACCGTCCACAAGGATTTGGTACAATACCGTCCACAAGGAAAAGAAGAAGCATCCTCTTGTGGGGATTGCCCCCGCAGAGTTTGTGAATAAATCAATTCTCTGTCGTGCCCTCGTGCCCTCATGTGGTGCCCATGTACCGCGTGGGCTGAATGGCGGAAAACCAAGAATAGAGGTTGGTTTCTTATTGCGATTAGACTTTATCATATTATTACGCATATAATTCTCATTGACTGGTTTCATGTCTTGTGCTACAATACGTCCCGTCATGAAAAATAAGCAGAATTTTGACAGTACTTTCGGCGCAAGGTTCGTCGCAGGTGCAGTCCATGTCGGCAAGGAGGTGGAGGCGAACTTTCGTGCATGGTTTGAACGGAATTTCGTCAACTGCCGAGCCGGGCGCATAGGGCATGTGTCATACTCTCGCGCAGGAGCCCTCGACGATCGGCCCGGCGACGGCATGTGGTACTCCGAGGCGCTCGGCAGAGCGTGGGCGGACTACAACGTCCCGCTCACCGCGTCCGAGATGGGTTACATAACCTCCCACCCGCTCATCGCCTTCCAATTGGCAGCAGGAATAACCGATGCGAGAGGCATAAGGTGCATGATACGCGGTCTTACGCAGCGCACGAACCGTCTGCAGCAGAAGGCGTACCGCAGCAGGTACTACGGGCGAGACAACGCCCGCCGCAGGATGCTTGCGGCGGAGCGGCGCAAGATAACGAGGCGCACAACGACGAATCCCTGCCCGACGCCGGACGCCTTCCGCAGGGCGTTTGCCAGCGTGAAGGAGTCCGTGGAAGCGAAGCTACTCTTCGGCGGCATGGTGCATGACCTCGCCTGCTACGTGGACAGCTGCCTCAGGTACGACGAGATTGGAAACATAGTGGGGCGCAACGGCGGGATAAAGGAGTGGATAGCGGAGAATGTACCCGAGCTGTACCCTCGCTACAAGACGATAATGCGCTACAAGGCCTTGGTCATGCGTCTCCGGCAGGCGATGGACATGAAAGATCCAGAACCCACTTCGGCGCTGCTGGAAGAGATGCGTATCGCGCCGCAGGATGAGACGCGTACCATGCAAGGGAAGAACACGTCGTCCATGCAAGGGAAGAACACGTCGTCCATGCAAAGAGAGGCCGTGTATGCTGGACGGAAAAAGAAATTGGAGGTTGTGGATGATAAGAATTATTACGCATCGGATTCTCATTTATGTGGGGGTGGTGATGTGAAACACGCAGGGATGGACGGAAATGCCCGTGAGATGGTTGGCAATGCCCGTGGGATGGTTGGTAATACCCGTGGAAGGAGCGAGGGGCAGGGTGGCGAGAGGACGGGGTGGATGCGGCTACGGAGGGCAAGAATGCGAAGACTGCTCGATCGTTGCGAGAATACCTTCAAGGATGTGTTTGACAGGATTGACACGATGTTAGATGATCACGCTGAGAACAAATCATCCTAGATCCCTGAGCGGTTCAACTGTCGCTGTTGAGCGGTTCAACCGTTGGTACGACGACTTCTGGTAAAGCGGTGGATTTTCTGGGAAAAGATGTCCGTGGAACTTTCTCACAAGAATATGGTATAATGTTCCGCGGGAAAAGGAAACTAAGCATCATGAGCAGACGCTACAAGATCGTGCTGGCGTTTGACGGCACGGCGTATTCCGGCTACCAGCTGCAGTCCAATGGCGTGACCGTGCAGCAGCGGCTGGAAGAGGCGCTGGCCTATCTCGACCAGCGGCCCGTGCGCGCCTACGGCTCCAGCCGTACGGACGCGGGCGTCCACGCGCGCGGCTTCTGCTGCCATTTCGACCTAGAAAAGCCGATACCCGTGACGAACCTTGTGCGGGCCATGAACGCGCGGCTCCCGGAGGACATTCGCGTTTTGAAGGCCGCGCGTGCGCGCGCGAATTTCGACGCCCGGTGCGACGCGAAGGGCAAGGAGTACCGCTACTTCCTCTACAATGCCGACATCCTGCCGCCGCATCTCGTGCCGTATTGGGCCTTCCAGCACCGTCCGCTCGATGTCGCGGTCATGCAGGCGGCGGCAGCGCATTTTGTGGGCAAGCACGACTTCGTTTCGTTCGCCGCCAATCCCCGGCGCGAAATCTCCAGCACCGTCCGGCAGATATTTTCCTTCACGGTCAAGCGCACTGGACCGCGCATCGTGTTCTCGGTCAAGGGTGACGGTTTCCTCTACAAGCAGGTCCGTTCGATGGTGGGATTCCTTGTGCGCGTGGGGCTGGGCGACGAATCGCCCGACGCCGTTGCCCAGCTGCTGCGGGACTGTCCCCCGCGCACCGCGCGCGTGCCCACGGCCATTGCGCGCGGCCTCTTCCTCTGGAAGGTTTTCTATAAAATGTAGAATGTAAAATGTAAACTGGGTTGGAAGCATCTCATTACACATTTTGCGTGGTTTCGCTTGCGCCGGAGGGCGGCAATGTGATATGCTACTGTCCATGAAGCATACAACATGGACTGGATTCTCCATAAGCGCGGCAACCGCGCTTTTTTGCGGCGTCGTCTTTGCGGCCACGCCTTGGATCAAGGGCATCACGGACAAGGGGCCGCTCGACTACGCCGTTGGCGAGGACATGACGTTCACGCTGACGGTGCAGGGTGCACAGGAACTGCCGCCCGGGCTGAAGCTGTGCTGGACGCGCACGGGCGATGACGGCCAGGAGCAGAAGGGCACGGCGGACATCGCCTCTCCGCTCGTCGTGAAGACTTCGCTGAACCGTCCCGGCTTCGTGCGGCTCTATGCCGAATTGTGCGGGGCGGACGGCAAGCCTTGGCGAATGGCGGACGCGAAGGGCAAGAAGTCCCCCGTGTTCTTTGACGGCGGCGCGGCGGCCGCCCCGCGCAAGCTTTGCCAGACGAAACCCACGCCGGCCGACTTCGAGGCGTTCTGGGCGAAGCGTAAGGCGGAGTTGGCGGCCGTGCCGATGACGGCGAATCTGGAAGAGATCGCTTCGCCCACGCCGGGCGTGAAGCTCTACAAGGTGTCCATTACCTGCGCGGGGCCGCGTCCCTCCACGGGCTATCTTTCCATCCCCGAAGCCCCCGGCAAATATCCGGCCACGGTCGGTTTCCACGGCTACAATGCCAGCTGGGGCGCGAACGCGACGAATCCCCCGAAGAAGGTGCCGACGAACGCGTTGCACCTGATCGTGAGCGCGCATGGCTTCGAGCTGGGACGCGAGCCGGCCTACTATCGCGACTTCCGGAAATCGGTTTGCCGCAACGGCTACGGCCATGCGTTCGATCCGGCGGAGAACGCAAAGCCCGAGACGTGCTATTTCGGCGGCATGGCGTGGCGCGTGATGCGCGGGATCGAATACGTCAAGTCGCGTCCGGAATGGAACGGCAAGGATCTGACGGTGACGGGCGGCAGTCAGGGGTCGTTGCAGGCGATGTGGGGTGCGGCGCTGGTGCCGGGCGTCACGGCGGCGAAGATTTTTATTCCGTGGTTCTGCGATGTCGGCGGCACGGAAGACGGCCGCACTCATGGCGACTGGTATCCAAAGTGGGCACCGGGACTGGACTACTACGACCAGGTGAACATCGCGCGTCTCGTGCCGAAGACCTGTCGCGTGGACATTTCGCGGGCGGGATTGGGCGACTACATTGCGCCGCCTTGCGGCGTGGCGATCATGTATGGCAATCTCACGTGCCCGAAGAGTATTGCATGGGTGCAGGGCTCGACGCATGGCTACGTGCCACCCCAGCCGCAACGGGTGACATGGAAGTAAGTTAAAGAGTTAAAAAGTTAAAAGGTTAAAATGTTTGAGAGTTGGGAAGAAGGGCGTGTTTTTTTGATTTAAGGTTCAAAGTTCGTCGAGGCATGATTTAAAGCTGGATTTATTCGCGAAGTTTGGTAAAATATCTCACCATCATTTGTCGCAAGAAGGAAAACGAGACAGAACAAAATGAAGAAGCTGCTGATAGTGGAATCGCCGGCGAAGGCGAAGACGATCGAGAAATATCTCGGTGGAGAGTATGTCGTCAAGTCGTCGGTCGGGCACGTACGTGATCTGCCAAAGAAAGGATTATCGATCCGTATCGTGCCGGTGGAGGGAATGAAGGATCGCTGGACGTTTACGCCGACCTACGAGGTGAGCGCGGACAAGAAAAAGGTGGTGGACGAGTTGCGCAAGGCGGCGAAATCGGCGGACGAAATCCTGCTCGCGCCCGATCCTGACCGCGAAGGGGAAGCCATTGCCTGGCATTTGGGCGAAGTGCTCAAGGATGTCACGAAGGGCAAGCCCGTCCGCCGCGTCACCTACAACGAAATCACGCGTCGTGCCGTACAGAACGCGGTGGCCCATCCGGGCGAGATCGATCATGCGCGCGTCGATGCGCAGCAGGCGCGGCGCATTCTGGACCGTTTGGTGGGCTTCAAGGTGTCGCCGCTGCTGTGGAAGAG
>Ga0310690_10008957_pt1 | contig 12613 bp, 10 predicted proteins | sample AusTroGonzalo_MG_2_FD_207661 | JGI IMG/M metagenome (GOLD analysis project Ga0310690, IMG submission 207661) | Bovine rumen microbial communities from tropical cattle in Woodstock, Queensland, Australia - Gonzalo_04 (v2) (version 2) | ecosystem: Host-associated > Mammals > Digestive system >...
GGACTCAACACCCGCATCGGTATCCCTGGCATCGGTTTCTCCGACTCCTTGTCCAACGAACTCAAACAACCCCAATTCTCCACCGCACTTGGACTTCTCAAATACGGCATTGAAGAAGAAACCAAAGACATCCACATCGAAGAGGAACCTAAAAAGAACAACAGAACCCACGAAGAGACGAAGGTGACAGAGAACTATGACGTGGAGGATTCGGAACGCAAAGGCCGCAAGTTCATCGAAACATTCAAAAGCACGCTCACCAAACTCTTCGAGCAAATTTCATAAAAAAACCAAAAACCTAATACCATTAACCTGTAAGAAATAATCAAACAATATGGAATCAATCAATTTCACACCCTCTTTTGACGCAAAAGAAAACTCATCCGCGATTAAAGTGATTGGCGTGGGTGGCGGCGGCAGCAATGCCGTGCAACATATGTATTTAGAGGGCATTCAAGGTGTGGACTACTTGATCTGCAACACGGATCAATGCCACTTGGACGCTTGTAAAATCCAAGAGAAACTGTTGTTGGGCAACGGCCTTGGCGCCGGTGCCAATCCCGAAGTGGCCCGCGAAATTGCCTCCAAGAGTGAAGACAAAATCAAAGAATTCATCGGTGACAGCACCAAGATGCTCTTCATTGCCGCCGGTATGGGCAAAGGCACCGGCACCGGTGCTTCTCCTGTGGTGGCCAAAGTGGCCAAGGAGATGGGCATTCTCACCGTTGGCGTCGTCACGGAACCTTTCAAATTCGAAGGAAAACGCAGATTGGCAGCTGCAGCTGCAGGTATCGACGAAATGAGCAAGTATGTGGACTCGCTGATCATCGTCAACAACCAGAACTTGATGAAATACTACGGCACTCTGGAAATCGACGAAGCCTACGCACAAGTCGATGACGTGCTCAAGAACGCCGTGAAGTGCATCGCCGAAATCATCACCGTGACCTACGGACAAAATGTCGATTTCAACGATGTGAAAACCATCATGCAGAACAGCGGTAAGGCTATGCTCGGCATCGCCACCGCCGAAGGAGAAAACCGTGTGCAACAAGTGCTTGACGAAGTGCTCAACTGCCCGCTGCTCGAAAATGCAGACATCAGCAATGCCAAGAACCTGTTGTTCTTCATCACTTACGGTTCCTCCAAGAAAATCACCATGGGCGAACTGGAAATCCTCCAAGACCGCTTCGACGAACTGCAGTCCAACGATGTACACCTCATTTGGGGACACGGTCTGGACGAATCACTCGGCGACAGCATCAAACTCTCTTTGGTGGTCACCAATTTCGACACGGCAACCGATGAGGAATCCGAAATCATCATCAACACCACGGATCAAACCATTATCAACACCACGACCGAGAACGCTCCTACTAATGGCACGGAGATTGAAATAGAAGCCAAACTTCCTGAAGTTGAAGCTTCTAAAAACGAGGCTGAACCATTCACTTTACCAGTCTCCAATCCTCAAACTTTAGAAACCGCATCTCCGTCGTTCATCAACGATCCTTTCAGCACCTTCCCGAACAACAATACGCCGACTTCTTTCACCAGTCCGCTCAGCTCCGACGATTATAACGATGACAGCATCTTCGAAAGAATGGTGGAACAACCTGCCATCAACCGCAATGAGATGATGACTGCCATGAATCAACCCCAAACCATGGTGGAAGAACCTTCCAATGCGGTATATTATGAACTTCCCGACGATATTCACGACATTTTTCACGGCTTAGCCGACTAAATTGCCTGATAACGGCGGTGAGCGATCCTTGATCTATTGCCGCATATCAAAAATGCAAATAAACCTCTGAATATAAAAAGTGGTGGATTCTTCCTGGAGTCCACCACTTTTGTTTCAGGACATTTCAAATATTATCAAAAAAAAATATTTTGTTTGGTATTGAACATCAAAAAAATAGTATTTTTGCATTGATTTTGGTTTTGGTAAATTAGGGGAGGAAAAAGGTTGTCGGAAAACGAGTATTGAGTTTATTATTAAATATATAGGAGGTTCCATTATGTTAAAAAACAGAAGTTTAATCGACCCGTCAGATTTCACACGCGAGGAATTTCGCGAAATCTTCGATTTGGGTCACCAGATTGTTGCCAATCCGGAAAAGTATAGCAAGAGTTGCGAAGGCAAGATCCTGGCAACTCTTTTTTATGAACCGAGCACGCGTACGCGCTTGAGCTTTGAGACGGCCATGCTGCGTCTGGGCGGTCAGGTAATCGGTTTCTCCGAAGCCGCTTCTTCATCCACTGCGAAGGGTGAGAGCATTGCCGATACGCTGCGCACCGTGGAATGCTACGCCGACATCGCGGCTATGCGTCATCCTAAGGAAGGCGCCCCGCGTCTGGCCAGCCATTACATCCACATGCCGCTGATCAACGCCGGCGACGGCGGTCACCAGCACCCCACCCAAACGCTCACCGACATCCTGACGATTGAGCGTCTGCGTGGCAACGTGGAAAACAAGACTTACGGTTTCTGCGGTGACTTAAAGTTTGGCCGCACCGTGCACTCCCTCATCAAATTCCTCAGCAACTACGAAGGTGTGAAGTTCATCCTCATCTCTCCTGAGGAACTGCGCGTCCCTGAATACATCCGCGAAGAGGTGATTAAGAAAAAGGGCATCCCGTTCGAAGAGGTCGATCAGATGGAACCCTACATGGGCCAGCTCGACTTCCTCTACATGACCCGCGTGCAACGCGAGCGTTTCTTCAACGAAGAGGACTATATCCGCCTGAAAGACAGATTCATCCTCGACAAAGAGAAGATGTCTTACGCCCGTCCCGACACCTACATCCTACACCCACTGCCGCGCGTGAACGAAATCAGCACGGAAGTGGATGATGACCCGCGCGCTCAATATTTCCAACAGGCCAAGAACGGCATGTATGTACGTATGGCGTTGATTTTGAAGTTATTGGGAATTTATTAGCCTACGGTTTAGGGTTTAAGGTTTAGAGACCAAAAGCCAATAACAAATAACAAAATTATTCCTCAAGCAGCCCCGTTAGGGACAAACGCTTGGCAGAAAAACGTAATTTATTAGAATCATGTTAGAAATCACCAGTATAGAAAAAGGTATTGTCATCGACCACATTACCGCCGGATATGGCATCCAAGTGTTCAATTATCTGAACCTTGACAAAGCCGATTATAATGTTGCGCTCATCTGCAACGCTTACAGCCAGAAGATGGGCAAAAAGGACATCATCAAAATCAACAATGTCATCGACATCAACTATGATTTCTTGGGATTGATTGACCCGAATGCGACGGTGAACATCATCGAAAACGGGAAAACCATTAAGAAAGTGAAGTTGGAGGTACCTGACACTGTGGAAAATATCATCCGTTGCAAGAACCCGCGCTGCGTCACCTCTGTGGAGCACTATTTCCCGCACGTCTTCCATCTCGTGAACAAAGAAAAACGCTCCTACCGCTGCGAGTATTGCGACGATATTGTGATTCCTTATCCTAACAAATAGGCATACCATATCAAGAGTTACTTATTATTTTTGATGCAACTTCTTTATAGTCAACAGTATAATAAATTTTCTGTAAAGAAGTTGCATTTCAAAAAAAAGTGTATCTTTGCCGCACCAAATTGAAGGTCTCGTGGCCGAGTGGTTAGGTACCGGTCTGCAAAACCGTTGACTCCAGTTCGAATCTGGACGAGACCTCAAAAGTAGAGACGCGATGAATCGCGTCTCTATTGTTTTTTATGTACCTTTGCCGTCATTATGAAACCTCAGAAGCTATTCTATATCTTATTGGCAATATGGGTGTTAGCCGATCTGCTACAGGCGATTTTTACGCCTGTACATGCGGATGAAGCCTACTATGCGCTCTACGGAGAGTTTCTGGATTGGGGATACTACGACCACCCGCCGATGGTGGCTTTGATGACCGCATTTAGCAGTCTTTTCTTCAAAGGAACACTCTCTATCAGGTTTATGACAGTGTTATTGCATGGCGCAACAGTCTTGTTGTTAGGTACATCCATGGAAGAGAAACTCACTTCCAACCGGGCTGTGATAACATTTTTCGCCATTGCAGCCTCCATCCCGATATTTATCATTTACGGGTTCATCACCACGCCCGACGCTCCGTTGCTCTTTTTTACCGCCCTATTCTTCTATTTATACAAACGATATCTCAGCTCACCCAGCTGGCCAACGGCACTCGCACTTGGCATCACCTTTACCGCCATGCTCTACAGCAAATACATGGCAGTATTGGTAGTGGGCTTCGTGCTTCTTTCCAATTTTAAACTACTGAAAGACAATAAAATATGGGGCTCCATAGCGCTTGCCACATTGTTATTCTTACCACACATTCTGTGGCAGGTGCGTAATGGTTTTCCAAGCCTTCAATATCATTTAATAGATCGCAGTGAAGGCTTCCGAATAGGCAACCTGCTGGAATATCCTCTAAATCAATTTTTGGTTTTCAATCCCATATGCCTCTGTATAGCAGGCTTCTTATGTTGGAAAAAACGAAAAACGGAAGATTTGTTCGAACGTGCGATCCTCTTCACCATCGCTGGTTTCATCCTCTTTTTCTGGCTAATGGCAGTGAAAGGTCATGCTGAGCCACACTGGACTGCTGCCGCCTCCGTACCGATGACTATCCTGCTGTGGCAAGAACTGCGTAACGAACAGTGGAACAAATGGTTGACACGAGGAATCGTACCGATTGTCGGGGCATTGCTGGTTTTGCGTGTTCTTACCCCTATCTTTCTAAACAAACTTCCTATAAATATCTTTAGAAACCAACACAAATATGACATTATCCATGAGTATTGCGGAAATACACCTGTAATATTCGTCGGCTCCTTCCAAGACCCCTCCTTATATCACTATTACACTGGAGATAACACCATGCAGATTAGCTCTTTATACGGTCGCCGTACACAATTTGACCTATGGCAATTCGATAAGGGGATTCAAGGCAAACCTGCATGTGTCATTGATGCCAATGTTTACAAACGCAAAAGACACGAAGGCTTTGATTTGATTGAAAAGGATAAGGTCTCTTTTTTCCTCCATAAAACGGAATCATTTCAGGGGACCAATCGAATTCAGATAAACATTGAAAACTATCGAATAAAAAACGATTCTCTCTATCTCAATCTTACGCTCTTCAATCCTTACGAAACAGATTTTGTGTTCGACAATCCGGAATTCCCCATCACACTTCATGTAGCCTATCTGCCAAAACACGGAAGTATTTACCCGATCACCTGCCCTCTTCCTTCCGGCATAATCATACCCACAGGCGAAAGCATCCACCTCGCTACCGTAGTCAAATATATTCCAGATAATCCCATCGTCATCTGCCTCGACAACGTTGTCAATCGTTCCGTGAACAGTAAACCCATCAAACTCAAAGCCAATGATTGACAGTACTTTAATATGGAAGTTTTTGAAGTTCTGCGTGGTGGGATTCTCCGGCACCGTGATTGACTTTTTCACCACTTGGTTGTGCAAAGAGAAATTCAAATGGAACAAATACCTCTCCAACTCCCTTGGCTTCGTGCTTGCCGCCACCAACAACTACATCTGGAACCGGATTTGGACCTTCCAAAGCACCAGTTCGCATATACCTACTGAATACGGGAAGTTCCTGATTGTCTCCATTTTGGGCTTGGGAATCAACAATCTTGTCATTTACTTGCTGCACGGTAAACTGAAACTAAACTTCTGGCTCTCCAAAGTCGCCGCCATCGGCATCGTCACCATTTGGAATTTCACCATGAATTACTTCTTCACCTTCTAATCTTATCACCTTTTATCCCTCAATAACCAATGACCGAATTTTTCCACTCCTCCGCCTTCGATTGGGACAAGCATCTGTTTCAGGCCATCAACAGTCACAACTCGCCCTTTTGGGACAAAGTGATGTGGGTAATCACCAGCGCCCACCTCGGAGTCATCTTTTTCCTGATTTTGTCTTTACTGACTATCTATTATTATCGCAAAAAGTCATGGAAGATACTGCTTTTCATAGCTGCTGTCACCTTATTGGGAGACACCATAGGTGCGCGTGTGCTCAAGCCCAACATACTACGGTTGCGCCCGTCACACGATCCCGAATATCATGAGGATTATCAGGTACATCTGCTTCAGAAAAAAGATGGAACCTATTACTACGGAGGGAAATACAGCTGTCCTTCGAATCATGCCATCAACTATTTGACGAGCTCCTTGCTGTTCTTTTTCTTCCTGTCACCGAAAGTCAGACGGCGTTGGGTATTGGCAGTGTGTGTTTTCGGTGTCACACTGCTAAGCTGCTACAGCCGCATATACGTCGGAGTCCACTACCCATTCGACATCCTCTGCGGATGGCTGATAGCAACGTTGCTGGCGGGAATCGCAATTGGATTATTCAAAACGTACCAAAAGCGACATCAGGATTCTACCGCCCTGTAATCACGATCTTACGGTCCTTCGCGGCGCGCAATCCAAACACCGTTTCTCGAACCTCATCCGTTTCAAAACTGTGATTCACAGCACCTTCCGGAGAGATGCGCAAATAAATCCCTGCTTTTTCTCCAATTATATACGGAATGAGCTTCCCATTATCGACTTTGCGCAAATAATTCAATAAACTGACGATTCTTCGGGATGATAAGTGCTTATTGTACTCACTGTTATGTAGGGGACTGGCAAAACCGCTGATACTTAACTCCACCGTGTCGCCGTTTTCCATTGCCTCTTGTAAATAATCAGTGAGCAACTGAAGCCGCGCATAGCCCGTCTGCACCGAGTCGCGCATGAAACCAGCCACGGCATACATCGCCCGACGCTGCTCCTCACCCGTCAATCCTTGACCTGATTTATGGATATATTCCTGAATATCACCAATATAAGAATTGTATAGTTCCAAATAATCTTTGTCTGTAGTGTCGGAAAGAGACTTCGGATCTGGGAAATCGTTCTGAAAATAGAGGGTGATGGGCAACACTGAAGCGATTTTCTCATGGATATCCGTCTGCGGCAATGTATCCACAACCGCTTCTTTTACAGGCAATTCCCACCTGATATAAAAGATGTCATTGCAGCAAGTGTCTTCATCCACAATGTCACCATATGGACGGTTAGAACTGAAAAAGGCGCTATTGTCATTCTGATTCAATGCAAAATAGAAATCATTGTACATGGAATTGAATGGTTTGCGGAGATGTCGGGGATTATTCCACGCACCTAATGCCCCTTCACTGCAAAAAATGTCATAATCTCCATAGCCCTTCCGTTCGTCTGTGCTAAAATAGAGCATTTTAGTTCTCTTATCATAAAACGGCGTGATTTCATTTCCTTCCGTGTTGATCATCGGTCCAAGATTCACAGGATCTTGAAAATGACCATTTTGATATATAGAATACCATACATCCAATTTACCGTATCCGCCAGGACGGTCAGAAACGAAATAGAGCACCTCATAACCAGCAAGTTGCACAATACAAGGCTGTAGTGAAGAATAACCTTTTGCATTGATAACTGAGGGCAAAAGCTTGGGTTTCCCCCAAGTTCCCTTCTCTTTCGACGATTGCCACAATGAGCATTGTAGATCGCCCTCACCAAAACGTACACAACGAGTCAGCAACATTCGCTCACCATCCTCACTCAGACAAAAATTACTGTTGAAATATTTAGGATGGTTGAGATTCAACGGTAATGGCCTTGCCGATGCATATCTTTCTTCGGGCAACGCTTTGGATTCGTAAAGATAACAGTACCAGTTCGTTTCAAAGAAATGCTCGGCATCCTCCGCCGCATCATTGCGCATAGCCGTAAAAAGAAACGTGGAGTCAGGCAACAACTTCCCGGCATATTCTGAAAAAGAACTGTTAATGGAAGCTGGTAATGGTCTGAGAGTCACAATGATGGAGTCCTCAGTGGGCAAAACATTCTGAGCCCTCGCAGAACCCCACAAGAATACCAGAGTTGTTATCTGTAATAGTCTCTTTATAAACGAATTACCACACATTCAGTTTCAGGTTTCAGGTTTCAAGATAATAGTTCAAAGTTCAAGGTTCGAAGTCTCACACATCACACGTCACATAATATCATATGGGCACGGCTCTTTTCCCGCTCTTGTAATCGTCCTCTTCTTGAAGATATAGGAAATGGCGACTTCCATTCCGCCACGACCATGTGTTGCCACTACAAATGGTGATACATTCACGTCGTAAGCAAGCGAAAAGCGAAGGTTCTGCCAGCTGACAAATCCATTGAAAACCAGTGCGTCATTCCAGCGATAGAAAAGACCTCCTCCTAAAGTATACAGGGTTGTGTAACTGTTTTTCTTCTTGAAGTACTCGACATTGCATCCTAACAGATACTCGCTGAAAGTGCGTTGCCAAGAAGCATACAACATCGGAGAAAGCGAAACTTCCCGATTGAGAGCAAATTGTGAATAAAAATGAGCAATATACTTGATCGGCAACCGTGCGTTGGATTCACCAAATCCGTAAAATGGTTGGTTAATGTGTGATGCGCTCACAGCCAACCGGAACAACATGGTTTTGGACGGCAAATATCCCCAAAACGCCCCAACGCCAAAGTCAGCATACAACCTATTGATAGTTCCAATATTCTCACCACTAGGAAGATACGGATAAAAGGCACCTCCTGCAAACTGATTGTCCCATGTAGACAAATCCATATCGAAATGGTTGTTGATAATACCTCCGTACACCCCCAGGCCGATTTTGTGCCGACTGTGGCGACCTAAGTTTTTGATGTACGACAGTGACAATATGGCCTGAACAGAACTGTAATTCACATCACCGGCCTTGTCGCCATTGAAAGTGAGCCCTATACCCAACAATTCCTGCCGTCGATTGTTTTTGTATATAGCGCCATCCACCTCGGCGCCCATCGTCATAAAGGGTTTCGTCACCGCAAGCCATTGAGACCGCATGATCACCCCACCACGCACTACTCCATCAAAAGCGGCCGTCAATGAAGGATTTGTACCCGTGGGATTCAAATAAAACTGTGAGAAATGGTAATCTTGGGCGAAAGTTACCTTAAAAAAAAAAGTCAATGCCACCAAAAGGAGCATTACGTATTTGTACTTCTCGTTCCAGCAACTTTTGAGATATCTCCTCAGTTCGTTCTCCCGTGGATTGTTCTGAGGCTCATAGAGTTTTGTGCCAGCAATTTGTTCGGGCAAGAACTCCTGTTGCACGAAATTGTGTTCGAAGTCGTGGGCGTATTGGTAACCTTTGTGATAGCCGAGCTCCTTCATCAGCTTGGTCGGGGCATTACGGATGTGGAGCGGTACGGGCAGGTCGCCGGTCTGCTTGACGAGCGCGATGGCATTGTCGATGGCCAAGTAAGAGGCATTGCTTTTAGGCGAACTGGCCAGATAGACAGCGGTTTGCGACAGCACGATACGCGCCTCGGGCATCCCGATGACATTCACCGCTTGGAAACAGTTGTTGGCCAACAACAGCGCATTAGGATTGGCATTACCGATATCTTCGGAAGCCAGAATCACCATGCGGCGGGCGATGAAAAGCGGGTCTTCGCCAGCCACCAACATCCGCGCCATCCAATAGACCGCCGCGTTGGGGTCGCTGCCACGCAACGACTTGATGAACGCGGAGATAATGTCGTAATGTTGTTCGCCTTTTTTGTCGTAAAGCGCCAGATTTTGCTGGATGACATGGATGATTTGCTCGCGGGAGAGGGTGATGACCCCATCCACCGGAGGTGTCATCCAAGACACTAATTCAATAGCATTCAGCAGTTTGCGTGCGTCACCACCAGAGATGCGCATCAAGGCTTCCGTGTTTTCCAAGTTAATCTTGCAGTTCATCTGCCCTTCCAGATACTGGATGGCGATTTGCAGAAGCTGTTCAAGATTCTCTTTAGAAAGTACCTTCAGCACATAGACTTGGCAGCGCGAAAGCAACGGGGAAATGACCTCGAACGAAGGATTTTCGGTAGTGGCACCGATAAGCGTAACCACGCCTTGTTCCACCGCACCGAGCAGCGAATCCTGCTGCGACTTGGAGAAACGGTGGATTTCATCGATGAAAAGGATACAACGCCGCTCGGATTTCTTGGCCTTGTCGATAACCTCGCGAATATCCTTCACACCGCTGCTGATGGCGCTGAGTGTAAAGAACTCGGCATCAATGGATTGCGCAATGAGTAACGCCAACGTGGTTTTGCCCACGCCCGGGGGTCCCCAAAAAATCATCGATTGGATATTGCCGCTTTCGATGGCCGTGCGCAACACCGCCCCCTCACCCATCAGGTGCTCCTGACCGATGTATCCCTCAATGGAATGCGGGCGAAGGATCTCTGCCAACGGCTGTTTCTGCATAACTATTATTTAAGAGTGCAAAAATACAAATTTTCGAATATTGGCTGTAGAGACGTTTCCTGAAACGTCTCTATCAAAAAACAAATCCCGTTGACGCGAGACGTTTCAGGAAACGTCTCTACAATTTGGAGGTCAGGTATTCGTAATCTTGCAACGACAATTGTTCGGCGCGTTTGGTGAAGAGGGGCTCACTTTCCACAAACGCCTTATCGAACGGCAGACTTTGCAGTGCATTGCGGAGGGTTTTGCGGCGGTAGTTGAAGGCCGTTTTCACCACCGTACGAAAGGTTTTCTCGTCACAGTTCAGCTTTTTGTCGAAGTTGCGGGTGAGGCGGATGACGGCGGACTTTACTTGCGGCGGCGGAGTAAACTCGTGCTCTTGCACCGTAAACAAGTACTCCGCATCGTAATAAGCTTGTAACAAAACACTTAGGATGCCATATTGCTTGTTGCCTGCGTTAGCGCAAACGCGCTCGGCCACCTCTTTCTGGAACATGCCCACCACCTCAACGACGGTCTCCTTCTCGTCCAAGACTTTGAAAAGAATCTGCGAAGAGATGTTGTAAGGGAAATTGCCCACAATCACCTTCTGACCTTCGTGGAATTGCGACAGGGGGTATTGCAAAAAGTCGCCATGTATCAGGTTGTTACCCAATTCTGGATAGTGAACTTGCAGGTACTCAACGGATTCCTCGTCCAACTCGATGACGGCGAACTGCGGGAACTCGCGCTGCAGGAGATATTGCGTGAGCACGCCCATGCCTGGACCGATCTCCAACACGTGCGCATCTGGCGTGCGAATGGCGTCGGCGATGTCCTGCGCAATCGCCTGATTATTCAAAAAGTGCTGTCCTAAACGTTTTTTTGCTCGAACCATTTTTCAATTCATAATTCACAATGCACAATGCATAATTAAATGGACGGCAAAAATACACAATTTTGTAACCTTCGGGATTTTTTGCATCCTTGTTTTTGTTAGGAGGAGATGGAGTTTAAGGTTTAGGGTTTAAGGTTTAAGGTTTCAAGTTTCAGGTTTAGGGTTTAGAGATTAGGAGGTTAATGGGTTATTCATCATTCATCTCCTCATCATAAATCATAAATCACACGTCATAAATCACAAACCAACAGCTAATTTTTGTACTTTTGCCACCTCAAAAAAACGAACCGTCATGTTCAAATACTTCAAAGAGAAAAAGCAGAAACTGCTACGATTCTTGTTCGGAACGTTTTCATTCACCGCGCTGATGTTCGCGTTCCAAGCATGCTACGGTATGCCCGAAAGACCTTTTAAAACTGTCGTCCAAGGTAAGGTCAGTGACATGGAAACCAACGATCCTATTCAAGGATTGCAAGTCTCCTCTGATATCGGGTTTACAACCACCACCAACGAAAATGGGATTTTCATTGACCCCAAGGGACTACGCACTATATACGAATGGGGTGAATACCATATTACCGTCACGGATATTGACAGTACGGAGAATGGTCTGTATGAGACTTTCGACACCTTGGTTTGGGCCACGGAATTGACCCAACCGATAGAGTTACAAATAAAGAAAGTTTCTGACGCTCAATAAGATGAGTGTAATCAAACGTTCCCTATTTCGTGTGTTTCGCAAGAATGAAACCGAAATACACGAATTGAGCTATCTCTTTTGGGAGTGCACTTGGCGGTGCAATCTCGCGTGCCGCCACTGCGGGTCGGATTGCAAGGCGGAAGCTCAAACAGCCGACATGCCCTTTGCTGACTTTCTCCACGCCCTCGAACCTTTGGAAAAACGCTATTCCCGCGACAAAGTCATCATCGCCATTACCGGCGGGGAGCCGCTATTGCGTGCCGATTTGGCCGACTGCGGTCGCGCTCTACGCCAACACGGCTTTCGTTGGGGCATCGTCACCAACGGAATGCTCTACGACGAGGCGCGTCACCACGAATTGGTAGCAGCCGGACTGAGTTCAATTACGGTAAGTCTGGACGGTTTGGAAGTGACGCACAACTGGCTACGGCAGCATCCACAGAGTTTTCAACGGGCGTTGCGGGCACTGCGCCTCATCGCCAACGATCCACGGCTGATCTACGATGTGGTCACCTGCGTGCACGGACGGAATCTGAAGGAGTTGCCGCAACTGAAAGAACTGCTCATTGCAAACGGAATCCAGCATTGGCGGTTATTCACTATCGCGCCCATCGGGCGGGCGGCGGGCGACCGCGAACTGATGCTCAGCCGTGCGCAAGTGGAGGAGATGCTACAGTTC
>Ga0310690_10008959_pt1 | contig 12608 bp, 23 predicted proteins | sample AusTroGonzalo_MG_2_FD_207661 | JGI IMG/M metagenome (GOLD analysis project Ga0310690, IMG submission 207661) | Bovine rumen microbial communities from tropical cattle in Woodstock, Queensland, Australia - Gonzalo_04 (v2) (version 2) | ecosystem: Host-associated > Mammals > Digestive system >...
CAACAAACTTGTTCGTTCTATCGGTCCTCGTAACATGGATGTCATCAAGAACGAGCTTCTCGATTGTCTTGATGAATATCGAGCATTAAAAAGGCAGCAATTCATTGATGCCAGAACATTGCTCACCGCCTCAATGGAAGCCATTGACCGTGAGATTTTCAAAGTAAAAGAAGTACTTACTAAAAAGGAAGGATATATTCGTCTCCATAAGAAAGAATTGTCCGACTATGAAGGTGCAAAACTTTGCTATGAGAAGGATCTCTACAGTCAGATGGTCAATAAGCTGACTGATTCGAAAAACAAGATTCAGACTCAGCTTGCTGAATTAGACAAGAGAATCATATCTTTTGATACTCAACTTCAGTTGAAGCGCACTCAGGTGGTCACGATGATCAATGAATCTTTTGTCATTGACAACTATTCGTCTATCGATTTGAAACTTGACAATCTTGAGAAGGAATTCAAGGGAGAAGTCAACAAACTCAAACAGACGCAGGTTGTTGATGAGAAAATGGGAAATGTCAAAAAGGAGGAAGAACTTGCTTTTGACGTCGACCATTATACTCAGATCTTCAAAGGACTGCAGTAAATACAAATTCTGGCAGAGGTGATACTCTACCAGAGTTCAAAAGGTTCCACCAAGCCAACTCAGGCTTTGAAAAAGGTAAGCGTAATCTATAGGGATTGAGTGTACTATAGGGCGGAACTTTTAGGATCGCTTTCGAGTCCTAAGAGTAACAAGTATCGAAAGTAGCAAACGTAAAGAGTCGAAGTTTACCGCGTGCTTTACGTTATACACGCCATATGTAGTAATATCATATGTTTGCGGGAACTACCTTGTGGTGCATAGGACCCACGACCACTAATGGAAATGATAGATATCCCAAAGAGAATCCTGTTAGCGGAGGACACTGAATTTTCCAATGAAACTAATAGGCGCAAAAAGTTCTCCACAATAGTTGATATGAAGCTAGACTATTAATTTTGGAAATCCAAAATGACAATTTGACAAAGTTTTAAAACCTGTGATATGAAACAGTTTATCCTGTGCATTTTTGCACTTTTTCTTCTCGTGTCCTGTAAGGACTATTCTCATATTGAGAAATTTCCGTATCCTGAATACATTGAAGTTGGAGAACTCGTTTATCGTCGAGATGATTTGACTGGATTTTTATTATTATGAATTTCTTAGAAAAAATATTTTGGACAGAAGGAACCAGTTGTTCCTGTGGATTTTTCCGAACTATTGAATGTAAATAATATAGAATCGATTCATATTACTGCTTCTAAAAGGTTGTTTAGTGATGAATTTCGTTTCTATTCTAATGTTACATTCACAAAGGACGGAGAGACTTTTAAGAAAGAATTTAAAGGTAATTCTTTAAACGATGTATATCAACAAGTATATGATTTCTGTTCAAAATTATGATAGAAAATTTTCGTTTTAATGATATTATTCTTTATGCTAAAGGATGGTATCAGCGTAAAGATCTCGTAGAAGATCTTGGATATCTTTTTTCAAAGATATATGCTTGGACTCCAACAACTGAAGAAGAGATCGCAAGATTTATGCTTCGGACAATTGATAGACTTTATGAAGAAATGAAAATTTCTTTCAAAGCAGATTCTTATTCATTTTGTTTTGTATCAATTTTTGATAAGATTGAACATGATATGCGATTTTATGAATACTCTCGTTATCGTGCAATAATAGGTGTATGTCTTAATATTTTGAGCGAATTAAATAGAGATCAGATTAAATTAAATCCTCCTCATTATGGAAAGAAAGAACATTTTCGAATGGGAAGATTCTTTAAAGATTGTCCTATTTCTATGACATATACTGAGATGAATAGAATAGCACAAAAAACATTTTGTAAATAATGGAAGAAACATATATCGGTTTGATTGGTCCAGAAATACATTGTAATAACTGCATTTATTGCGTTAAAGAATAATTATGAATAATATGCGCAAGAAGAAAAAAGATTTATTACTTAAAGACCTTTGTGCAAGGTTGCCTTATGGGGTTTATGTTGATGCATATTCTTGGCAAAAAGATTCTCCAAAATTGCTCGTTGAATGTGTGCCAGAATATGTAGGGGAAGAAATTGTGGTTAAAGGCTTGGCAGGAAGACATTCGATAAAGGAAATCAAACCATATCTCCGTCCAATGTCAAGTATGACTGAAGAAGAAGAGAATGAATTTATTTCTCTTAATGCTGTCCCCTCACCTTGTCAATTACCGAACCATGCAAGAATGAGTTGGTATAGCAATGCAACAATGCTTGATTGGCTTAATGCACATCATTTTGACTATCGGGGGTTAATTGAAAAAGGACTTGCTCTTGAAGCACCAGAACGAATGTATAAATTCGACAAATAATGCTCACAAAGGAAGAAGTTAATAACATGACTATTAGACAAGCTGTCGAAAGAGGCATGTTTCCATTTAATAGAATCTTTTATCTTATTCGTGCTGATGATTATGAAAATTGTCCAGATGGTATTACTCTTGTTTCTACTATTGGAGATAGAAGAGTAAAAGGTATTGACCAAATTAATTTAATCACCGATAATAAAGGATTTCTAAACTACGGTATTTATCCAAGACCGTCTAAATACAACATGGTTCGCATTCCTACCTGTGATCCAATTAAGGTTTGCGATACATTAGATGTATTAGATAGTCAAGGATATGAATTAATTCAATTAATTCCTTGTTCTGAAGGTAGAGAATATTTCGCTCTAACGAAAAAGAGATAAGCTCTCTATAAAGTCCAGGACTAAAGTCTAACTATTTCTTATCGTATGTCCATACTAAGTAAGAGATAGTGAAACAGATAGTTTTATAAAAACCTAATTAGGAAGTGATGAGCCTAAAAAGGATAATTGCTTTCATCGAGGACCTGGATTTTATCATTTACGATCGAGGACTTAGTGCATTATAGGGACATTTTGCGCTTAATAGTTAAAAATCCGAATAAGACGGCAACTTGTTTGTGAATAATTGGGTTCGCCACCACCCCGATCACGCCAAATCTAATCCTCCATTTTGGAGGATTTAAAAGAAATAGTATGTTCCATATAAGTTTTAAGAAAAAAGAACCAAAGAATCCGTTTGAAGGTATGCCTCAAATGGAAGGTTATATTGCCAGAAATCAAAATGGATTTCTTGGATTGTACCCGTCCTTGCCAACAAAAAATATATTGTTTGGTATATGGACTTGTGGACAAGTATCAACGGTTTTGGATTCAAAGATGTTTCCTGAAATCACTTGGAAATCTGAACCAGTTAAGGTTATTATGTTTTTACAAAAATGCAGCCAACAATAATTGAAGAACGACAACTTAATGCGACCGCGATAGACGTATTCAGCCGTCTTATGATGGATCGTATTATTTTCATTGGAGAGCATATTACAGCAGAACTTGCAAATACGGTGATTGCACAACTTCTCTATCTAGATCAACAATCGGATAAAGAGATCACAATATATATTAACTCTCCTGGTGGAGATATTCTTTCTGGATTAGCTATCTATGATACTATTCAGTTTGTAAAGTCTCCTATCAAAACAGTATGTGTTGGAGAAGCTTCTTCTATGGCAAGTATTATTCTTGTGTCTGGAGATATAAGATGTGCTCTTCCTCATTCAAGAGTTCTCATTCATCAGCCTAGAGGTATTGTTGAAGGTTTAGCAACGGATATTCTTGCAAATGCAGAAGAGTTTCGTAAAGATTATAAAATCCTTGCTAATATTTTAACAAAGCACACAGGTCAACCGTATGATAAGGTTTATCAAGATATGGGTTTTGATAATTGGATGCATGCAGATGAAGCTCTTGCTTACGGTATAATTGATAAGATTATTACCAACGAGTAAACCCAATTTAATATTTAGAATGATATGACTAAGATTGCCCGAGTATATGTGCCTCAATACGGACCGACTTGGTTTGATGTAAGTAGAGTTATAGGACTAGTTCCTGGTAAACGCATGGTCTTATTCGAAACCGTTTATTGGGTTCTTAATGAAGAAGACTTTACAAAAGTGTCCGATATATGGCATAAATTAAAAGCGTAATATAGTATTATGCTCCGTCTCTATTATAATGCTTCTTGTAAGTATTTACGACAATTATCACAAAAAATAGGTATGAAAAAGTTTTATGTAGGACTGGATCTTTCCGGTTTTAAACTGATCATCATGCAGGATTCGACCATCGTTGATGAGAAGAATCGGAGTGTTATTCACACAATCGACTGGAAACTTAAGGTCCCTGGTGTCTTTCAAGACATGCTCTTTGATGCACGCAATGACAACGAGTATCAGATTACCGGTCGTGCCAAAGGCGTGGCGGTTTGCCACAAAGAGGATCAATTTGATCCTGAAATTGGAAAGAGGCTCGCTCGCGCAATGGCCGAATCCAATGCGTATCTTAACGCTTCGAAGCGTATGCAGAAATACGTAAAGAACGTTTCTTCTATTATTAACGCAGTATCTCTTCAGACTACGGATTTCATGTTTAAAGCAAACGAAATCCGGGCTCATAATTGTGAATACATGAAAAAGCTCATAGAGAAAGAGTAGTGTGTTTAAGAGCCAAACACGTAATCAAAGGACTTGGATTAGAAAAGGCCTTAGTGAAAAGGGCGCATAAAGATATCATTGTTTACAAGATTCTTGTACAAATAAGTGATGTTTATCATGCGCCCTATCAACGTTCTTATATCTATCATAAAGGTTTAAACATTCCTCAAAATCTATCTAAAAAGAAATTATTTGAGGAGACTCCCATCTTTGCGGGTTGGCTTCATGCATTTATTGATAGAGAAGAAGCAGAACGTGTCGCAGAATGGTCTAACGAATTTGTTACCCAAATGGTAATTCCTAAAGGCGCTAGATACATTCTTGGAACTGCTAAAGATGTTTGTGCATCTTGTTTAAAATGGAAATAATATGTGTTTAAGAATTTCTGAACTTCATTCTGTTTCTGGTAATGAAGTACCTCAACCGTTTGTTGCAAAAGAAGATCTTGTTGTAACAAAAATCCTAAGGACTTATAAGAGAGGTTATGAAACTCCGTACAAGCATAAAAAGATTTCATTTATATTTGGAAAGTATAGATACCGTAAAGTAAAGCTTCGTCCAGAAGTTGTTTCGTATATATACGTACCAGATGCTTATGATGTCTATGAAGGAATTCACAGTTGTGAATGTGGGCCTTTGTACGTTCTAGGTGAGGGTGAGTGTATGTTTAAGGCGGTTATTCCAAAAGGAACTCCGTTTTATATCGGAACCAAAAACGATGTTGTTTCTTCTAAACTTATCATCTACAAGGATGCAGAAAAAGTTAGTGGAAAACGACTTATGAGTGATTTTACCAAAAAATTATGGCAAGATGAGAAAAATATTTAGTATAATCCTGTTATCAATATTATTAACTTCATCTTGTTGTTGTGGTAATGTTGAAACGAAGCATCTGGATCCAAGTGATGGTGTTTATCTTGGTTTAGAAAAAGTAGCCCTTCCTGGACCAGAAGGTATGGAAGACGCTTTTACAATCAAACTGGAACGATTTATGCTTCATGGCCATGATTATATCATTTTTTATTATGGCTATGATAGTGTAAACGCTATCAGTTTTGATGACGATATTTGGATACACGATCCAGATTGTCGTAAGTGCAATTCAAAGCCTTCTCAATCCACTCTTTCTAGCTACCAAAGTATGTTTGACTGGTAATATAGAAGAACCTTCTGAAATTTTACAAAAATCCATTTTTAAGTGGTAAAAAATTTGGAAATTATGTGGAAAGTTCTTATCTTTGTACTCTTCGTTCTTTACGTGGTCTATATGATCATGGTCTTAGGACAAGCTTTCGGAATTCTAGTTTTTACTAGACGAAAGATGACTGTTGGACGGATGCTTATTCCGTTCTATTATTGGTTTGCTTCTTCAAGCGAAAAACCTCAATCAAATAAAAAATAACAATGAAGGAAAATCCTTTTGTGATTACCAGCTCCATGAAGGCTGGAATCATTGCCGCTATTTTGGCAATCGTAGCAATTTTCTGCATCCCTTCTATCGGGGAGAATGTGCAGAAGGAAGAGATCACCGTTTGTCAGGCGCCGTTCTCCGGTAAGATGTCTTACTGGGTTGAGCCTGGTCTTAAGGGCCAGTGGTTCGGTAAAACGACCACTTACTACAAGACCGAGCAGCTCTGGTTCGGCTCTGATGACAAGAACGGAAAGGAACAGGGTGAACCGATCCCTGTCATTTTCAACGATGCTTCCGACGGTATGATCTACGGTTCTCTGCGAGTGAAACTTCCTCGCGATGTTGAACATCTGGATCGTATTCAGACCGATTACAACGGTATGGAGCGTCTCATGAACGATCTCGTTCGTCCTACTGTCACCAAAGTTATTTACGCATCTGGTCCGCTCATGTCGGCCTTCGAATCGTACGCCGAGAAGAAGAATGATCTGATCGAATACATTACCGATCAGCTTACGAATGGTGTATATCGCACGGCCGTCCAGACTACTGAAACCGTCGATCCTGTAACTGGCGAGAAGAAGACTGTCAAGACCGCGATTCTCATCGAGGACGAAAATAGTCCTGGTGGATTCAAGCGCTCTGAAGTTTCTCCTTTCAGTTACTATGGCATCGAGATTGGTCAAGTGGCAGTTTCCAAGATTGCTTATTCCGAGCGAGTTAACGCTCAGATTGCACAGCAACAGGAAGCTAACATGTTGATCCAGACTTCAAAGGCAAAATCTGCAGCTGCTCAACAGGAAGCTATTCGAGCTGAAGAAGAGGGTAAGGCTGTTGCTGCAAAGGCTAGATGGGAACAGGAGCGTGAAAAGGCTGTTGCTGTTACCAAGGCTGAGCAGGAGCGTGAGACATCTCGTCTTGCCGCAGAGAAAGCCGAATTCGACAAGAAGCGTATTATCGCAGAAGGTGAAGCTGAAGCCGCTGCCAATCGTGCTAAGGTTGCCGCTGGGTTAAAGGAAAGTTAGCCCCTTTACAAAGAAATTTGTATCGAAAACGTTTTTAATTGCTGGAAAGTCCTAACGTAAAGACGAGGATGATCAGCAGCCAAACTAAAATTAAATTTGCGTAATTTAAAATTTATTCGTATCTTTGCTTATATTTAAAAAATGAGAGATAAGGTTGAATTATAAAATTTTAAATTATGGGAAAAATGCATGAATCAAGATTTGTTCCTAGACAAAGAATCAATAATGCATTTACATTAATCGAAAATTTCTCACGTAAAACCACTATAAAGGGTAAAAATGAATGACTTTGATTATGTAAATGTGATTGTGGGAATGAATTTACTTGTAGAGAAAATCAGGTCTTAAATAGAAAAGGTTGTCATTCTTGTACAAACAAGATTACATCTACAGAAACAGCTTTAAAAAAGAAAGATGGTATTGAGCATATTGGACTTAAGAATCGTCTTTTAAAAGATTATAGAGCTGGAGCAACAAAAAGAGGGAAAGAATTTGAATTAACATTTGATCAATTTGTTAATTTAATGGAACAAGATTGTTATTATTGTGGTGCTAAACCTGTTGTACACGAATATGAAAAACAGTATATGCAAAAAGTATTAGCACCATGAGCACACAATGGAATAGATCGCGTTGATTCTTCTAAAGGATATACAATTGATAATTGTGTTCCTTGTTGTTCGTACTGTAATTACGCAAAACATGAAATGTCTGTTTCTGAGTTTAAAGATTATATTACTCGAGTGTATTCACATTTAATTTTAGAAGGTTCATCGACTATCGCGCAAGCGAGTACATCCGAAGCTATTGCGGATGGAAATGGAACGCATCTTGAAAAAGATGAAGATATAGTCAAATCTTAATGGAAACATTAAGCAGTTCGTAAGAGAACGTATATGATCTAGCGAATCATATAGAATATCATGTAACTCCTCAGGAGCGTGCCGAGTGGGAATATAAGACCAAGGTTGGTGTTGCTGAAGCAGTCGCCAAAGTTCAGTTGCCGAAGATCGTCACTAGTGGCGGTAGCAGCAATAATGCAATGGACATGATGTCCCTGAAGTTCGCAACCGATTTGGTTGAGAAGCTCAGTAAGTAGCAAATATTGGAGGAGTAATCCTCCAAAATAGTGGGCATGCTAATTGAGTATGAGCACCAATCTTATAAATTGGAAATAGCGAGTGCAAATCTCGCGCCCACTACAATTAAATTTTAATTATGGATAATATTGGAGATCAAATAGTAGCTATCTCTGGATATGTTACTATAATTATTGGAGTAATATTTATTATATTGTTCTTCATTATGTGGATTAAAGAACAAATAAAGGAAAAATGATTGCCATTTATATAATATTAGGAATAATCATTTGGGCTTTTATGGGTACATTAACTACTAAAATGTTTGTAAAAGCATTTGAGATAGATACTCATAATGAAGAAGCCGCATTATTGGTTTTTATATTTCTTATATGGCCAATGATGATACCTTGTTTATCAATGTATGTTTTATTTACAATTTTTGCTAAATGGTTGAAACTTGATTTATAATGAAATACTATAAAGGCGATATAATTCCAGAGGAAAACACAATATTTGTGTTTGGTTCTAATCTTGAAGGACGGCATGGAGCTGGTTCTGCTAAAGTAGCATCTCTCTTATTTGGAGCAATATATGGTATTCCTGAAGGTTTTCAAGGGCATTCTTATGCTCTTCCTACTACTGATCTTAGATCAAGAAAACTATTACCTTTAGAAACTATTACATCCTATATTCGTAGAATGTATTCTATTGCTTCTATGCATCCAGAATTAGATTTCAAAGTTGCATATTGTAATCAACCTAATGAGAGAACTCTTTGTGGTTATACTGGTGTTGAACTTCAATCTGCATTTAAAGCAGCGGGTCCAATTCCAGATAATGTTTGGTTTTCTGAAGAATGGTATAATTCCGGTAATTTAGAATAATAGGAATAAAGCAAAACAAGCGGCTTTGAAAGCCTATCCAAAGTCAGAAGGTATTCGGGAACTGAAAGGGCTTTCTGCAAGACCAATCTTCATTCAAGGTTATAAGCAGGCCGAGAAGGAAATAATTGCTATTATTAAATCTCGCCTTTCCGAACTACTTGGAGATGCACAACCAACACCGATACTTCGGCATGAACTACAAGACTTAATTAAGAAAATTGAAAAGGAAGAATAATGAGTATTGGATTTATTATTATTGGACTTTTATTAGTCGCTTTTGGGATGTTCATAATTTTCGATGCAGGTGATGATACTGATGTAGTTCTTGGTATAATGGTATCAGTCATTGGAATATTTATAATTCTGCTTCCGTTTCTAATCAAATCAGAAACAGTAAAGCCAATAGAATATCCCGCATCAAAATACACTCTTGAACTTAAAGTGACCGAGTATCAAGGAGAGAAAGATACAACGTATGTACTTATACCTAAAACATTGGAATAATTATGACAATACTTTTGACACTAGGTTGTTTATTAATTGGAATTTAATAGAAAATCTTTTTACATATGATAATAATAGAAAGAACGTTTAAGGCCAAAGATGTAAACAATCCAAATTCTCAAGAGGATGTTTTAGTAGATCGCAGAGTTTTTCATGACGATGATTACTCTGGTGTTCAACAGTTTATACGACACGATGGGGAATACAAATATTATTCATTAGGTCATGGCGACGTTTAATAAACAAACACTTAAATCTAAACTTCGAAATAGAGAAGCATGGATTTCCAAAGCCAAGCGAGAGAAGGATTGCGAGGACATTATCTTGGAAGAGAAGATAAATTGCTTAAAGGAGATTCGGAAGGTCAAGGAAAGGTATGAATCTGCAAGTCCAGATGATGCTATTATGATCGAAAACATTCTTGGAACATACAAGACTCTCGAAGATATGCTTGACCTTGCAACATCACAAGATCGGGACATTCTTGAAAGCATGAACTTTGAACGAGAATGGCTTAAACAAAGGTTTAATACCGAATTCACAAGCCCAGAGTTGGAGGAAGAAATAAAGCGGTATCAGCAAGAAGATTGTGACCGCGATACCACAATTCGAGATGTTGCACGACATTTTGCCAACTGGCAGAAAGTGCAGATGGAGAAGGGGGCAGTAGGTGCAAAAATTGGAAGCTTCCAAAATGGAGAAATTTATAATGTAGATTTCAATATTGATTCTAATCTACAAGATGAAGATAAAGTGAAGCTAATTATTTTAAAACAATAATGCGATTTCATATCTACGGACAATCTGGTTTTGTTAAACTTCCTAAGAATACGACAATTCAAGATTTACGAACACTCGCTCATTTTAACTGTATTATAAGAAATTATCTAAAGATGGAAAAAATCGCAAAAAGAAAAGAAAATGAGGGATAGAATTAAGTGAAAAAACTTTATAATTTGGTTTAAAGACCAAATAAAGAGAAAAACATGGTTTAGAAACTTCTTTATTACGGGAAATGCTTGGGGTGCTTTTAGTATTAATTCTCATATTACTCAGTCAACAGGACAGCCGAAGGTAATGTTTAAGACTATCGAATCTGCAAAGAAAGTCGCTGAGAAAATGAGTGCCAAACACGGAACACATTTTAGTTTCTATAAATGTTTGTTCTGTGATGGATATCATATTGGAAAAAATAGAGATAACAAAATAAAACATTATTAACATGGCAGCAACAAAAGTAGCAAAATGCAACTGCGAACATAAGTTTCAGGATGAAACCTATGGAAAAGGAATGCGACTGTTTAATCTTCGTGATCAACAGAAGCATAAGGGTGAAGCAACTTGTACAGTTTGCGGAACCAAAAAGAATATAGCGTAAAGCTATTTTGCCTCAATGGTGGAAAGGTAGACACGAGGGACTTAAAATCCCTTGGGAAGCAAAATCCCGTGTGAGTTCGAATCTCACTTGAGGCACACAAGATTATTTATAGTTCCTTAGTTCAATGGATAGAACAAAAGACTTCTTTAAAGGAGTGCTATAGTTGAAAGATTATAGTAGAACCTCCCTAATTCGGTGAAAGCTAAAACCATTTAGTATTTTATTTGCTTATTTCAAATATTTTTATTATATTTGTATATGTTTAACTTAAAAATAATATATATGAATAGTAAAGATATTGGAAATATTACAGAAATTAAAGTAATGAGTTTCTTTATTGAGAAAGGATTTACGGTATCAAAACCTTTTGGTGATAATGCTAGATATGATTTAATTGTAGATATTAACAATAAATTATATCGAGTTCAATGTAAACACGGTAGATTAGAAAATGGATGCATTACTGCAGATGCATCTAATTATTCTCGTGGAGATAATAGAGCAAAAGAAGATTATGTTGGAAGTGCAGACATATTTGGAATTTATTCTGAATTAACAAATAAAGTATATTTGGTTATGATAGAACCAGATACTCCAACTTCAAAAATAAATTTAAGAATTGAACCGTGTAAAAAGAATTATACCAAACGAGTTTGATGAGCAAAAGATTATGAAGCAGATAAAATACTGAATGAGTCATTGCTTATACCGAGCCAATGTTAAAAACTTGAACTTACATCTGAAAATCCCTGCATTACTTCATAATTGGGTGAGAGGCAAATTATTCAAGTATAATAGACAGTGTGTAGAGACGAGATACAGGAGGAACCTAAGTTGAAATTATCCTTGAAAATTTGCAGCCGCCAGAAGTAAATCCTGGATAAAACGGAAACGAGACTGATTGGATATCTTGCAAGATTTCAATATGGTTAAGATACAGTCCAGACCACGTCGTTAAATGCCAGCTGTGCTGAAATGACATTTAATTGTAGTGAAAACTATAGTGGTAAGCTAATCTTTAGATAGGAGTTCGATTCTCCTAGGAACTACAAAAATTGATTATTATGACAGAAGAAAAAAGACAATTATTACTTAAAGACCTCTGTGCGAGGCTGCCATATTCAATATGGGGATTACATAGAGGGGAAGATTTACCACTATATGTAATTGATGATTCGGGTGCTTATATGGTTCTCGGATACAATGCGTGGTTTAATTTAGATACAGTTCCATTTAAGCCTTATCTCCGTCCAATGTCAAGCATGACTGAAGAAGAAAAAGAAGAAGAATCTGATTTATGGAACGAACATGATACTAATTTAATACGTGGAATGTTAGGTTTTTATTGTCGTCATCATCTTGATTGGAATAATCTTATACCAATAGGTCTTGCACTTGAAGCGCCCGAAGGTATGTACAAAGATAACTAGAGTATGAATACTATTGAACTTATCAAGAAAGACCTTCAGAACAGGAAGGATATGTTCGGACGTTCTATGATTGACACCATTGTTGTTCTCAAAAAGGATGACAAGGGTTATTATATTGAATATGCATTCAAGGAAGGTGCTCCACATGACAATCGCTGCCTGTCCTGGTATGATTCTTATCAGGAGGAAGCATATCGCAAGAATGGTTGGGTTGAAGGATTGTCAGAGGAAGATGCCAGTAAGCGTCTTGATGAAATCCATCAAAACAGGGAAAATAAGATTGGAAAGGTGTTCCGTCT
>Ga0310690_10008961_pt1 | contig 12606 bp, 15 predicted proteins | sample AusTroGonzalo_MG_2_FD_207661 | JGI IMG/M metagenome (GOLD analysis project Ga0310690, IMG submission 207661) | Bovine rumen microbial communities from tropical cattle in Woodstock, Queensland, Australia - Gonzalo_04 (v2) (version 2) | ecosystem: Host-associated > Mammals > Digestive system >...
GTGTCAGAATGACAGCTTCGGGCGTCAGCCGACAGGTTCGGAGATAATTGCTGAGCGTACCGTCAGCCTCACCGGCATCAATGACATAAACCTGATCATGATCCCAAAGGACAGCAGCATCCGCGTTTCCCGCGCTGAATTGAATATATTCAGTGGAGGAGTGAGATACAGGCAACAATGAAAGAACAATCGACAGGCTCCCCGCTAACAGCATAGCCGCACGGACAATCCGGCGAAAACGGAAATAAAAGCAGAAAGCGGCAAACAGCAAAAGGATCCCGCATGCAGTGAAAAAAGTCGGCGTATGGATCCACAGAGATAATCCGGGCAGTGAACCGAGAAATCGTATGCCGGACAGCAGACCGCCTGTCAGAAAACGAAGCGGGCCGGACAGCAGCGCAGCTATTCCCGGAAACGGAAGAAGTGCCATGAAAAACCATAGCAGGACAATCAGGACAGAAAAGATGAAAGTTGAAGGGATGCTGATCATAAAAGCCATCAGTGGAAGACGCTGGAAAAACAGGAGCTCGGGGAACAGTATACCCAGCTGAATCCCAAACAGGAGGACCAGGCTTTCAAGAATCCTGCGCAAAAAAGCAGGACGAATCCGCGATGACCGTATTTTTTCCGCTGCAGGCTGAAGGAAGAACAGTCCAAATACGGCTCCGAAAGTAAGCAGAAAAGAAGCTGAAGTGACCTGAACCGGGGAAAGCAGGGTCATGCAGAAAAGAACTGCCGAAAGCATGTGCAGGCCGGACCTGGGACGGTTCAGGGCCCGTCCGGCAAGACTGACCAAAAGCAGAAGGGAAGCTCTGATTACAGGCTGGTTCATACCGCAAAGACAGGCATACAGAATCAACAGAAACGCATAGAGGATGATACGCGTCCATGGACGCAGACGAAGCAAGCGAAAAAGGACAGCCAGGAATCCGATCAGAATCCCCACATGAAAACCGCTGACGGAAAGAATATGGGCAATGCCCAGCCTGGAAAAGGCCTGACGGTCTTCAGAAGGAATGAGTGAACGCATTCCCAGAAGCAGGGCTGAAGCATAGGCACCGGTTTCATCTCCAAGCGACTGCAGCAAGGAAGAAGAAAGCTGATGCCGCAGGGATGCCAGCCATCCTGAAAGGGAGAAAAAGCCGGGATCAGCGATGATCAGGTTGTCTCTGCCGTACAGTCCGATGAGAATACCCCGCTGGAGCAGTGATTCACGGAAATTATAATCGTAAGGATTGTCAGCGCCTCGGGGATGATAAAGGGATGCCTGGAAATATACAGCTTTACCGGGCACCAGTTCCGTTAACTGATCGTCTGAATAGAATGTCCAGTAAGCTCCTCCGCTGTATGGACGATCATTCAGACTGACATCGGAAAGGACGATGCGGTGCTGGCCGAAAGAACCGACAGAGACTTCATCAGAAATGATTCCGCGGATACTGTATGTATCCTCCGGAGGAAGGGAGGGATGAAAGGCAATGCAGCCGGAAACAGCGCCGAGCATAAAGGAAAAAACGACACATGCTGCAAATCGTCCCCGCCCTTTGAGGAAGAGGACTGCCAGATAGGCCGAAACACAGGCGGACAGAGGGAGCAGAAGCCCGGATACGCCTCTGCCAAGGAAGACTCCTCCGACAAGCGCAAACGAAGCGGGAAGGATAAGCCAGCCACGCTGCTTCTGCGTCATAAGGCAAAGACTGTACCAGCTTCCGCAAGCCGGACAGATGGATAATACCTCCGCGCTTCATCAAGAAGCGTGCGTACGGGAAAGAACGGGTTCAGGTGCGTAATGATCAGCTGCCCGGCATGCGCATCAGCGGCCAAACGGGCAGCAAGCTCAGCGGAGAGATGGGGTTTTTCCTCAGACCAGAGATCAGAAGGAAACAGGCCGTCAGCAAGCAGCAGATCGCAACGGTTATAATCATCAGCAAGGGAAGGCAGGGTATTCGTGTCCCCGGTATAGCCAAAGGCTTTATCTTCATATGAAATACGGTATCCTACAGCAGGAACCGGATGACGCGCCGCAGCAACTTGGATCCGGACACCGTTGAGATCAATCCTGTCGCCGGCTTTTACGGCAGTAAAGGAGAAAACCCGGTCAGCTGAAACCAGCTGAAAGACCGGTGAAGAAGGATCTACAGGGCCGAAAACGGGAAGAACGCGGTCAAGTGCCTGCAGCCTGTACATCAGTACAGGCAGGTCAGCCGTATGATCATAGTGCCAGTGGGAGATCAGAACAGCTGTCAGGGATTCGGGTGCGGTCAGGGCAGTCAGGGAGGCAAGAGTACCGGAACCCAGATCCAGCTGAAGAAGGCTGCTACCTGCTTCCAGAAAATAGCCGGAAGTCGCACCACGGCTTTCAGGGAAAGGTCCGTTAACACCGAGAAGATGCAGCTTCATCATGGAATCACAGCTCCTTTACAATACCGCCGTTGTCAGCGAAAACAGTACTGATCAGGCGAAGACTGTCGGCGACTTCTCCTTTTCCGGAATCAAGAATCCAGAGATTGACAGGCGTGATTTTTTCAGACAGGCAGTCATTCAGCGCGTCAGCGTTCATGCCGTAGTAATCCGGCAGTGAAAGCAGCATTTTGACTGCCTGGTGAAGGTCACGGGCAGAAGTATATCTGGAGCCGTCTATCATAATTGTCTGCATTTGTTATACCCTCCGGAACGCTTACTGTGATCATGCATCTATCATACAATAAAAACATAAGAAAAGGAAGGGTCAGATTCCCCTTCCTGTGCGGATTGAAAAAGTCAGCATATAAGCGGCGAAGGCGGCTTCGGCAGTAATAACACGTGTATTACGGGTGGCCAGAAGCCGCAGGACCGGAACGCTGTTTCCGATATTCTGTGAAACCAGGAACTGATACAGCAGAATCAGGAGAATCACCGCGGCGGGTATAATCAGCATCCAGGCAAAAGGTTCACGCAGGCGAGTCGCGCCTGAGAGGGGAAGAAGGAGTGCCAGCAGGACGCCGATCATGATGCCGAGAAGCAAAGAACCGAAAAAAGCATCCATGGAGGAGAAGAGCGGTATCAGGATACAGAGCAGGAGGAGCATCCCCAGCGGTACCAGGATGACTGTCAGTTTTCTGAGAAACATGGAATGTTCATCTCCTTCCTGAGTTCACACAGTATTTTCAGGTCATGATCGTCCAAAGGCGCGTCCTTCAGAAGATCAGGACGATAACGAAGCGTCGCAGCCAGGCTTTCACGCCGGCGCCATGCCCTGATTCTGGCATGATCACCGTTCAGCAATACATCCGGAACAGTCAGACCGTCCAGATTCCGGGGACGCGTATACTGCGGGTATTCAAGCAAACCGTCCGAAAAAGATTCATCTTCCGGACTTTCTGCACTGCCGAGCACACCCGGAATAAACCGGGCCACGCAGTCAGTAAGAACCATAGCGGCGGGTTCACCGCCGGTTAGGATATAGTCACCGATTGATATTTCTTCGTCAATACAGGTATCCAGTGCACGCTGATCGACACCTTCATAATGACCGCAAAGCAGAATAAGTTCCTTTTCTTTTGATAGTTCACGGGCAAGATCGGTTGTCAGCCTGCGGCCGCGGGGACCGAGGTAAATCCTGCGGGCCGAAGGATAATCAGCTGAAACGGCACGCATAGCAGAAATAATCGGCTGAGCCATCATCACCATGCCGGCACCGCCGCCGAAAGGATAATCATCCGTGTTGCGGTGTTTACTGGCGGAGAACGGACGGATATCCGTCAGCCTGATATCAAGAAGCCCCTGTTCACAGGCGCGGCCGAGAATGCTGGCTGAAATGAAACTGTCAAACATCCCGGGGAAAATGGTCAGAATATTAATCCGAAACGGTTCTCTCATGAATATACGGCAACCTCCTCGAGCCTGTCCGGCCTGACCAGAATGGACCTGCTTTCCGGATCCACTTCAGGGAAGACATCTTTAAGAGCCGGGGCCATCAGTGTCCCGGAAGAAGTTTTAAATACCCAGGTATCCACTGAGCCATACTGCAGTACATCTGTCAGGATACCGAATATGTGCCCGTTTTCGTCTTTTGCTTCGCATCCGATCAGGTCCGCAATCAGGACCGCGTTATCTTCAGCAGGCGCGGCATGAGCACGGTCCACATACAGGTCGGTGCCGCGAAAACGCTCAGCATCATCAGCAGACAGGGAACCGTCCAGGTGGGCATAAACAAACCCGTCATGAATACGGGCAGTCCTGACAGAAACGGGGATATAGGAATCGCCCTGTTTCCTGTACAATGTTTTCCACTGAAGAAACATATCAATATCAGCGGCATATGAACGAAGCTTGCATTCTCCCCGGACACCCTGAGGCTTGAGGACACTGGCGATCAGGAGATATTCAGTCATAAAGCAGACTCCTTCGGCAAAGCACAGCGGGATCCGAGGATCGGATCCCGCCGGAATATGGCTGTGAATTTATTGGATTTCAACAAAAACAGGTTTGCTGTTTTTTTGAGTGGCAGCTTTAATGACGGCACGGATCGCTTTGGCGATACGTCCCTGCTTGCCGATGACCTTACCCATATCATCTTCAGCCACATGGAGCTCCAGAATGACAGCTTCCGGTCCTTCCGTTTCGGTTACGCTGACTTGTTCGGGATGCTCCACCAGAGACTGTGCCACAAAGGTTAATAGTTCTTGCATGGGTACATCCTTTCTGTATCCGGAATCACTTTTCTTCGATCGCGCCGGACTTCTTCAGCAGAATACGAACGGTATCGGTAGGCTGGGCGCCAACACCGAGCCAGTATTTGGCGCGCTCGTTGTCAACTTTGATTTCAGCAGGTTTGGTCATGGGATCATAATAACCGATCTCCTCGATAAAGCGGCCGTCGCGGGGGCTGCGGATATCTGCAACAACCACACGATAAAAGGGCTTTTTCTTCATTCCCATTCTCTTCAGGCGAATTTTAACGGACATTTGATTTTCCTCCTCAAAAAGTGAAATAATAAATATATGGAAATCATATAGCAGGTATATGAGTCCAAACTGTTACATACCGGGGAAGCGAAGATTACGGAGACCCTTTTTCCCGCGGCCGCCCATCATTTGTTTCATCATTTGCTGGGCCTGCTCAAACTGACGAATCAGCGTGTTCACATCCTGTACCGTGGTACCGGACCCCGCAGCGATCCTTTTCCGGCGGCTGGCGTTCAGAATGGACGGATCCCTGCGTTCTTTTTTTGTCATGGAGCGGATGATTGCTTCCGGTTTTTTCATTGCGTTGTCATCCACATCAATATCTTTACCGCTCACACCGGGAAGCATATTGATCATGCTTCGCAGGCCGCCCATTTTTTTCATGCTTTGCATCTGCTCGAGGAAATCTTCCAGGGTGAGCTTATTGCTCATGCCCTTACGGGCAAATTTTTCGGCATCCTGCTCATCAAAAGCTTCAGAAGCTTTGTCAATGAGTGTCAGAACATCGCCCATGCCGAGGATACGGCTTGCCATCCGGTCCGGATGGAATGGCTCGATATCCGACAGCTTTTCGCCTGTACCGCTGAATTTGATGGGCTTGCCGGTGACGGCCTTGATGGACAGCGCGGCACCGCCACGGGTATCACCATCCAGTTTCGTGAGGATAATACCAGTCACATCAAGCTTCTCATCGAACGCTTTGGCGACGTTAACCGCATCCTGGCCGGTCATGGCGTCCACTGTCAGGAGAATTTCCTGCGGTTTGACCGCTTCCTTAATCCGGAGAAGTTCATCCATCAGTTCCTCATCGATATGCAGCCGGCCTGCCGTATCGATAATCAGGACGTCACGCTGGTAATACCTGGCGTATTCGATTGCTTCCCTGGCAGTTTTCACAGGGTCCTGCGTGCCTTTTTCGAAAACCGGGACATTCACCTGCTGGCCGACAACCTGCAGCTGTTTGATGGCTGCGGGACGATAGATATCACACGCGGCAAGCATCGGCCTTTTTCCCTGTTTTGTCAGCCAGCCGGCCAGCTTTCCGCACATGGTGGTTTTACCGGCACCCTGCAGGCCGCAGAGCATAAAAATGGTCGGAACCGAAGGAGACCAGGTGAGCTTGGCATTGGTGCTGCCCATCAGCTCAGTCATTTCTTCGTTGACAATCTTAATGACCTGCTGGCTCGGCGTCAGGGATGAAAGGACATCTGCTCCGATACAGCGGTCAGTTACCTTGCGGATAAAATCCTTGGCAACAGCATAGTTGACGTCTGCCTCCAGGAGTGCCATGCGTACTTCACGCATACCCTCCTTAACGGCCTGTTCATTCAGCCTGCCGCGGCCGGTCATTTTTTTCAGCGCGCTTTGCAGCTTTTCACTCAAGCCTTCAAATGCCATTGCTTTCCTCCGTTTCCCAAGTCAGCAGTTCGCGAAGAAGCGACTGTGCACGGGTGTATTCATGTTGATCCAGCAGGAGCAGCGCCTCTTCCAGACCGGATTCCATCCGGCGGAAACGGGCGGCTGTGCCAAGAGAAGACTCCATTGCGTTCAGTTTGCCGGCGGCGCGGGCGAGCGTCTCATGAACGGCCTGGCGGGAGATGCCGACTTCTTCGGCGATTTCTCCAAGCGACAGATCTTCTTCACAGTGCAGGGAAAGAACCCGGCGCTGCTTTTCTGTCAGCATGCCGCCGTAAAAAGCTGATAAAAAAGCGAGATCCACCTTTTTCGTAAGATCTTCCCGTTCCATGAGCGATCCTCTCTCCTGTCAAGCATAACAGCTTGACACCGGGATATTATACAATAAAAAAACAGATTGTCAAGGGTTTTGCCTTGACAATCTGAATAAACGGGAAAGTAATGCTTATCTTCCGGACGGGACGTAGATATAGCAGCCGGACACGATAAAGCCGGGATCAGTCAGTTCCGGATTGACGGACATGATCTTTTTGACGGTGGTGCCGTAACGGGTTGCAATCTTGGTCAGCGTTTCACCATGTACCACCTTGTGGATTTTGCAGCCTGCCTTGGCGCCGGGCTTCCTGGAATATCCGCCGCATTTGCCGCCGGACACTTCAGCCATTTCCTCGAGATTCAGTTCCATTGTGTTTTCCGTGTTTTCCATTGTTGTATCCTCCATTCATTTTTTATTCTGTATTGAGTCCAGCGGCTTGTAAACCGCTGTTCAATCATTCATACGTATGAGGGACAGGGGATGGCAGTCTGAAAAAATAGAAAAAAAATAGAAAAATGCGAAAACCAAAAATGCGAAAAATCGAAAAAAACAATGATAAAGTAAGAAAACTTAAATAAGACGGAGAAGACTACAATTTTCAATGCCGGTGCTCCAGAACTGCCGGATCGGTATTTGTCGTATCCGGTTAATGATACTCAGGTTCATAGCGCCATGACCCACGATCAGGATATCCTGATTCTGTTTCAGGAGGGGATCGATAACTTCCTGCAGGAAAGCTCCTGTTCTGGCGTATAATTCCTCAAATGTTTCGGCACCGCCGACGGATGACGTGTATTTTTCCGGAGACTTGAATAAAACAAGGATCGGGGAGTCCGGCATATCGAAAGTGTTCTCCTGGCCTTCAAAATCCCCGAAACTCATTTCCCGGAGACGCTCATCTGTCAGGATCGGGATATCACGTCCGCGCAGGACAATCTCAGCGGTTTCCTTTGCGCGGATGAGAGGTGAGGAATAACAAACATCGAAATGGATATGACTGCATTCCTCGCGGGCTTTTTCCGCCATCAGGCGCCCTTCGGCGTTCAGCGGTACATCTGTCCGCCCCTGCAGTTTATGCCGGTCATTCCAGTCTGTCCGGCCGTGTCTCATGATATACAGCATGGTAACCTCCGAAAGCTTGGACAGCAAGTGTTCACCTGGATTTTGCGTACCATTCACGCACGATCGTTTCAGCTTTTTTATCCACGATGGAGAATCCGTCCTCCGGGACGCGGGCGGGCAGCTTTGTGTACCAGTCCCACCAGAAAAAGCCGGCAAACCAGGGCTCATTCCACATTGAACGAAAACAGGACTCGTAAAAGTTGGCCTGCTCATCCTCGTCATAAGGGAATTCACGATGGGTAAAGTCATAAGGCATACAGGCGCAGCCGGAGGCGCTCCGGCATCCGATTTCCATAAAGAGGATTTGCTTACCGTGTTTTTCCGATAAGCGGCGAAGCGACTCTTTATGGCTGTCCCACGCAGCTTTCATTTTGTCCATGGATTCACAGGGACCTTCAGCTACGGAAAAATATGCGGATGTACCGATATAGTCCACCGCGTCCCACCAGGTTACATTGCCTTCCTTCCCGTGGTTCGTATTATAAACCAGCGGGCCATGATAGACTTCGCGGACAGCAGTGATAACATCACGCCAGGAGTCTTCCCTGTCTTCAGTCCCAAGCATCTCACAGCCGACACAGAACATCTCACAGCCTGTGTCTTCAGCAATCTCCGCATAATGACACAGGAATGCCCGGTAGGAGGAGAACCATTCTTTCCAGTAATCCCGGTTGTTGAAGTCTGTTTCCGGGAATCGGATATAGGCGCGCCAACTGCCGTCAGCACAATTGACTATGGGTTTCATGCATACTTTCAGTCCCAGGGAATGCAGCTTTCCGACGGCGACAGAAAGGTCCCTGTCAGTGACCGTATAGCGGTAATCCGGACGAATGACAGTGGAAGAAAAGGAATCCTGCAGGACTGTAAATGCCAGCGCGGCCCAGTCCCCGCCCAAAGCGGCAAGCCGTTCCATGGAGGCCGCCGCTTCCGCAGACTGGTAATCACCTCTGCGGCCGTCAAATCCGTATGTAAAACCTTTTGCAAACATAAGCATAATCTCCTGAAAAAAGAATCAGCGAAAAAAAGCAGGCAGGGCGTTATAGATATACCGGCGGATATCGGGATAATCATGAATACCGTTTTTCATAACTGTATAGCGGATATTTTTGCCAAAGGAAAAAGTTTCGGTAAACTCCTTCATTGCCTGCATCTGAGGATCGAGGTTGGGATATGCAATATCCTGATCACCGGTGAGGGCGTGCACGTAAAAATCCCGTCCCAGCAATGTATCGCTTAACAGGGCGGCAGTCTGCCGCGGATGGAGGCCTCCGCCGCGTTCTCCGCAGATCCAGCAGTCACCGCTGAGGGGCATAAACCAATGGAAAAGGTTTGTGCCGGCCATCAGGGCATACCATACGGCAACGGCACCCATGGAAAAACCGCCGATCCCCCTGCTCATCCGGTCGGATCTGGTGCGGTAGTGATCATCAATCAGGGGAACAATCCTGCTGAGCAGGATCGGCCCGAAATCCTTGACTGCTTCAGCGGAATAGGCAATGCCCTTGCCGCTGTATCCGGGAGGGTAATAGGTCGGAGCAACAACGATCATCGGATCGATCTCGCCGGCGTCGATCATATGGTCGAGCATGTTTTTCATCAAACCGTCTTCGGAAAAGAAGGAATAAGGATTTCCGCCGCCCCCGTGAAGCAGGTAGAAAGTACAGAGCGGCGCAATATTTGAATCGTAGCCATACGGCAGGTAGACAAGAACCGGACTGAAGTCCGGGACCGCCAGTTCTTCAAGCGTGCCGGCGCGGACACAGGAATTCTGATATGATTCCGGTACAGGAAGAACAGTATCCATCAGGACAGCCCTTTCTTTATATAATGTGTATTGTTATTATAATACAATCAGGGAAGAAAAAAAAGGGCAGAAGAAAAGCTTCTTCTGCGCCGGGATGAATCAGATTCAGGGGACATCCTCGCCGGTCAGTTTTTTCCACCAAGCCCTGATCGTTTCCTGATTGGCCACGCCGTAATTCGGATCATTCTTTTTGGCTTCATCCATATCCCTGAGGAAATGGACGCAGAGATGTCCGTTGAACCCATTGTCTTTGATTGTGCCGGAATCATGGGGCATATCATGGGTGGAAGCAAGCGTCCAGCGGCCGTCGGGCAGTTTCACATAAACCGCTTTCTGGTTCCATGTGTTCACACCGCCGAAGGCAGCCACCATGGTACGGGTGTCTTTTGCTGTCAGGGGCTCTGCGTCGCAGTGGCGGCCGCGGGCAAGGATCTTCAGCGTCCAGCTGTAACCGCTGGACGGATCAAAGACGAGCAGCTTCTGGCCGCCGGCGAGGGAAGGCTTGACAACATTGAACCAATGCAGCAGCTGGACAGAGGAAGCAGAAGGACCGGATATCCTGTCATTCAGGTCATTTTCATCCCCTGACTGTCCGCTGTCACCGGATGAAGGGGCGGGGGTAGGAGACGGAGCGGGTGTGGGTGTTTCCGGGTTTCTTCCGCCAGACACAGAGGATTCCAGGGCCGTAAGTGTTTTTTTGCCCGCTACGCCGTCTGCGGACAGTTTTTTACTTTTCTGGAACGATTTGACAGCATTGCGGGTAGCGTTTCCGAATACCCCGTCTGCACCGCCGGAGAGATAACCGAGGGTAATCAGTGCCTGCTGCATGGTCCTGACGCGGGCGCCTTTGCTGCCTTGGCGCAGTGTAGCATAATTACCGTTGAACAGGGAACCGGAAGCAGATGAAGATGAATCCGGTTTACTGTTTCCTGAATCACCGGAAGACCCGTCACCGGAGGAACCGCCGGAAGGCTTCTGCGCGGCCTGGGTCAGAATCATGCTGCGTGTTTTTTCTCCCGCAAGGCCGTCGGCGATTAGTTTGTTTTTTTTCTGGAATTTACGGACCGCGTTTTCAGTATTGTTGCCGAAGACCCCGTCCGCCGTGCCTTTCAGGTAACCGAGGGTGATCAGCGCTTCCTGCAGGGCACGTACTTCTTCGCCTTTACATCCGTTATACAGCGTTGTATTTTCATAAGCAAATGCAGACGGAATAATCAGTGCAGCAACCAGGATGCACAGAAGGATGCCGGACAGAAGGCGGCGACCGGGACTAAGATTGCTCATGGCGGGCTCCTTTCGGTGATGATCGTACCAGTATGTTCATCATAACAGAAGTTCCGAAAAATGTAAAATTACTGTTACAATATTATTAACGACGGAAAGATCATAAAACTTTCGGGAAAAACTGTTTTTTTAATATAAATTATGATATATTTGTTTAAAAGAATCTGAAGCAATCCGAAAGGAGTGTCGGATACCATATGAGAAAAATCGGCGTACTGACCAGCGGCGGAGACAGCCCGGGAATGAATGCGGCGGTAATGAGCGTTGCGCGAAGCGCAGCCATGTACGGTATTCCGCTGATTGGTGTTAAGCGCGGTTATAACGGCCTGCTCCGGAAAAGCGCCAACCTGAAAGACGATCTGCAACAGCTGACGCTGGAACTGGTTCTGGATATCGCGGACGAACCCGGTACCTACCTGCGGACGGCACGCTGCCTGGAATTCAAAGAAAAAAAGTATCAGGAAAAGGCAGTTAAAACACTAAAAAACATGCAGATCGACGGCCTTGTTGTTATCGGCGGCGACGGCAGTTTCCGCGGCGCACAAGCATTGTGCAATCTGGGTGTTCCCTGTATCGGTATTCCCGGAACGATCGATAACGACCTTCCTTATACTGAAATGTCCCTCGGATACGATACCGCCGTCAATGTATGCGTGGAAGCGATCCGTAAAATCCGGGCCACTTCCCGCAGCCATGACCGGCCTGCAGTTGTTGAGGTGATGGGTCGACACTGCGGGGATATCGCGCTGACGGCAGCGGTTTCAACGGGCAGTGAAATTGTCGTTGTACCCGAAGTGCCCTGGACCGTGGAAGGGGTTGCAATGCAGCTGCAAAGGCAGCTGAACAAGGGAAACACCCGGGCCACCATTGTTGTTGCAGAAGGCTGCTGGGAAGCCATGGCGCCGTTTGATCTTTATAAATTCCTGACGAGCCACGGCAAAGCATGCTACCCGGATGAGCCGATGAGCGCGGTGCGCTTTGCCAGCGTGATGAAACGTATGTGCGGCATGGTGGAAGCGCGCGCAAATGTGATTGGCTATGTTCAGCGAGGTTCCGAACCGACGGCCCGTGACAGTGCCTTTGCCTTTGAAGCCGGCAACCTGGCGGTCCGGCTTCTGCGCGATGGTATCAGCAATCAGGTGATCGGTATGCAGAAGGGCAAAGTTTTCTATATGCCGATTGATAAGGCGCTGAAGAAAGAGAAGAGCTTTAACAGGAATCTGTTTGACCTGGTGAATTCCCTGTAAAAAAAGCTTGACAGCCCAGATACGGTTATGTTAATATCCTTTTCGTTCAAAGCAGAGGCTTGCCCGTCTCTCACCTTGTGCGGCTCACGCTGCCGGGTTAAGGCATCATAACAGGATTGTTCTGAGCGACGGGTTAAAAGCCCGCCGCTCATTTTATTAGGAGGTGCATGGACATCGCAACGGAACTGATGATCAATGAGGATATCCGCGACAGAGAGGTTCGCCTGATCGACGAAAATGGTGAACAACTCGGTGTCATGAGTACACAGCAGGCACTTCAGCTTGCGGAAGAGCGTGGCTACGATCTGGCCAAGATTCAGCCGTCAGCCGTTCCGCCGGTCTGCAAACTGCTGGATTATGACAAATACCGCTATGAACAGGCCAAGCGGGAACGCGAGAACCGGAAGAATCAGCGCGTTGTCGATATCAAGGAAGTGCAGCTGTCTGCCACCATCGAGGAAAACGATGTA
>Ga0310690_10008962_pt1 | contig 12605 bp, 12 predicted proteins | sample AusTroGonzalo_MG_2_FD_207661 | JGI IMG/M metagenome (GOLD analysis project Ga0310690, IMG submission 207661) | Bovine rumen microbial communities from tropical cattle in Woodstock, Queensland, Australia - Gonzalo_04 (v2) (version 2) | ecosystem: Host-associated > Mammals > Digestive system >...
GCCAAGCACCACCTTCTCGACATCCCTGCCATCGATTTTGTCAAGGAAGTCGAATGGCGTCTTGAACTCGCCGAAGGGCCACTTGGCCGCGTCCCCCTCGGGCTCTTCCGCCCCATCGGCATCAGAGTCTTCCGGCGTGTCCGATGGAGGCGCCTTCTTGGCAGCTTTAGAGGTAGACTCTTCGTCGTCTTCTTCGAGGATGAAGATCTCGCCCGTCTTTGGATTGCGGTATTTCTTGCTCATTTGTCTGTTCCTTAATTGAGGGTTGTCTATGGCGCAAAGTATAGCGCCACCACCCTCACAAAAGGTAGCCACCGAGGCGACTTGTAACAATGCAGTCAATTATTTGAAGAATCAATCGTGCGATTGATCAAGAACCGTTCTCGCTTACCGTGAGATAGGATTCAACTGCATGAAGATTCTCAAATGCTATATCAGAGTGTTCTGGACGAGACGATACCAACACAGGACGCAGCCCACATTTTGATGCGCCAACATAATCCTTTTCATATGAATCACCAATATAGATCACTTGACTTGCGTCACCTATTCCAATATCGTTCAAGGCGTATCTAAACGCCTCCGACGATGGTTTTCTGTACCCGATATCTGCACTTGAGTAGACGGCATCGATAAAACCTTCAATGCCAATAGTTGCCAAGTGAGCCTTCAAATTGTCACCAGAAAATAAACTGTTTGTCAAAACGCAGATGTGCGTTTTACACTCATGTAGCATGCGAAGAAGTGATGCAGCCCCCTCTTTCAGTCTTTCCTTGCGGAATACTCTTATGAACCCAGCTTCTACTGCTTGATAGCCATCCTGTAATTTATGGTTCAGAGCCGTTTCAAACAACGCTAGCTGCGCCCGAAACGAGAACTCGACATTTGATGCAGAACGCATGCCCATATAAGTTGCTTTAAACCGACAGGACAAATCCATCAACTCCTCAAATCGGGCGTCAAAATAGGTGTTTGCCATCCATCGAAGGGCACGATTGTAATCGTAGTCTTCTGCCTCGACTAAGGTGCCGTACAAATCAAACATCACAACCGACATCGTAGAGCTCCAACACAAATCCATCCAAAAACTGTACCCAGTCATCGTCATCTGCCGCATAATCGGTCAAACCCAGCGAATAACCTGCACAGGCAATGGTTCCTGACTGGCTGACATAGATGGTGATGCCATGCGGAAGGCAAGTCTCGTGCAGAAATCGGAGCGTTTCTGTTCTGATAAATGCCGCTGTTTGCATGGCCTCCTTGTGCAGGCCCATCTTCCATTCCCGATAGATATCTCGACAGCGTGCGCGATCTGTCAGCAATGAATACTTCTCCTCGTTCTTTACCTGAACTCCAGGTTTTCCGAGTATGGTAGACGTCTGAATGTCGTAAATGGATCCATGGATGCCCCTGCCCATCAGAACGGCTGTCTCCACGCAGCGACTTTCTGGGCTTGCATATAACCTAACTGGCTTGTGCAAGGCAGACACAAGCCGACCGACACGTTCGATTTCCGCCTTGCCATCTTCGGTCAGCCCGAAATGGCCATTGGCCTTTTCGCCATGTCGAATAAGGGCGCAGACGGTATCCCCGACATTCAGCGCATTCACGTTAAACATATATCTCCTGCATTCCTTATTAAAGTTGAAATCAAGTGGCCAGACAACAACTGCAAGTCCTCCACCACTTGCATATTGCAGACCGGCACGTGAAAGACGTAGTCAGATAACGTCTTGAGTCGCCCCCCGTCAAACCCCACCATCGCCACAACTGTGCTGCCATTTTGCCTGGCAAATTCCACTGCCTTGATGACGTTGGCAGAATTGCCGCTTGCAGAAATCGCGACAAGGGCGTCTTGACGTTCAAGCAGATACTTTAGCTGATGGCAAAATACATCCTCATAGGCAATATCGTTTGCGATAGCAGTCAGCGAGGCGACATTATCTGTCAGGCAAACAGCCGGCATGATATTGCACGAAGTGGCAAATGCTCTGTTCAAGTCGGATTGAAGATGCGAGGCGGTAGAAGATGAGCCCCCATTCCCACAGAGGTAGATTTTGCCTTTGGCCTGGGCAGTTTTACGCAGGAGATGACAGATCGTCGTGATTTCATTTGTGCGAATCAGTTCACACCCTCTCAAGAGCGTTTGTAGATATTGCTCGATGATGACCTTTTCATCCATATGGGGCCTTTCAGATTAGGGAAATTAAATCCTGAAATAGTTCCTTGTAATACCCACTTTGGTAATGTGACGGAGATGCGCCACCCAGAATGGGGCTGCGGACATCACTCATCCATGACGTTGAACGCTTATCAAGATAGATAGTGCCGGGCAACTCGTCAAGGAACAACTTGTCCGCAATGTCCCAGTTACGGTTGACTTCCGCAATCCAGCTGGCTTTATCCTCCCACAACGCTATCCGTTTCGTCTTTTCGTCAATCATATATTGACTGAGTCTACCGCCAACCAACACCACATCCCTTATGTGATACGTTTCCAGCCATCTGTGGAAGGCAACAAGGCTACTCCTAAAGAGGGTCTCGTGTTCTTTTGTTCCTGGGTAGATAATGTCGCAAGACGACAAGTACCGCTTGAATATAGATTCTGAAATATACTTATTGTAAGTCAGATAAGCATCCCCATGAATCCGAACGACTGGGACAGAGGCATCAACGTAAAGATCAGAAACGATCATGCTCGTACTTCCTTTTTGCAGTCTGCCATCTAAATCCTTGCTGAATTCCACTCCAACATATTTGCCAGCATCACCAACATGCAAATCCTCAATGCCGGACACGTCGAATGGAATCGGATCGGAAAACAGGGAAATGTAGGAGTTATGGAAGAAGGTTGCATTAACACGGAAATAGGATTTGTACTGAGGATTGAAGTAATCATCCGATTTGAAAATACTGCGACTGAAGCATGAGCCGATGTCCAGAAGCGAAACCGGGAAATGATCGGTAACCTTGCGACGCTCCTTATTCTTGTGGATGAAACTGCAAACATTTGGCGTTTGCCGCACCTCCGTCTTGGGAGATGAACTATCGTCTTCGAACAGAATGGTATTGCCGTCGATCCTAATCACAGGATCGTCCGCAAGCGCAACGCGGATGTCATCGGAAACCGAATAGGCGAACCGAGTCTTCGCATCGCAGACGCAGAGTCTAAAGCGTTGCTTGGCGAAGTGCGCCAGAAATCCGTGCAGCGTTTGCCGTTCGATACCTATTTCCTGCCGTCCGTCAGGAGTTTCCAAAGAGAGAATGTGCGGATAATGCTTGTTTACGTTTTCGATCCAAGCCTCAATCCTTTCCGCCCCGCGATACGAGAACACAAGCATGCCGCGACGGCATGCAACCGTAACTATCCTAATCTCATGCATGATATCTTTCTCCAGCCGTCCGAAATGAGACAGTTCAGGGAATTGATGGCACTTTCCGTATCTTCCATCATGTTCTGCGTATGATATTCACGATACAGCATGGCATTCAGTTCTCGTCTCGAAAACATAAGATGGCATCTGGTACTTAAACGAATTCCTTTTTGTTTCAGCATCAGTTCGATTTTGTCCCAATAGAACAATACCAAGAGCAGGCATTGCCGCAACCGGGCGAGATAGTTATCGCCGAACAATTCCCGTAACACAACACTCTGAAACACATCATCCATTGTCATGGAATAGCGATGCAACCAATTCGCGCGCCTTCGAAAATAGGCAATCATGGTATACATTGTTACCACAGTGTCTTTGAATGCTCTTTTGACAGACGAAATTTCCACGGCGTCCGCAAAAAAATAGAGATGTTCTTCATACTGATAGTCGTCAAAAATGTCATTGTTCGCCTCAAGGGCGGCAAGGTCACCGATAAAATCATGACATGTTGTGTTCTCAAGGACAACGATGGAATATAGACAATCAATATTACACCTGAGAGCGTATTTTTCTTTATATCCATCAAGAAGCGAGCGATAATCCCGCGTGTTTTTAATGTGCATCAGGTTCTCATGAAGCGTCTCTGGACCACATTTGTATTCTATCCTTCCACTGCCGAACTGGAGCGCATACAAATTATCTGCCTCTGTCAACGCATCATGCCGACGATCCATAGGATAGTGCTGAAACTTGCCATGTATATTGTCGATGGACTGCCGGAAAACAGTCGCAATTGTGTAGTCGATCAATTCCTCGGCGCATTCATGAGCCTCCGTTTTTGGAGAATCATAACAAATCGTCAGATCGATATCGCTTTCGATCCTGTCAGTAAATTTCGTCAAGCTGCCAAATTCGTAGATCAGACATTCCCTCGGGAGAAAACTACGGAACCGTGCAAGTACCTTTTGGATCACAACCTGACGAAGATTGCGGTACCGATGCCGGAAAGCATCGTATGCCTCGGGATCAAATGCAGGAAATTCTCCTATAATGGAATACTCATTGAACAGCGCGCCCTTTGCAGAATCGAATTCCAATCTGACTGATGCCAGAAAGTCGCGATAATCGTTGTAACCTATCATCCTTGTACAGTCAAACACAAACATTTACTGTACCTTTCTAATCACATAGTTACCTATAACCAACATGTCGATATCTCTTTTCAAGAAGCATTCCAAGGCGTCCTCGGGCGTGTTGACCAACGGCTCTCCCTGGCAATTGAAGGAGGTATTGCACAATACCGGAACTCCGGTCAATTTGCCAAATGCCTTAAGCAGGGCATAGTACCGCTTCTGCTCAGATTTCACCACCTGCGGTCTTGCCGTATGATCGACATGCACGACAGCAGCAATTCCCTTGCGTTTTTCCTCTTTCACGACCGCTGCGACATTCATGAAATACTTTGAATCAGGAAATCCCTTAAAAAACGTAGAATACGCTTCATACAAAACACTGGGGGCTATCGGACGCCACATCTCTCGCTGCTTAATCTGATTGAGACGAATAAGGTTGCGCCGCGTTCTGGGATCGGCAAGAATACTGCGGAATCCTAACGACCGTGGACCAGCCTCAAAACCATCCTGCATCCACCCGACAATACTACCCGAAGCGAGCGCCTGCGCGACATGCGAATACAGTTCCGCGTTTCCACACAGTCGCCAGCTGATTCTGTCCGCGTATCTCTGAAGAGTTTGCTCCGTCTGCGTCTGCGAATAGGACAATCCCAACCCAGCATAACGAAGCGGGACTTCCACATAGGGCTTTCCATAAAGCTTATGATAGACCTCCATTGCCGCGCCTACAGCCGTGCCCGAATCAGATGCAAACGGCGGTACAAAGACATGGCGAAACAGTCCCGACTGCTCAATTCTCCCATTGGCGGAACAGTTTAGCGCCACACCCCCGGCAATTACCAGATTATCCATTCCCGTACGTTCTTTAAGCTCAGCCACAAAGTCCAGAATCGTGAGTTCAAGAGCATGCTGAACTGAAGCCGCAAAATCAGCATAACTCATAATTTCTTCGACATTGCCCGTTTCATACGGGAAGCAGTTGTTCTCAAAGAAGGCCTTGAATTGAATTGTCCGCAATCCAATGGCATCATGGATACTTCGTCTCTCAATATCTGGCAGTGCCTTAAAAAGCAGTCCGTCACGCGATGGGGAAAGCGGCACCGGAACGTTCGGCATACCATAGGATGCCAGCCCCATGAATTTACCAACCTCCCTGTACTTGCCATACAATCCCGCGAACCGAGCAGCGTGGTTATAAAAAATGCCCAGCGAATTATGAATGTTTATCTTTCTAAAGAAGGCTATCTCGCCGTTTTGCGCAACACCCAATGATGTTGAAGAATCCTCTCCGCGATTATCGATAACAAGAACCGCGCATTCATTAAATCCGCTGACACGATAGGCGCTGGCAGCATGCGCAAGATGATGACGCACCGGAATAACAGGCGGCAAGCGCTGCCCGAAAATGCTTTGCGGAAGAAACCAATCCGTGTCAGCAAACATCCGATATTTATTCAGTTCGTCTGTCGGCATCTGGTAGACTTCGTTCCGGTAATGCCAATCCATACCAATGGCGACCGCAGAAACGTCACGGATTGTAATGTTTTCGCGTTGCAAGCATGCCAAAGCAGCATCAATCGGCGGTTCGCCGATTGCCATCTTGTGCCTGCTGATACGCTCCTGTTCAAGAAAGCACACTAACTCGCCATTTTTTATCAGCGCTGCCGCAGAATCGTGATTCCCGACATTCAATCCTAACAAATACCTGTTCATGGTTTATTTCCACGATTTCGAGATTCATCTTTTGCCAAAAACGAAAGGAGTGTTTCTGAAGAGCGATTGTCAGCGTCATAAAATCTTCCGCGAGAAATGGTCATCTTTGACAGAATCGAATCTATTCGTCCGACAGAATTCTTTAATTCGTTGAACGGTAAATATGCATCATACGGTGAGATATTCAAAAGAAAAGGCACATTCCAAAATGTGCTGACATATTCCTTGGCGAAATCAAGAACACCCTGCGTAATCTTCTTGATGATATCGTAATTCTCAGATTCCTCTCTGTCAAATTCCAAACCATCCCGCGTATAACCGAGAAAAGAAGGCGAACAGGATTGCGTAAATATCTCCAACAGCAAATTATTCTTTTTTGTGCCATAATTGGTATGCGATTCGATCAAATCCCTATTGGCATTTATTGAGAACAGATAAGCTGCAATGGTACCATCCATCGTATACAGAGAAGCCATGCTTTCGTTCGGCTGACGGTATCCCGCAAGCAACGAATAGACCATGCAGTCTAAATGCAAATAATGTTGGATTACTTTCTTGAGAATCATTGGGCCTGTTCCCGCCCACCCCACATCGACAATGGCCACTTTCCTCATGGTACCAACAACTTCTCTAATCTTCGCAAAAGTCGCCTCAATGTCATCCCGGAAAGTATTAATGATCATATCCTTGTTGCTATAAAACAGACTTTCGATCTTCGGTGCGGTATCATTTGACAACATGTCATTTTCATTTAGATGAAATGCTTCCAGTTGAGTAGCTAGATATGAAATACCGAAGAATTTCAGTATATGCCCGACTTGAATGCTATAGACCCCCCTTGCTTTATGCCAAATCATGCGTTGACAGAACTCATGGAAGTTTTCCATCGCCGTAATCTTTATGCCAGCCATCCTGGACCAATGGAAATACTCCCAATCCCTATGATTTGGCAACATGTCATATATCTTGCTGTAGACATCGCCATCCCTTGCGAGGAACAATACCTTTTCAATATTACGATCAATCACAAACCTATTCACCCATTGCACAAATCCAAGCACATAAATTCCTCCGTACACATAGCCAAGCTTGTATTCGTCAGAATAAGTCTTGCAGTCACTATAGAGATGATTGTTTATGATGCCAGAATACGTTCTTCCGGCGAGGTAAGACATGCCGTCGATCCTGTTCTTACCACCTATCGCATTGACGTTTTCATAGTAATAGGCATCTATACCGGATTGTTCAGCATGCACGATGTCAGCAGTTTCATCATCGCCGATATGTATGATACGTTGTGATTGGTATGACTGTTTCAGAATCGCGAAAATATCGCCTTCTTTCTTTGAATGATTTAATTCCGATGAGACATAAATGCCATCGAAATCTGGGTAACCGGCCTTCTGCATTATACCTTGTATCTGCAATCGCGACAAATACATGTCAGTACAGGCAATAATAGTCTTATGTGCCTCTTTGCATCTGTAAACAACCTCCTTAAAGTATGGATTTGCATAGCAGTATTCAAGTTCCAGATCGTATTCCAATCTTGCCGTACGAATCGCATCGAGGTTTGTTTTCTTGGCAATCAGCTGATAAATTTCATCCAACGTTGTGTTTGCATGGCCATACGTTTTACTTCTTTGCAACCGCACTTCATTCTCAGATTCCAGGCGTATCTCTGCGAATTTATAAATTCCAAGTTGCTCCTCCATAATTGAAAACAGTACCCTAGGGCTACTGAATGGACGTAGAATTAGCGTGCCAAAAACGTCAAACGAGATAACGTCATACTGGCAAAGCCGTTCTGCCAGGATTGCTGCCTTCTCTCTCTTGCCTTGCAACATATCCCTACCTCTTTTCCCCTTTTCTTTCCGAGCGGAAATCCCATTGGTACCAAGCTATATAATCCATCTCGTAGCGTCTCTGCAATTGAACTTCAAGAGCCGTAAAGGCTGGAAGTATTTTCTCTCCGGTCAGACACCAACAACTAAACTGGTGACAATTCTTGAACAAGAGGTTATATCCCTGCATGTCTGGATCTCTCAGTGCCTTTCGCGCAGCACGTGCAGCATATGCGCCACCCAGCGGACATCCAGCATTAGTTGCGACATAAATCGTGTCTGCACAATTCCTCCCATCAAGCCGCGCAAGAAATTTCTCTGGGGACACTTCATCCAAATAACCATCCCCATCCCTGTGTATGATCTTTCCTCGTCCAACGTATATCCCCGTATGATCTGCAATAGCCGCCAAGCGACAACACAGAAGTGACCCAATTGGGAGTCGGCCATGGTATATTGGCTGATGTGGCCCCTTCTCTCCAAGTACCGCCCTCAAACCATCAGATGCAACATCCAACCACGAGGATCCACCTACACCCGCGACTGCATTTAGTGTCGTACCTATTAGTTTCAGCCACTTATCCATCGTTACCTCATTAAAGCAAGGGGCTCTAAGCCACTGTACACTACCTCTCGCCCAGAGGCTTCTCGCCGAAGTCGAAAAGCGCCGTGTTGATGCCGAGAATGTCCCAGTCGGAGTGCGCGAGGTAGAAGCGCACGATCGTATCGCGGCGGGAGGTTGGCGAAAAGGCGTATCCTGCACTCGCCAGAAAGGTGTCGGCCTCGTCTGGCGTCATCTTGAAGCCGACAGCCAGCGCGAGCGCCGTGTCCTTGCTCGGCTTGCGCATTTCGCTGACGCTGCGCAGCTTCGCCCACACCTGCTTCGTCACGCCCGCGCCCTTGTACACCGAAACGGCGTCCAGTCCCTTGCGTTCCAGCCAGCGGTTAAGCTCGTTCGCGAACGGCTCCTCGACCATCTCGCTCATCGAAGCCGCCAATCTTGCGGATGCAGTCGGGGAAAGGCCATGCGGCCTCAACCTCGCAAAAGCATTGATGTCGGGTTCTCCTCCGTCGTGCGTAACGACGCTTGGAATGTCGTCCGATGCCGACACTTCTTCCAGATGCTCCTTGAGCCACTTCTCGATTCGCCGCCGCACATCAGGCGGCAATGGATAAAACTCTGCCATGACAACTCCTTGTTAATCAATCAGCAGCCCTGTCGTGTAGCTTACGACATTCATCAGGAAAGACACCCCCAAGAGCATCCTCCAGCGTGCGCGGCCGTAAGCAACCATCAGCAGCAGCCATTCGACGACGGGAATCACAATCTCGCACCCGAGTATGAGCAGCGGATCGTGCCCAAACTGACCCAGCAGTACCATGAAGATCGGATGCGTGATCAGGTTGACGCCGACGACCGCAAGGAACAGCTTTGGCAGCCGAACCCACGCCACCGTCGTGTACTCGATGGCGATGTTTATCCATTCCCACGCCAGATAGTATAGAAGCGCGCTCATCATAAACTCCCAGCGAAAAGTCCAAGGCAATTCAGCCCGAACGCCGCACCGCCCTTCCCGTCCATCCTGTCGTACACCAACGACAGCACCGGACCCGTCGCAAGCTGCGCCACGAACAGCAGCACGAGCCACGCCAGCGCGTTCTGCGGCGAGCAGGCAAAAGCCAGCGCCGCGCTCCCGCACACGCTTGCAGCAGTCACCGTCCACCTTCCAAGATGTTCCGCCAGATAGCCGCCAACCGCCTTGCCGCCCCATGTCACGGCCGCCCCGGCAAGAACTAGCGACATGCCTTCCGCCGCCGTGAGACGCATGGCCTCCAGCCCCGCCCAACTCCGCCACGCGACAAGCACAAATAGCCCAGCCAGGATCACCACTGGGACAACGGGCGTCTCGCGCACTGGGACAACGGGCGTCTCGCCCGTTGCGGACGCGCAGGAGCGCGTCCCTCCCACTGGGACAACGGGCGTCTCGCCCGTTGATATCCGCCAACCCACGTCCCTTCCAGCCACCACAACGCACGCCGCCAGCAACGCCGCGAACACTGGCAGGCTCGCCGCCGCCGCATGCTCCACACCAAGCTTGCCCGCAATAAGGCCAAGTGCGCCGGTGGAAATAAAAATCCCTATCGGACCGCTCCTCCCGCCATGCGCCTCCAGCACATGCTTGCCAGCAGTCAAATGGAAGATGGCGTTGCCAAGGCAGACTGCCACAAGGACGCCCCATCCGCCCGCGCCAAACGCCGCCGCCAGCGTCGCCGCGCACACGAGGCACGTCCCCGCGACAAATCCCCCGCGCACAAGCCCTGGACGCGCATCAAGAACAACGCCCATCGGCAACTGCAACGCGAACGCCACCGCGTTGTAGAGCAGGATGCGTGACCATGACATGCCACCTGCCGCCAGCACGCTCATCGAGCATGCGTCCACCAAAGGATGGGTTATAGTCAGGATCGGCAGCATCTCAAGCGCGTCGGCGCATCACGCGGTAAAGACACCATGCGCCAACCACAGGCAGCAGGCACAACATCGCCTTCACGGCCATCGACACGCCCTCGCCCGCATCGACGATAGGTTCTGGCACTTCGTCCGCCCACAAGCCATTCGCCATCAGCACAACCGCTACCGACATCATGGCCAACCTGTAAGAATTCATTTTTGTCATCGCTCTTGCTCCTTTATGACTACTGCTGTCTCGATCTCTCCCAGTCCATCAGCGTACAATGAGCATGGTGCCGTTCAAGGTGCTGCGGCGCACGCGCAGCGTGCCGGCACCGGAAATCCAGCCCAGCGTGTAGTAATCGGAAAGGCCGGCCTCCGGGCCGCCGTAGACGCCCGGATTCTTCTCGTGCGTCTTGCCGTCCGCCTCTACGATTGCGAGCATGTTCACGGTGGCCTGCTCGCCGGCGGCGATGGAGAGCGTCGGTGAATTCGTCGTGACAACCGTTAGGAGCGCATCGCTCTTGCCCTGCTGCGGGCCGAACGCCTTCGCGCCCGCACCCACGTCGACCGCCAGGGTGCCGCCCGCAAGGACGATGTTCGTCACTGCCGTCCAGCCGGCATCCTTCGCGAACCGCACCGTGCCCTTCGACACCTTCAGGTCGCCTGTCGTGGTGGAAAGCTTGTTCGTGATCGTGAACGAGCACGATCCCGTGCCGTTCATGTGCAACCCCGCCGCGCCTTCGAACTTGACGGGGAAGATAGTGGTTTCCGTCCCCGTAATCTCCAGCGACGCCGGCGTCTCGCTCTTCACAAGACCATACGTGGCCGCCCAGTTATGGCCGCCCGTCGTCTCGTAGCCGGTCCAGGCCGGATAGATGCGCGACACGCTCTGGTTGTATCCGTTGAGGTCGATCGCCGCCATGGGCGTGGCATAGAAGACAGAATTGACCGTGCCGAAATAGATCGGGCGTCCCAAGGCAAGGGCGTAATCGCAGTGGCAACGAATCGTCGCCTTCATCGGATGCAGCAGCTCCCAGTAGTTGTTGGTGACGGCGATGTTCAGTACCGAGGGGTAGTCTTGCTCAAACGTCTTCGTAAAACGAATGGGCTTCCCCTCGATCCAGTTGTTGCCGCCCGCCATGCGGAAGCAAAGACCGTGGTTCGTCTCGTTCGTGATGCCGCCGACGAAATGGACGTTCCCCTTGAAGTAGATTTCTGACTGGGAGAAACCAGATCCGTTGAACACCACGGGGCCAGTCAGGTAGAGGTGCGCCTTGTTCGCGCTGTTGATGTAGGCACCCTCCTGGTTCGTGAGGTTGCTGTGGAGACGCAGGGGCGTCTCGTTTGTAAGGCTGCCGCCCTGCGGGGCGTCCGTGATGAAGCGTGGCTGCCCGCCCCAGACCGTCGTGAAGCGGCTCTTCGCGCCGAGACCCTTCATGTTGTAGACGTACGGCTGCGTGGCCGTAGTGACGTTCGTCAGGACGAGCGGCGTGAGGAGGTCAGAGTTGTCCGCCCGGAAGTGGACGCGTCCGCGGCAGTCGATCGTCAGCGGCGTCACGGCCGCACGCCCGGTCAACGGCGCCGTGAGGGAGAGTTCCGTGTTCGCAGACGCGACACACCACGTCTGCGGCAACGTCCCCACCTCCACGGGCACGTCGAGGACGTGCGTGACGCTCGCCGCCGCCGTGTTCGTGAAAAGGAACCCACCTTCGCCCACGACGACCTTCGCGTTCGCGTCAGCCGCCGTAAGCGTGAACGCCGCGTTCGTGCAGAAGGTGATGCCGTACACGTGCGCAGTGCCGCTCACCGTGGCGGACGCCGTGCCGGCCGAGAAGAACAGCTTCGCCGTGCCGGCGGTCAGGTCGGGCGCCGCGCCGCCTTCCCAGTTGCCGTCCGTCGTGAGCAGGCCATCGCCCACCGCGCCCGTCCACACGTACGTGTCGCCCGCCAACACGGGCGCGCCGTTGAGCACACGGAGCGTGCCGCCGCCCGCAAGATGGTTGCCGAGCACCTCCGAACCCTGGACGTAGTCGCCGGGCGGAAGGTAGTCGCCGGCCAACTTCGCGCGGTTCACCTGGAACGTGAC
>Ga0310690_10008964_pt1 | contig 12605 bp, 8 predicted proteins | sample AusTroGonzalo_MG_2_FD_207661 | JGI IMG/M metagenome (GOLD analysis project Ga0310690, IMG submission 207661) | Bovine rumen microbial communities from tropical cattle in Woodstock, Queensland, Australia - Gonzalo_04 (v2) (version 2) | ecosystem: Host-associated > Mammals > Digestive system >...
CGTAACGGAGACGGTCTCGGTTGGAATGCCGTTGTCAACGAAGAATAGACGTTGGGCATAGACGGCACCTTCGGCATCGAAGAGCGTCAGCTGATAGACTCCCGTAGGAAATCCCGCTGTGGAAAGGGTGCGTGTGCAGCCCCTTGTGCCGACGGTAAGCGTATCCACGGCGTGGCATCGTCCCTGCGAGGTAAGTGTATAGGCAAGCAGCTTTGTTGCCGGCAGCCCTGCGGCAGCAAGATTGACGATAAGACTATCTCCACTCGTTGAATCGTGGACTTGTTGACTTGTTGACCTCAAAACCTGTAGCGTGCACCCTTCCGGTTCTGTTTCGGGAAGTGTGAACGAGTATTTCTTTCCCCTGTAGATGGCCTGTACCTTTCGGTTTGTCTTATCGGGGGTAAGGGAGAAACTGCCCATACCGTTGTGCTGGAGGGGGATGGAGAGGGTGTTGCCGTTGTTGTCCATCAACGCCTCGATGTCCACGCCGTGCCCCTGTTTGTCGGTAGCCTTAAAGGCGATGCGGCAGGGAAGCCCGTTGACGAGGTGCCCCCCTTCGGGATAGAAGGTCATGTTGAACTTGTCCAGTTTCTCTGAGCGCTTCGGGTCGGGGCGGTTCACTTCGTGATAAGTGTATCGTTCCATGACGGGGTCGGCGTAGTCGCCCTCCGTCTTGGGCTCCTTATAAACGGGGATAACGCGCGAGAAGACGCCTGCATCGTCGAAGTTAAGCATGGCGCGGGTGTAGGCGCGAATCTGGTAATAACCACTTGGGTAACCGATGGCGCCACGCATCTTCACAGCCTCCTCGACAGAAGAATCAATAAGGGAAAATGAGCCATGACAACGCCCGTCAACCACCTTCAGTTTCTGCTGCTTCAAGACAACCCCTGTAGGGGATAGCAACTCCACATAGAGCACTTTGCTTTTTGCCTCACCTCCCGTAGTGGCGTCCACCACGTTAGCTGCGTACCAGATAGTTTCGCCTTGGAAGTACGCCGTGTTATCCAGATGTAGATAGACTTTCTCCTGCGGGCAAAGCTGGTTGAAGTAGTTAATATGTACAGCGTAGGTCGCTAACTTGTTGACATCATCTACCGTCTGCGCCGAAAGGCCGACGCAGAGGAACAGAAGGATGAAGATGGCAAGTCGTTTCATGAACTATCCTATTATTTATTGATAATCGGCACGCCGTCCTTTGTCAGTCCTTGGGCGGAGATGGTGAGGGCGCGGCTGTAACCGTTGTTGAAAAAGGATACGGAAGCGTAGCCGTCGGCATCCGTTGTGACTTCGGGGTTCCAATAGATAGTGCGACGGTAGTCCTTGTCCCCCTGCACAGGGCCGTTTGGGTACGTTGGGGCATAGAACTCTACAACAGGGGTATAGCCGGTGAATGAGGTGGAACGGGCGTTTTTATCCACATAAGTGCGACGCTTGCGGGAGGGATTAAGCTCAATTTCTACAATGTACAGACCTGCGGGAAGTCCTAGATATTTATGAGGTCTTTCGAACTTCTGAATTAGGCGATTCGTAAATAAATCTCGAATGGCAGGGAAAGAAGAGAACAAGTTCCGGTCATCATAGACAATAATGCTCTTTACCTCTTCCAAATCCAAGTCAAAGCCATCGAAGTACGACGGCCCAGTTCGGTCTCTATTACCTTCTTTGATAAACCAAAATGTACGGAAACCATTTATGGGGGCTTGCATAGATAACCATTGGTAATAGATGGTACGCGACATCATAGAATCAGGTCCATTGATATCTTCCAAGGGGGGACATAAGAGCCATTTTTCGTGGTTATAACTTGCTATAAAAGAATCAAAGGTCTGTCCGTCGGGAAACTGGACGGCATAGCCTTTGTCACGCAGATAGTCCACGACCTTATAGGTGTAACTTCCCTCGTCAAGCATCAGTTCGGCATCTTTCGCGGCATCGAAGGCCTTGAAGGTGTAGTAGTCGATGTACTTGCGCCGCCCTCTGATTTCCACTTCCTGCAGCAGGTGCGAATCGGAGGGCAGTTGAAACTCGGAATCCCTTGCCTGCTGCACGGTGAGCATTTTGTCGGGGTTCCAGGCGTATGACGGCAGCCATTTTTCAATAGGCGTGTAGGCATAGAGGGCGGGCTTTGACGAGCGCTCCAGTCGGACGCGCGTGGTTTTGTCTCCCTTCTTGTCGCCTTTCTGACGGGTTTCCATGTAGAGGTCCCATTCGCCTTCAAAATCCTCCACACCGACGCTCCAGTAGCCGAGGCTGTCGGTAGTGACGGTGGTCTCCTGCTGATGTTTTCGGTCTAACGAGGAGAGACGCACGGCTATCTTCACATCAGGGAGAGGTGTTTCCTTGATGCGGCTGAACGCCCAGCCGTCAACTACGAGCTGGCTCTCCGTATAATGTCGGATTTCAAACGGCTCCACCCCTGCCATCTGACGCCAGTTGTAGCGCGTCCAGCCCTGCACCATCATTAGGAGGTCTAACTCTTTGGAATGATTAGTGACCTGTTGACCTGTTGACTCGTTGACTTGATGACCTTCTACAAAGTACCACCCTGGGTCTTCGATGAGTCCTTTCAGTTCTGACGAAAGCAGCAAGTAGGTGCGGATGTCGTCACGGTAGGCTGTGCCATAGTCGGCAGCATCACGTACGGCAAGGGAGAAGGTGCTTTGAGCGGCACTCTGCAGGTTCAGGCGGATTTCGTCAAAGGGGCGGTAGTCTGCCCTGTCTGCGGTAACGGAAACGGTCTCGGTCGGAATGCCGTTGTCAACGAAGAAGAGGCGCTGGGCATAGACGGTGCCCTCCGCGTCGAAGAGCGTCAGCTGATAGACTCCCGTAGGAAATCCTGCCGTGGCAAGGGTACGTGTGCAGCCCCTTGTGCCGACGGTAAGCGTATCTACGGCATGGCATCGCCCCTGCGAAGTGAGCGTATAGGCCAGCAGCTTAGTCGATGGACTTCCCGCAGCAGCAAAGTTGACGATTAGACTATCCCCACTCGTGGACCCGTGGACTTGTGGACTCGTGGACTCGTTGAGCCTTGCTCTTCGTCCGTCGCGACTCGGCAGAGATTGTGCAAGCACATCTTTGCTCTCGCTGCTCCGTCCGTTGACTTGTTGACTTGTTGACCTCAAAACCTGTAGCGTACATCCTTCCGGCTCAGGCTCAGGCAGGGTGAAGGTATAGGGCTTTCCTTCATAGAGCACTCGTACCTTCTGTGCTTTCTCCCCTGGAGTGAAGGTGAAGCTGCCCATGCCGTTGTGCTGAAGGGGGATGGAGAGGGTGTTGCCGTCGTTGTCCGTCAACGCTTCAATATTGACGCCGTGCCCCTGTTTGTCGGTAGCCTTGAAGGCGATGCGGCAGGGAAGGCCGCTGACAAGGTGTCCCCCCTCGGGATAGAAGGTCATGTTGAACTTGTCCAGTTTCTCTGAGCGCTTCGACTCAGGGCGGTTGGTTTCCTTCCCGTTGTATTGGCGCATGACGGGGTCGTCGTATTCGCCCTCTTTCTCGGGAGCCTTATAGACGGGGATGACGCGCGAGAAGACGCCGGCATCGTCGAAGTTGAGCATGGCGCGGGTGTAGGCGCGTATCTGGTAGTAACCGCTGGGGTAGCCAATAGCTCCGCGTAGGGCGATAGCTTCATCCACAGAAGTGTCGATGAGAGAAAAGGAGCCATGACAACGCCCGTCAACCACCTTCAGTTTCTGCTGCTTCAGCACCACACCCGTAGGAGATAGCAGCTCCACGTAGAGCACCTTGCTGGCAGCTTCGCCTCCCGTCGTGGCATTGACCACATTGGCAGCGTACCAGATAGTCTCGCCCTGAAAGTAAGCCGTGTTATCCAAATGGAGATAGACCTTCTCCTGCGGACAGAGCTGGCTGAAATAGTTGAGGTGAAAGGCATAACCTGCTATCCTATTAACATCCTCCTCCGTCTGCGCCGAAAGACCGACGCAGAGGAATAGAGGGATGAAGATGGCAAGACGCCTCATAGCCAGTTTTTATTTAAAGACCCTCGAAACGAAAAATCAAATACCCCCAAAAGGATTAAATAATGTTAAATGGGACATTATTTAGTTTTTTCAGCTCGATTCTGTTTCGTACCTCTATGGTTTTCTGCTGCAAAGATACGACGTAGCAGGCGAAAATGCAAGAAAAAGGCCAATATTCGTAAAATTCGCCTCATTCGCCGTCAGTCTGTCAATAGTATAGAAGGATTTGGCCGTTTATTTCTTGTGTGGTTTCATGCGGACGGGGCGGATGCTGTGTCCGCTGCTGCGGCTCCAGTTGTAGAGCATGTAGGCTCCGTCGGTATAGAAGATGAATCCCTGCGCCTTTCGTGGGTCGTCTTGCTGAAGTGTTGAGGACCAGTAGTCGCCGTAGGTGTCGATGCCGTAATGCGTGGCACCGTCTTTGTCGCCTGCGGCAGGGAGGAAGATGAAGTTCCCGTTCGGGCCTGTGACTTTATATCCCTTCACGGATGCCGTCCCGTCCCATCCCTGCAGCCACATCCAGGAACAGGAGTCCTTCAGTTCGGCCCACTGGCTGACAGACGGCATGCGCCATTTGCCGTGCCAGCGACGGCGGGCAACGTCGTCGCGGACGCTTAGCGTCGTGCGGGCTGTCAGGAAAGTATAGTTCTCGGGGGTGTAGGTTTCCTTGGGCTTTGTCTCGCCCCAGGCGTAATAGTCGCCGAAGTCCTCGGGCTTCTCAGCGCCAAGGTTGCAGGTTGCCCAGAGGGTTCCACTGGGCAAACCTAAATCAACATACTCATGTACTTTGCAAGATACCAGAGCGGTACTTACGAAAAGCAACATCAGGGCTTTGTTCCTCACAGCGTGTTCTGCTTCAGCTTCTCCACATACTGGTCGATGCGCTGGAGCTCGCGGGGGATGTCGATGCGCTGGGGGCACTCGTCCACACAGGTGCGGCAGCCGATGCAATGGTCGGCCTGACGCAGGGCGGGGACGGCCTTGTCGTACTCGTCGAGGAACGAGCGGCGCAACTTGGCGTACTGCGGGTTCTCGCGGTCGGTAGGCAGGGAGATTTGGGTGACACGCCTGTTATAATAGGTGAGGATGGAGGGGATGTCGATGCCGTAGGGACAGGGCATGCAGTATTTGCAGTCGTTGCAGGGGATGAGCGGGTACTTCTGGATGAGCTCGGCCGTCTCGAAGAGGAAGTGGCACTCCTCGTCGGTGAGCGGTACGAGGGGACTGTATGTCGAGATGTTATCTTGAAGGTGCTCCATGTAGGTCATACCGCTGAGGGCTGTGAGCACACCTTCGGGGGTACCGGCAAAGCGGAATGCCCACGAGGCCACGCTACGCTCGGGCTCGCGTTCCTTCAGACGGGCCACGATGTTGTCGGGTACCTTGGAGAGACGGCCTCCCAGCAGCGGTTCCATGATGACGACGGGGATGCCCCGCTCGTGGAGGTCGTTGTAGAGCTTTTCGGCAGGGGGATTGGAGAGCTTCCAGTCAGAATAGTTCATCTGAATCTGCACGAAGTCCCAATGGTACTTCTCATGGAGCTCTACGAAGCTGTCCCACGAGTCGGGGTCGCCGTGGAACGAGAAACCGAGGTTGCGAATCTTACCTTTCTTGCGTTCTTCCTGCAGGAAGTCCATCATGCCGTTATCGACATAGCGGCTGTTGAAGGCGGGGACGCCACCACCGCCGATGGAGTGGAGGAGGTAGTAGTCAATGACATCAACCTGAAGTTCGCGGAAGGATTTTTCGTACATAGCCAGGCCCCCTTCGCGGGAGTTGTCGCCGAAGTTGGAGAGCTTGGTTGCCACAAAATATTTGTCGCGAGGATGGCGTTTTAGGGCGATGCCCGTGGCAGCCTCGCATTGGCCCTGCAGATAGACGGGTGAGCAGTCGAAGTAGTTAACGCCGTGTTCAATGGCATAATCGACAAGGGTGTTGACAGCCTCCTGGTCGATGACGTCGCGTCCGTTTTCGTCTTTTTTCATGGGCCAGCGCATACAGCCGTAACCTAAGATGGATACTTTGTCGCCCGTTTTGGGGTTGATGCGGTAAGTCATGCCGCCTTCTCCCGCCTGCCCGCTCGTTGACTTGTTGACTTGTTGACTTTTATTGTTGCACCCTACCAATGTCGTTGCAGCCACAGCACCGGCAGACCGTTTGATGAATTCTCTTCTATCCATAATACGTTTTTTAGATTGTTTTATGTACTTGATGTCCTTCGACGTAGATGGCGCTGAAGGGACGGCTGGGGCAGAGATTCTCACAGGCTCCGCAGCCAATGCAGCGTTCTTCATCGACAACGGGGATTTGCAGACGGATGTCGCGTCCACGGCGATCCTTAAACTTCGAGAAGCCTTCGGTGTTTACCATCTGTATGGCTCCCGTCGGACAATGGCGGGCACAATTGCCACAGAGGACACCATCGGAGAGGACAACACAGTTGTCACGTACCCAAACGGCATGGCCGATTTGCGTGGAGGATTTTTCCTCGACGGTGATAGGATGAATAGCTCCTACAGGACAGACATCGGAGCAGGTGGTACATTCGGGACGACAATACCCCTGTTCGTAGGACGACTCGGGCTGCATAAAATGCTTCAGGTCTGTGGAGGGACGGAGCACGTTGTTCGGGCAGTTATCCACACAAAGCTGGCAGGCTGTGCAATGGCTGTACATATTGCGGGCACTTTGTGAACCCGGGGGAGTGATGCGTGTCTGACGCTCGGGGACTTTCTTGTCGATGATTTCAGCCAAACCGCCATCCATCTTCATCTCCTGTGCCTTGACGGCAGCCGTTCCGACGGCAATCAGGCTTCCTGCCAGGAAGGCACGGCGCCCGGCATCGGAGGCTTCCCCTTTGCCCTCCTGAAGGACAGGAGACTTTCCTTTAGGAGAAACTGCCAGCCGATATTTCATGGCGCCGAAGTTGCACTCGCTGAGGCAGTCCATACAGGTGACGCAACGGCTGTAGTCAATCTTCTTATCTCCCTTGATGTCGATGCAAGAGCTCTTGCAGTTACGCTCGCACTTACGGCAGTTGGTGCACTTCTCCGTGTCGATAACAGGCTTGAGGAGCGAGAAACGGGAGAGGAGTCCGAGCAGGGTGCCCACGGGGCAGATGTTGTTACACCACCAGCGCCCGAGGAAGAAGGCTAATAAGATGATAAGGATAAGGCTGACGCCTCCAACCACTTTCACAGCTGCCGATGTGGGATGGCTGAAGAGCGAAACCATGCGTCCGAACATGCTGTATGGCTCAATCAGTCCCGCAATAACCGTAAAGCCAGCCACAAGGGCTGCAATGAAGAGTACCAATACCGCATAGCGAAGCCAGTTGTTGGCTTTCTTGTATTTGAAACGGTTTTTCTTGAAGCCGTGTGCCCCGATAGCGACATCTTGAAGGATACCTGTCGGGCAGATGACAGAGCAATAGACCCTTCCGAACAAGACCGTCAACAACAGGACGACAATAAAGGCACCAGCATTAAGTGCCAGTATGGCCGGGATGAATTGCAGGCGTGCTACCCAGCCTAACGACTTGGGAGCCCAGTCGAAGGCACCGCATAGCAGCACGACGATGGCGGCGAAGAAGAGCAGGGCTACGATTCTCCGTATCCACCAGAGAGGATGTTTCTTTTGTTTTGTCTTTGGCATAGTGGTTATTTTGCTTCGGTGATATATTCAAAAGCTTCCTTGCACTTGGCGGTAATGGCAGGCCAATCCTCAGCTGCGACAACTTCTTTGGGGAAGAGCTTGCTGCCCATTCCCACACAATAGACACCTGCCTTGAACCATGCTGTGAGGTTTTCCTTCGTGGGCTCAACGCCTCCCGTCACCATCAGTTTCGACCAGGGCATCGGAGCCATGAGTCCCTTGACAAACTTTGGCCCAAGTACATCTCCCGGGAAGACCTTGCAGAGGTCGCAACCCAGTTCCTGCGCCGCACCTACCTCGCTGACGGTACCGCAGCCAGGGGTGTAGGGGACAAGCCTTCTGTTGCAGACGCGCGCCACGTCAGGGTTGAACAGCGGCCCTACGACGAAACAGGCACCCAACTGGATATAGAGCGCGGCTGTCGCAGCATCAACGACCGAGCCCACACCAAGTGCCAGTTCGGGGCATTCCTTAGCAGCATATTTCACCACCTCGGCAAACACCTCGTGGGCAAAATCGCCACGGTTGGTAAACTCAAAGGCACGGACGCCGCCCTCGTAGCAGGCTTTAACTACCTGCTTGGCTACGGCGGCATCTTTATGGTAAAACACGGGTACCATTCCCGTTTGTCCCATTTTCTCCAGTACGGACTGTTTGTCAAATCTTGCCATCCTTATGATAATTAAGAATTAAGAGTTTAGAGTTAAGAAAAAACTACTTTTTTGAATTATGAACTATTAACTATGAACTCTGAACTACCTTTGTACTCTGCCGTTTGCAGCACCACCAGCAAGGGCTTCTACCTCCTCGGCGCTGACCATGTTGAAGTCGCCTGGTATGGTGTGCTTCAACGCGCTAGCTGCAACGGCGAACTCAAGTGCTTCACCCTGTGTCGGTTTGGTGAGGAGTCCGTGAATAACGCCGCCAGAAAAGCTATCTCCTCCACCCACACGGTCGATAATGGGGTCGATGTCGTAACGTTTACTTTCGTAGAATTCCTCGCCGTTGTAAATCATCGCTTTCCAACCGTTGTGCGTGGCACTAAAACTCTCGCGCAGGGTGCTGATAACGTACTTGAAACCAAACTCCTTCGCCATAGCCTTGAAGATACCCTTGTAGCCCTCGGCATCGGTGTTGCCACCCTCTACATCAGCATCGGGTTTAAAGCCAAGGCAGAGCTCTGCGTCTTCTTCATTGCCGATGCAGACATCTACGTATTCCATTAGGGGACGCATAATGCTTTGTGCTTTCTCCTTCGTCCACAGTTTCTTGCGGAAGTTGAGGTCCACACTCACCGTGACACCATGACGCCGTGCAGCCTCGCAGGCAAGTCGTGTCAGGAGAGCAGCTTTGTCGCTGATTGCAGGGGTGATGCCACTCCAGTGAAACCACTCTGCTCCTTCCATGATGGCATCGAAGTCGAAATCTTCAGGGTTTGCTTCGCTAATAGCACTATGCGCACGGTCGTAAATTACCTTTGAGGGACGCATTGATGCACCTGTTTCACAATAATAGATGCCTACACGGTCACCTCCTCGGGCGATATAGTCTGTACGGACTCCGTAGCGACGCAATGCGTTCACTACGCTTTGTCCTATTTCGTGTTTGGGGAGTTTGCTGACGAAGTATGCGTCGTGACCATAATTGGCTAAACTGACGGCCACATTGGCTTCACCTCCGCCAAAGATGACATCAAACTTTTCCACCTGCACAAAACGATATTGTCCGGCAGGTGATAACCGTAGCATAATTTCACCCAAAGTTACAATCTTTGCCATATAAAGTAGATTTTGTGTTGTCTATTTAACATTCATATTTCTTTTTTCCCGGTGCAAAGATAAGACGTCCCTGAAAGAAAAGCAAGTAAATAAAGAAAAAGTGTTGTTTTTTATTATCGAACCATTGTCAAGTCAGCCACAATGAGGCAATGGTCGCTGAGCGTGGGTTCATTGAAAACACGGACACGAGAGGGGACGAAACCTTTGACAATGATATTGTCAAGAGCCGAACGAGGATTGTCGCCAGCGGGAAAAGTGGGAAGGTCGCCCACGTGCCCGTGATTTGCCATTCGGAAACCTGCTTGGAGAAATGCATCGTATTCCTTCGGGTCGCCCACATTCCAATCTGCGCAGAGGATGACATAGGGGTAGGGCTCAAAGGCTTCGATGATCTCTTGTATTTGAATGGCACGATATTCTGCGCCGTGCTCGCCCTGATTCCAGTCAAGATGAGTGGAAACGAATTTCACCTTCTCTCCACCGATAAGTATGTCCGTTGAAATATAATAACGTGGCTGTGTGGCCTGAGAAAAACGGACGGTTTCGGCTAAATCTATATTGAATCCGTTTGAGAAGATAGCATTACCGTTGTAATCCCACTTAGGGCCGATGATGGCACTCTCGTACCCTGCAAATACTTCCTCGCGGGCGGAGAGGAGCATCTTACCGTCAGCATCACGGACAAACTCGGGACTATATTCTACTACAGCCATAATGTCGGCTCCAATGCTGTCAATAAAGCGGCGATAGGAGAGAGCCTTTTCGGAGGCTTCCTCTAGTTTGATACGACTATCTGGAGCTTTGCCCAATGCAAAGTGTCCGATATTCCACGAAGCAACGGTAATCTTTGTAAAAGGCTCAACTGCCTGCATGGCGACAGATGCCGCCAGCAGGACAGCGAGTAAAAAGTTTCTTTTCGTCATTTCTTAATGTTCGGTTCCTCAAGGCCGAGGTGGCGTTTCTTGTCGAGAGCCTTCAGGTAAAGGGCAATGAGGAAAGCAGCCACACCGAAGCATGCGAAGATGATGAGGGGAACGGTGTAGTTGTAAGGAATGAAGTCGGCACCTGCTTCCTTGGCGGCGATGACGGCGGGATTGTTGGCGTTGCTGCTGGCTAACACGCTGCCGATGAGGGCGGGCACAAGGCAGAGGCCAATATTCTGTACCCAGAAGATAAGGCAGTAAGCTGAGCCGAGCACCTTTTCATCGATGATCTTCGGCACAGAAGGCCAAAGGGCTGCGGGCACGAGCGAGAAGCTGATGCCAAGCACAACGATGGTGGCGTAGGCGATGAACTTGCTATGCGTAGCAGGCAGAACGAAAGCAAACACCAAATGGCAGACAATAAGCAGCACGGCACCCCAGATAAGCATGGTCGCGCCCTTGCCCTTGTGGTCGAGGAAGGAGCCGAGGAATGGGGTGATAGCAGCTGCACCAATGGGGAACCAACGGAAAATGTTTGCAGCAGCCTCGGGCGTGATGCCGTTGAGGTTACATTGCAGCATGTTAGCGCCGTAACGCTGGAAGGGGAAGATGGCGCTGTAATAGAGCACACAAAGCAAGGCAACTACCCAGAAGTTGAGCGAACCGAAGATTTTGCCAAGATCTTTTACCTTGAATTCGTCTTCGGGGTCTTTTTCCTGCGTCTTTTCGCCGGAAGCAATCAGCTGGTTATCCAACTTCTTGTCCATAAAGGTGAAAACAATGAAGTTGATGAGGCCGATGAGGAGTAGTACGGTGCAGAAGCCGACGGGTTTGGAAACAGAACCGAGCTTGGTGGCGATAATGGGGCTGATGGAGAAGATCGCAAAGACACCAACGCGGGCAATAGCCATCTCGATACCCATTGCTAGCGCCATCTCTTTTCCTTTAAACCACTTGGCAATGGCTTTGCTAACGGTTGTTCCTGCCATTTCGCAGCCACAGCCGAAAATCATAAAGCCCAGAGCGGCTAACTTGGCACTTCCGGGCATAGCGGTCCACCAACTGTTAAGCCATGTTTCAATGCCACTACCGGCAAACCAGTCGCTGACGGCATAGAACTTGATGGCGGCACCAATGAACATCATCGAGGCGGAGAGCACACCTGTGAAACGGATGCCCATCTTGTCGAGGATGATACCTGCAAGGATGAGGAAACCGCAGACGTTGAGAATGTATTCGGCACTTGCATAAGTGCCAAAGACACTGGGCGTCCAGCCCTTTTCAGATTCAACAAGCGCCTGAAGGGGCGACATAACATCAACGAACATATAGCCAAAGAACATCATCAAGGCTATAAGGATGAGGGCTGTCCAGCGTGCCCACGCTTTGTCGTTCAACTTTTGCTGAACATTGCTAATGATTTCTGACATCGTTTTTTTGTATTAATGATTCGTTTTTATCCTATTTATTTAGATGTTCGGTTCTTCAATGCCGTAGTGATTGCGTCGGTCGTCCTTACGGATGAGGGTTGCGATGAATACGGAAACAAGGGCAAGGCAAGCGAAGATACACATAGGCAGCGTGTAGTTGTAGGTGGGAGCCCCGTTCGATGAGGTGCCGGTGACGCACCAGCGGTCGAGGACGATGCCGATGAGCAGGGGAACGTAGCTGAGGCCGATGTTCTGAATCCAGAAGATGACGCTATAGCCCGTGCCAAGCCGACGATGGGGAATAACTTTGGGGATGATGGGCCAGAAGACGGCGGGCACCATCGAATAAGCTATTCCTAACACAATCATAAGGATGATAGCAAATCCCTGCGTCGGGAAAATAGGCAGGGCGAAGCAGAGCAGGGAAGCCACCAGGACGCAACAGCCAATGATGAGGAAACGCGTGCCGTGTCCCTTTTTGTCGTAGAGCCAGCCGAAGATGGGCGTTAGACACAAGCTGCACAAATGAAGCAGCGAGGGGACAAAGTTGACAAAAGCCGAATCCTCGGTAAAACCGTACTTGTTCAGCATCAAGCTGGTGGAGAACTTGTTGAAGGGTTTGACAGAGGAGTAGAAAATCAGGCAGAACAGGGCGATGAGCCAGAAGCTACGCGAGGTGAGGATAGCCTTTAAATCGGAAAGCTTGAACCCATCGTCATCTGCACTAGTCGAATTGTTGATGTGTTGACGCTGCAGTTGCGTGTCGAGTTTCTTGTCCATCACATTGAACACAAGATAGGCAAGAAGAGCGACGCAGAGTAAAACACACGAAAGCAG
>Ga0310690_10008965_pt1 | contig 12603 bp, 23 predicted proteins | sample AusTroGonzalo_MG_2_FD_207661 | JGI IMG/M metagenome (GOLD analysis project Ga0310690, IMG submission 207661) | Bovine rumen microbial communities from tropical cattle in Woodstock, Queensland, Australia - Gonzalo_04 (v2) (version 2) | ecosystem: Host-associated > Mammals > Digestive system >...
CGGACTCCTCCTTTCGCCGTATATAAGAAAAGACGCTGAACAACGGCTCTCCTCGCTGTCCAGCGTCTTCAACTACCCCATGGCAATCGCAATCCCTATGGAAATGCGGTCACCAAACAAGCAGGATAGTTCTTGCAATTGGATTATATAACACGTTTTGCAATTCTGTCAACCGTTTCGTAATAATTAAATTACATTTTGTGCTATTAACTATTAAATTTAAGAAACTTTCTGTCATTTGCTCTTTTTACAAGATAACATTCATGAGAACAATATTTGCTTTGATGACTATGAGATATAAAACTCTTTCCGCAAATAACGCACTTTTGCGTATGATCCCTGACTCCGTTATCTTCTCCCATACGAACGGTAATCGCTTTTTCAAAATTCCATCCATGCACCATTCTCCAAAATACCTGCTTATACGGTAGATCAGCAATTTTACACGCTTCTGCCAATGACATACGTTTTCCCATATAATTTACCCAGTATGTCGTTCTTCTGTTTCTTGCCTGTTTTTCAATAGGAATCCATGTGCAGTTCTCTGGGCAATAATTCCCATTAACATTTATCCGTTCTATTGTTAATTCTTCTTTGTATCCATTGCTTCTCGCCCACTTGGCAAATGATTCATATGATTTCCATTCATCGCAAACCTTAATCCCCCTTTTCCCGTATCTTAAAGCATCCTTATGCGATGGATTGCACCTGCTATTCATTCCGCACCATATATTCTGAAGCCGTGTATGACTTTCACCGTGCGTTTTATTTGGCGGAGATTTGTAATTTGCCATAAAATCAACTCCTTAAAAAGGTCTTGCAAAAATTACCGCCTGCCCTTGCGCAAAACTCTGCGCATAATCCGCAAGCATACTGATCGCATCCACGCAGTCATCAAACTTGTTCTTTCCAGCCATTGTCCATGAACACATGAAGTTCATGAATCTCCTGTACTCTTTATCCTTCACAACACTGTCATCCTTAAACAGAAAATGTTCCTTCACATATGGACTCGCCATAATAATTTTTGTTTCCTTGTTCTGTGTCGTAAACTTTGTCGTAAGTTTTGTCCTTCCTCCCTGACTCCGGATCATCTCCTGCACGCTCTGCGCAACCCTTCCCCCAGCGCTGTTCGACTCAAACCGCCCCATATGCACCTTGTGCTGCACGCACTTCTGCGCAAGCCTCGGTTCAACAACTTCCGGATTACCGTTGTCGCACACAACGTCCTCAATGTAGTAATCCTGACCATACTGGTACGCAATTGGCATCACACAATAATCTGTACCCCTGTCTTTCGTATCACAAACGCACAGAATTGCATCAGGTTCCGTATCAGGTAGTTCAAAATACCGCCTTAACTCATTCTGATCATATAAAAGTCCTTCGCGCTCAATCGGTTGATTCATGTACAATGCTCTCCACGACGCTTCGTCCATTACTTCCCGTTGCTCATGATAAAACTCCGTACTGAACCCAACCCCATACAGATAATTAAAATTGCTTTCATCGTTCTCGTTCAGTGCAGGAACAGAAATGAACTCTGCCCTGTCAGATCCTTCATATTGCCTCTCCAATCGCCCAATTACGTCGTTCACGGACCACCTTGTGGCTATGTGTAATTCTTTGCAGTGATCACCTATCTTGCGCTGTCTCAGGTCGGTCGCGTACGTCTCCCACAATTTATCCAACCGCTCCTTTGACAAACTTACTTCCAATCCTGCCACCAGGTCGTCGCAGTACAGCAACCTGCCTGCACGATAAAGACCTGCATTTCCCGCTCCAATTGACGTAAATTCCAGTGTTTCAAACCTTTTCCGCTTTCCCAAATCAATCCGTAAATCCTTCGCGTTCGTGTCTACAACACGCTCTCCTGGGAAAACATCGCCCCACAAATATTCTCCGTTCTTGTCAAACACACGCAAACATTCGTCATACACGCCCCTGACAAACGCGTTACTGTGACTGCCCGTCAGATTCGGCTCTTCAGGCCACCGCCCAGCTACCCACGTCAACAGAAAGATCGCCAGTGTGCTTTTCCCTACACCGGGCGGCAGACTAATTCCAAGAATATCCAATTCGTCATCCATGAGTCGTTGCAGACTGTTCACAACAGGCAACAACTGTTTCCGTCGTGGAAGGTAAAACCGCTTTTTAGGATCCCTGTTGCGTTCCACATACTGGCAATACGCGTCAAAATCAACAGTCGCATCGATCAATAAACTATGATAATAACTGTTATTCAATCGCTCAATTACGTTCAGATCAGACTGATTCCTCCTGATCGCCGCGCCAATCTTCTTCCGCAGTTCTTTATTCTCCGCGTGCAACTCACTCCGCCCATGCCGGATCTCATCATACAATATCGCCACCGCATCCCGATACACGCCAGGATCGTCAGGCCGCTTCTCCACATACCGCCTTACCTGCTCTATCTCTGTCATTTCCCCACTTCCTTCCAACAAAAAAACGGGAACAGGCCGCTCTTCACAGCCTATCCCCGCATTCCTGCGTCTCTTCTCTCTTAAATCCCCGTGATAATCTTCTTCCTGCACCTCGGGCAGTAGTACTCCCGCATCAGTTGCCCATTCACTACCGCCCTCTCCGATTGCGTCCGTACATACCGTCCGCACACCGGACACACAAATAGTTCCTCTTTCGCCTGCTGACCGCCTTCAGGCACTGTCGCCACCGGAACCTGCCCTTCACGCGCCTTCCGCTGCCTCTCAAGTGCCTCGCGCTCCAGTTCCGCACACTTCTGCTGGTACAGCGTCGGCCCATCCGGATCCTGCACACGCGTGACCGTCTCCTGCTTCCTGCGCTCCGTACGCTCTTCCTCTTCCCGCTCCGGACCGCCTTTCTTCCAGTACCGCATCACGTTCAGGTACGCTTTATCCCCATCCGACCACGCCTTGCAAAACGCGATCAGCAGGATCCCGCCAACCACAAAAAATACTATCACAGCGGTTTTCATCCCGAACCGCTCATTCACCCAGTAAATCAGGAATATAATCCCTATCAGCGCGATCATTCTTCTTCACTCTTCCCGTCATCATCGTCCGTCAGCAGCGCAATCATCTTTTTCTCATGCACATCCGCGATACTCCGCTCCAGCGCTTCCGTGCAGACATCTATAATCTTCAGCATGTCCCCGCGCGTCAGGATATCATACTTCATCGTTTCCGTCAGCCTTTCCAGCAGATCATCCTTCTGCTCCTGACTCATGTACTTATCCACCGCGCATCACCCCAGCAGTTTAACCGCTTTCCGAAGCTGCTTCACAACAGGCGCGTAAACAGACTCGTTCGCTTCCTTCACCGTCCCGCAGCTCTCAATAAAGTCCTTCGCAGGCTCTTCACCATCACCTGCAAGGAAATCAAACACGCTGTCCCTGGAAACCGTCATCGCAAACCCGTCATATTCCTGGATCACCACGTACACCATGCTTCCGTCATCATTCTCCACCGCTGCTTCAGCTACACACGCCACTGCGCACGGTCCCGCTCCAACATTACTCGCTTTAATACTGTAAATCTTCATCGAATTTCCCTTTCCCGGCTTTCTTGCCGTCTCTGTCACTCTTTATAATCGCTTCGTGCTGGCCTTTTACCCACTCGCCGTCTTTCCCAAACCGGCGATAACCTTCGTAAAACTTCTCGTTGTTCCAGATACTCTGCACCGTACTGATCACAAAAAGCTTCCCGTTCCGCGTCTGGTAACCTTCCTTGTTCAGCGCGTCAACCGTACCGAGCATTGTCTTTCCCTGACGCTTCCGCTCGATAATAAACCGCACAACCTTCGCTTCTTCTTCATTCACTTCCAGCTGCCCACCGGAGATCCTGTACCCCATCGGCGCTCTCCCGCCTATGTACGCTCCCCGCGCAACCTTGTCCGTCCGGTCACTCACCTTCTGCAACGGCTCGTTTTGGATCTCAATCTCGCAGATCGTGTCGATCATCGTGTCCAGAACCTTCCTGTACAAAGCTGTTCCGGGGAAATCATCCCTGACCGCAATCAGGTCGCAGTGCCGACGCTTCAGCACGCTCTTATAAGCATAGAACCTGAATATGTTATCACTTACAATCGCACTGTCAGCCACAACAACCGCGTCGTACTTCATCCCGTGCATCCAGTTTCCGTACGCAACAAACCCGATCCCGTCGCTCTTCCAGTCCGCGATCATCATGTCATGCTCCGTACAGTACTCCTCAATCACTTCACGCTGCTTTTCCACCCCCTTCCTCTCATCAATTAATCCAATCACTCTCTTCATACGCGTTCATCACCGCCATTCTTTGTTTCTTACGTAATCATATTAACTCGTTTACGTTGTCTTGTCAATATGTTTTTGAAATTATTCCGGAACCTTCACTCTCCACTTCTCCGATCCGTCCTCCCGGTCCACAACCACAACATCATATCCCATCGCGTCCAGGATACGCGTAAACATGTCAAGGCTGATCCGGGGACGCGACAAATTCATCGACAACCCGTTCCGCAACATTCCCATCCTCTCCGCCAACTCCGTCTGCGTCATGCCACGCTCCGCCCTGGCAACCCGCATAATCTCCCTGTTCTCCATCTCAACTGCATTACTACGTTTCATAATACCATTATCTCCTTTCGTGTTTCGATGTCATGTTATCACGAATTCATGAATATGTAAAGGCCCTTTTTTATTTTTTTCGGCTGAGAGCCTTTTTTATTTTTTCGGTGGTGAGGAGGGTCACGTAATGCCTGGACCCTGGTCGTCGGTTCCCCTGTGGGTACCCGTCGAAAGGTTTTTATATACATATAAAAACCTACACCCAATATAAAAAACCATTGATAATGTCATCATGTCATGATAGAATGACAATGTCGAAAGGGACAACGGGAAGGCGCAAGAAGCGCGGCGGTTTCGGCTAGGCCATAACTCACGACTGAACCTTGACAACTGAAGAACGTGCAAGCGTGATCAACGGCAGGATAATAAACGGACGGAACGCGAAAGCGTGATGAAGAAAGTTGAAACGACTGTGTGAAAAAGCGTTGCGGTTGCGCGTGAAAGATTGGACGTAATGCGAGCGTCCAATACAGGGAAGGAACACAAACGAAAGGAAGGACGAAACCATGAATAAAAAGGATTTTGACAACTTCACGAAACTTGAAAATGAATTCAAGGCGATTGAAAAGCTTTATAAAGCTGAAAAAGAAAAAGTCATCAGTGAAGTAAAAAAAGTAGGAACGTACAAGGCGGAAACCGTCATAACCGACAACGGCGAAAAAGTTGTTGAAACATGGACGGTTTCACTTGCAAATAATAAAACGGTGGTCACGGTCACGAACAACCCGCAGTACAGACTGATTCAAGCAATGATTCCCGAAGAAGTAAAAGCGCAATGTATGGGCTTTCAAAACAACACGACATTAAAACACAACTAACAGAATCAATTCCTTCCCTGCATTGAACGCTTGAACGTTCAGAATCAAATAATGAAAGGGTGTTGAAAATGTATTCTTGTGAAGGTCTGAAAAAGTATCGTGAAGCGATGCAGAAAGCCATTGGATACTATGAAAGTATCGACGTGGAAGGTTTAGAGATTGTTATATCAATCGGAAACCGGAAAATTGGCCGGGTTCTGAATGTGTCCCTTCCGCCCATGTTCACCTGCGGAAACTGTGCGGAATGTATCAAATACTGCTATGACGTGAAGGCATGCCTTCAGTATAAAAATGTCCTGTATGCCCGGGCAAAAAATCTCGTTATCTTGCGGAAAAATTTTACCGGATATTTCGAACAAATCCGGCACCGTATGGCGCGGAAAAAGACAAACAAGTTTTTCCGGTTCCACGTCGCGGGTGATATGGTTTCCGCTGAATATCTCGCGGAAGTGGTAAAAACTGCCAGGTTGTTCCCGGACTGGGTAATTTGGACGTATACGAAGGAATACCAGTTGATTAATGAATATGTCCGTACACACGGCGGAACCCGTTCCATAGCGATTCCCGGAAACTTGAAAATCATGTTTTCGGAATGGAAAGGATTGGCAATGCCGAACCCGTACGGATTCCCAGTTTTCCGGTGTGTATTCCGGGGAATCGAAAAAGCGCCGGAAAATGTATGGCATTGCCCGGGCAACTGCGATATCTGCAAAGCACAAAACAGAGGATGTGTTGCAGGTGAAGACAGTTGGACATGGGATCATTAAGCACACGCAGGGGGACGGGGAACCGTCCCCCGCTCCGAAAGGGGGATACATCCATGAAACTATACGACATCGATACAGGGGATATATATTCCCTGCCCGTTCTGAAACAGGAATGGGAAACATACAGGAAAGCGGAACCATGGAACCATGCGGAAACTTTCCCCGCTGAGTTGTACGTGATCGTGATGGACACCATAAACGGACGGAATGACTGCGACATTATCGGCTTCAAACCTTCCGAAATATCCGGGTTTCTCGCCCGGTTGTACTCAAAAATAAAGGGGGATTAAACCATGATCGGTATTACATCGGCCCGGGTCCGGGCAATCGTGACGGACTGCACAACTGAAATGGAAGTGGCGAAAACCCTGCGAAAGCATCGAATCAAATACACTTTTACGACCGAAACGGGAACCCTTTCCATCCGGATCCCATGCAGGACGGGAGCCGTCCGGGTATACCGGACATGCTCAAGAGCAACCAGGTTTGCCGTCACAACTGTAAGCAGGAAATGCGGAATATCACCCATTCCCGTACTATATGCGAACGACTGAAGAAGGGGGACGAAACCATGATACAGAAGTTTTCAAGCGCAGGAACGTCGATCAATTCGACGAAACTTCCCGCAGTATACCGGAAAGCAAAACTGACCGCCAAGTATGTTCTTGACTACGGATGCGGACGGTACACCGATCATATCCGGGAATCATTGCCCGGACGGGTATACCTGCCCTATGACCCATTCAATCAGCCATACGAAGTAAATGAAGCGACCAGGTTAGCAATGGGTCGCGCAGAATACGACGGTACACCGGTTGACGTGATATGCTCGAACGTTCTGAATGTCATCAACGATGATTGGACAGTTGGAGCCATTGCCCGGTACATCGAACACGTCACCGAAACGACAGGCGGAACCGCATACATCACAGTGTATGAAGGCGACCGTTCCGGTATCGGTCGCCAAACGGGTCCCGACCAGTACCAGCGCAACGAACCCCTGCGGAACTATCTCCGCTTCTTCCGGAATGCAACGGTACGGAGCGGAATGATCGTAATAGCACCGGCAAAAAGTTGTTGACATGATTACGTTAACTCTGATATAATGACTATGTAACATGAAAGGGGGATCATCCAATGAAACTGACAGTAGAAAATTGTTCCTTCATATTCGAACGCGATAACGGAACAACTCTCGCACTCACTCCCAACGAAGTATCATTCATCGTGAACCAGTCAAACAAAATCGGACTCCGCGACAGTATAGAATACTGGCTCCGCGAAATGGACGAAGACTCTATCGACCTTAATAAATGCCCGTACGGATTCAATTCGCTCGTGGATGAGATCTTCACCGATCTTGAGGATGAAGTAGACTTCGGCAACATGCCGGACGACGACGACATCCAAGATAAGATTATAGACGTATGCTCCTACTATGACATGTGCATCGACTGAAAGGGGGACAACACAATGAAGCGGTTTCAGATCGAAACAACAAACGTTAACAAAGACCTTGACATACTCACGGAGTATCTCGAAAATCAGCTGACACTGTACCTTAACGACGACGAACGAATCGGATACGAGGCAATGCTGACAGGTGTAAAAAACGCCATCAAAAAACCGGGAATGTATATCATCCGTTTCGATATGGACGAAAAGACTGCCCATAAAATCATGCAATACACCATTGCTGATGTAAGCGAACTGTACCCATACGCAAACGAACCGGACGAAGCCGGCGACTACTACCGGTGCAAAGTAGATACCCTGCTTCACATCATCGGAATGATGTGCAACACGTTCTATATGGAAAGGATGTGATACCATGACACCGGTCGTCTTCATCAACTGCAAGGATCAGCCGTTCGTAGATGACATCATGTGCCTGCTGAAGCAGTACGAAACCAGGACGAGGAACACCCTCGGACGATTCTGCGGGGAGCGGATCCTCATCGCCGAAACCGGACACGGTCGTCCGCTCGTCAAATGCTCTGCATACATTGACCACTATGTGGCAGTCTACACGAAGGAAAAATGGGACGAATACCTCGAGCAAACTTGGGTCCCTGTCGGTAGCAAATACGACTGGCAGCCGGACACGAAAGTAAAGTATCTGTACCACATGTCCGACGTTCACCCGGTAAAGCCGTTCCGGATCACTGAAGGTCGCCGTCATGGCCTGGTGTGGATGGAATACGAAGGATGACCCGGACATATACGACCTGCTCCCGGTCGAAGCGCAACTGTTCACAGAATAGAATTAATCATTGACAAGTTACGTTATCTCTGATATCGTAGTATATGAAAGGAAGGTGCTACAAATGGAAATCATCAGACAGTACGCCCCGGACTCCGCAGAGGTCGCCAAGCTGACCCGCGCGTGTGAGGAACTGACCAAGCGCAGCAGGAAGGGCATCACCTACAAAGTAGAGGACACTTGGTTTGACTACGGTCAGAACTGGATGTGGACGACGATCATTGCCTACGACCCGGATTCGTTCACCGGATCCTACCAAGCCCTGTGTCCCCGTGACTATGAAAAGATCCTGTACTCAAACGACATACCTGCCACTGTCAATGAAATCCGCTCCGACAAGTGGTGGCGCGACTGAAAGGAGAATGACCATGAAGCGTTTCGAAAATGTCAAGTGCTACTATACCGGTGGCGGAGTCTACGTCTACTCCGCTCTGTATAACGGTGAAGTATGGCTTTACGGTGGACTTGACTGGTACTTCGGTAGCTACTCCATTCCAGGCGAAGAGATCGAAGCAGAACACGACAACGACTACGATACTTATTGGAAGGTTCCGTCCATTCCATACCCTACATGGAACGAAATTCTCCAGTCAATTCTGGATGCATACCCGGAAGACGATCACCCGGAAGTCGTCTACATGGAACGGCAGATACTCGATGCCAACCCGGACATGAACGCGCGATGCATCGGTCCGGACGACACGCACGATTATCCACCGGACGACCCCAGCTCAGACAGGATCCGGCTCGAAACTGTCAGCGCATTCCTCGACGTATTCAATGACTACCTCGAGTCCAAAGGCTATGACACCGACGATACCTATACACTATCCGACGAGATCGAAACCCTGCTCTACAAATTTGGTACACTGAAGGGGGAATAACCAATGTTACACACCGTCCCAGAATCCTATGTGACCCCGGCAGGATCTGTATACCGTCCGTTCCTGCGCCTTGCTGAAAGTGCGCACCTGCTGATCGCCGGGGCGACTGGCAGCGGGAAGTCCGTTGCCCTTAACGGGATCATCCATTCCCTGCTGATGACCCAATCCCCTTTTAACTGTATGTTTGTACTGATCGACCCGAAGAAGGTGGAACTCGCCCAGTACGAACCGCTCCCGCACACTGCCAGGTACGCATCCGACCACCCGGACATCGTCCGCGCCTTGCAGTGGTCAGTGGAAGAAACTGAACGCAGGTTTTCCGTAATGCAGGGGAAAGGCACGAAGGAATATGACGGTCCGCATCTGTACGTAGTCATCGATGAACTGGCGGATCTGATGGTATCCATTAAGAAGGAAACACTCCCATTGCTTCAGCGACTAGCACAGATCGGACGTGCAGCCAGGGTCCATGTCATCGCCTGCACGCAAAATGTACTGGCAGTCACAATCCCCACCGTTCTGAAATGCAATTTCTCCACGGTCCTTGGACTCCGCACGGTAAACAAGCAACAGTCCCGTTTCCTCATCGCAGAAGGCGGATGTGAAATGCTTCCCAACCCGAAGCGTGAAGGCAAAGGATACGGATTCATCCGGGACGGTGCCGATCTCGAAAAGATCCTCGTCTACAAATACCCGGAAGAAGAGATCGAATACGCCATTGACTGGTGGACTTCCTCGGCCTGCATCGCAAACAAAAAATGCTGTTGACATTTACGTTTACTATAGTATAATAGTTAATGAAAGGAGACTGATATCATGGCTATCAAAACAGACCTCGTCAGCGACGCAATCGAAATCATGAATGCTGACTTTCTTCCGAACATTCTGAAACGGCTCGACAAAGAAGAACAGTGCGGAACCGCAACGATCACAATCAACGTCGTCGAACTGGACATCCTAAGAAGACTCGTATCCGATAGAATCGGAGAACTCCACCGGGAATGGTACAACACAACTCACGATGATTCCTACGATGACATGTGGCAGCTTGCCTACAGTCTTGCGCAAACGGAATCACACGAGCGCCAGGTTCAAAAGCTGTATGCCAAACTGTATGAAATCTGAAAGGAGAAGCTACCATGATTAACTACGTAAACTTCCACATGCTCAATGGTGAGCAGAAAATCGAATTCACCATTCAGATCCCTGCCAACATGGTTGCAAGCGACGTTGCAAACCTGCTTGCTCCGCACATGGGGAAATGCATTGTCACAAACGTGACCACCGTCGAAACACCAGATGATGAAACCCTCGAAGAATGCATGAGTATCGTCTTCGACTCCACCAACCCTGGCGAAGGACTCACAGAAGACGACGCAGCCAGGATCATTGCCAAGCTGAAATCTGAAGACTGGGAGATACCGGACATGCTTACACCTTCTCTCTTCATCGAACTGTACAACGACCTTGAACCGCTAGACGAAGACGAAGACAATGACTGACCCTGGCACACGGGGCCTCCGCCGGAGACCTCGCAGCCAGCGTCAGCTGGAGAAAGGAGAACAAACCATGAAGAAATCTGATCTCCGCACCGGCATGCTCGTCACGCTCCGTAATAAAGAAGAATACTATGTCATGCTGAACACCGGATCCATGTTCCAAAGAGAGAAAGACGTTCTTGTTCACAAGATCGGCGACAGTCTAGGATGGATGCCGTTATCAGAATACGACGAAGACATGTATTTCCATGACGATCCGGAATCCATCTTTCCTACCACTGAAGAGGAAGACCGCGCATGGGATATTATGGCTATAGACAATGTTCATTCCATCCCGGACATGTTCTGCACAGGCAAGTATAAAACTATTTGGATGAGAAAGGAACAATCACCATGACACAGAAGCAACTCATTCTGCAAGAAACATTTGAGGCCGTTCACCTTGCCATGGACGATCTCATCGGTCATGCCAGCGACCTGGAGTCCGTCCGCTTTAACCAGGATGCCGAGGACCTCCGCGAAATCATCGGCCATCTTGAGAACTTTATCCACAGGTTACGGGAACGTCATCCGTAATGTCAAATACGAGCGGTTATGACACATGGCACAGGATACCGCCGATCATCCAGTTACGGCGTCAATTCTGTGTCATCGTCCGTGTCAAAATCAACCATTCAAAAACGTGTCAGTTTTGACACAGAAGGAGGCAGATGCCTTGTGAAAATCGGATACGCACGAGTCTCAACCCAGGATCAGAACCTCGACCGGCAGATCGACAACCTCAACGCAGCCGGATGTGAGCGGATCTTCAATGAAAAGATGACCGGCACCAAGTCAGACCGCCCGGAACTCCGGACCATGCTCCTCACGCTCCGTTCCGGCGACGTACTTGTCATCGATTCCTTCTCCCGGCTCAGTCGTTCTACCAAAGACCTGCTCGATCTTGTGGATCGCCTGACCGGAATGGGTGTTCATCTCGTGTCGCTGAAAGAAAACCTCGACACAACCACGGCGACCGGCAAGCTGATGCTGACGATGCTATCCGCTCTGTCGCAGTTTGAACGCGACTTAATCGCAGAGCGAACCATCGACGGGCTGAAAGCAGCTCGTGCCAGGGGACGTTGCGGTGGTCGTCCCCGTGTCGGCACGCAGAAAGACATGAAGCAGGCCGTCGCAATGTACAATGCCAACGTCATGAGCGGTAAGGACATAGCCGCTCGGTTTGGGGTATCACTCTCCACGTTGAACCGGTGGATCCGGTCGGCACGGAAGGGGTGATACCCCGTCTTTTTTTATTTCCGGTCAGTCTGGTCCACTCTAAAAACGCTACACCAAAAAGCAACCTGTCACGTCGTAAGGTATATATATTATTATTTATGGGACAATATATATAATAATGGGACAATATATCTTATTCAAACAGAAACGAGCATAGAATCTCGTCTATGCCCGTTCGTATATCACTCATCATCGTCGGTCGGTATCGCATCGACGAGCCGTTTCCGTGCTGTATCCGCGTCAAGATCCTGCATCGGATTGTTTGGCGTGACGACTACATCGGCGACATCTTTGTAGTTGAAGAAATTTTTTGCAAGGAATATTGCAGTCGGCGGAGATATCTTTCCATTCTGCATGTAATCCACCCACATTTCCTCAAGCATTCCGTAAGCCTTTTTAATGATGTCACCGTGTGTGGAGGCACGCGTTTCCCCGTTTTTCCACTCATTCAGTGCCTGCCTGCTTATCCCGAGCCAGTTACACATACC
>Ga0310690_10008966_pt1 | contig 12602 bp, 12 predicted proteins | sample AusTroGonzalo_MG_2_FD_207661 | JGI IMG/M metagenome (GOLD analysis project Ga0310690, IMG submission 207661) | Bovine rumen microbial communities from tropical cattle in Woodstock, Queensland, Australia - Gonzalo_04 (v2) (version 2) | ecosystem: Host-associated > Mammals > Digestive system >...
CGTTCCAGTTGGAAAAGGCTCTTTCCGGCAGGGATGACGTACAGATACTGCATGCGACCGGTAATAAAAACTACGAAGCTTATAAAAAACAAATGGAGGAAGCAGGCGGATTTGGCCCGAATATCCGGGTTTCCCCGTATTTATATGATATGCCTATGGCGCTGGCTGCGGCAGATCTTGCCGTGTTCCGGGCAGGGGCGATCGGTTTGGCGGAACTGACCGCCAAGGGGATTCCGTCTATACTGGTGCCGTTTCCTTATGCTACGGCCAATCATCAGGAATTCAACGCCAGGGCGCTGGAAGCAGCCGGCGCGGCACAGGTGATTCTGGACAGGGAACTGACGGGAGATATTCTGCACGAAAAGGTAGAGCATCTGTTGCTTCACGACGACGAATTACGACAGATGAAACTTGCAGCCGGACGGGCAGGCCGGCCTGAAGCCGCTATGGAGATTGCAAAACAGGCAATAGCTTTGATTAATAACTAAAGGCGGAGGTAAAGCAGATGTTGGACAAGTACAGACATATCCACTTTATCGGTATCGGAGGAGCCGGGATGAGCGCTCTGGCCTATGTTCTGGTTAAGCGCGGCTTTGATGTGACGGGCTCCGATCTGCAGGCTGGCCATATGGCTTATGAGCTGGCCGAAGCAGGCGCTTTGGTCTATATGGGGCATGATGAATGCCAGATTGAGGGGGCAGAAGCTGTCGTTGTATCCACGGCGATTCCAAAGAAAAACCCGGAACTGGCTGCTGCCCGGGCGAAGAATATTCCTGTTTTTCATCGCAGTGATGTACTGATGGCGCTTCTGAACAGAGCTGGAACAAAAGGGATAGCCGTAGCCGGAGCCCATGGCAAAACAACTACCAGTGCCATGATTGGCGTGATTGCGGCGGAAGCCGGTGTCGATCCCACAGTGGTGATCGGCGGTGATGTGACAGCATTGGGCGGCAATGCCCGGAACGGGGAAAGCGAATGGGTCGTGGCGGAGGCGGATGAAAGCGACGGTTCCTTTTTAAAATTTACGCCCTATATTCCTGTTATTACCAATATTGAAGACGATCACCTGGACCATTATGGGACGGAAGAAAACATTTACCAGGCCTTTAAAGAGTATCTATCCAACATGAAAGAGGGCGGGACCGCTGTCTTATGCCTGGACAACGCCAAAGTCCGCCGTCTGGCAAAAGAAACGGATCGCAATTTTATTACCTATGGGCTGACAGAGGATTGCGATTATTACGCAAAGGATATCCGGTACAGCATTGAAGGAACCGACTACGATCTGTATCATAAGGGAGAGAAGCTGGTTTCTGTGCATCTGATTGTGCCGGGCCGGCATAATGTGCTGAACTCGGTGGGGGCGTTTGCGGCGGCAGCCCTGATCGGAATCTCGCCGGAAACAAGTGCGGCTGCGCTGGCGAAGTTTTCCGGCGCCAAACGCCGTTTTGAAACAAAAGGCAAAGAAAACGGTATCTGGATCGTTGACGATTACGCGCATCATCCTACGGAAATAATTGCGACACTGCAGGCCGCGAAAGAGACCGGGGCCAAACGGATCGTATGTGTTTTCCAGCCCCACCGTTACAGCAGGACGAAACTGTTGTACGAAGAATTCTGTAAATGCTTTACCAATTGTGACAAGCTCATCCTGACGCATATTTATTCTGCCGGTGAAGACCCGATACCCGGTGTCAGCAGCAGGGGTCTTGCGGAATCAATTAAGGTAACCACGGGGCAGGATGTTATCTATATCGAAAACTTTGCCAGAGTTGAAGAACATCTTTTTAAAAACTGCAAAGAGGGCGACCTGGTCATAACCATGGGCGCCGGTGATGTGTTCCGGATCGGTGAAGAGTTGGTAAAAGAGTTCAGGCAAATTGAAAAATAAAATGAGGTAATGATATGGATGCTAAAGAGAGAACCGTTGCTGTCGTGATGGGCGGCCCATCAGCAGAAGAGCAGATATCCCTGTCTACGGGGCACGCTATGGCGACGGCGTTGCGAGGCAAAGGTTATAACGTAAAAGAAATCCGCCTGGTGCCGCATAACTTTTCCGAACAGGTAAAGGAAAGCGGTGCGGATGTTGTGGTGATTGCTGTTCACGGTCTGTATGGCGAGGACGGAAGACTGCAGAGCGCCCTGGAGATGATGGGAATTCCTTATACAGGTTCCGGAGTGCTGGCAAGTTCTGTAAGTATGAATAAACTGACGGCCAAGCGGGTATTTTTAGGCAGCGGCATACCCACGCCGGATTACATTTACCTGCATCGCCGGGACCGCGGGAAACAGGATATGATTAAAGCTATCACTGATAAATTTTCCCTGCCTGTGGTTGTCAAACCGGTATCCCAGGGGAGTTCTCTGGGCGTTACCATTGAAAAAGAAATCTCCGGCCTTCAGAAAGCGCTGGATATGGCATTCCAATATGATGAAGAAGTGCTGGTCGAAGAGTATATTGCCGGACAGGAAACCTCTGTATGCATGATACGGCGGAAGGACGGTTCCGTTAAAGTCTGGCCTGTAGTCCTGATACATCCCCATGCGGAATGGTACGATTTTAACGCCAAGTATTCCGTAGGCGGTGTGGACCACCTGGTTCCGGCTCCCTTGCCGGAAGATGTTACGCAGACTCTTAAAGATATTTCCGTGAAGGCCTTTGAAGTACTGGGCTGTTCCGGAGTAGCCCGTACGGACTGTATGATTGGCAAGGACGGAAAATGCTATGTGCTGGAGATGAATACAGTGCCCGGCATGACGCCTACCAGTCTGGTTCCGGATGCAGCCAGAGCGGAAGGCACGGACTTCGGCGACTTATGTGAAATGATCCTGGAAACCGCACATCTGTAAGGGAACAGTAATCAAATGAGTTCTTCTCAGGAAAAATTGCAGGAAGACCGCCGTCGCAGGCGGCTGAATAACATAATATGGATTTTGGGGCTTTTACTGTTTGCTGTAGCCGTAGTGACCGGCTGGAATTATGTACACCGGCCGGGCTTTGCTTTTGGCGATATCGTGGTCCATGGCAGTAAACAGTTTACCAAAGGTAATATTCTGGAAATGACAGGTTCCAGGGAACCGGTCAATCTGTTTCTGGTATCCAAGAGTAAAATTGTAACGGCCCTTCAGGGGGATGTCAGAGTGGAGAGCGCAGAAGCGCATTATGATTTTCCGTCCGTCCTGCACGTTAATATCAAAGAACGCAAACCCGTTTTGTATGTGGTAACGGATTACGGAAACTACGCCAAAGTGGACAAGACGGCGCTGGTCATGGATATGACGGACGGCATCAAAGACGCTTCCATTCCCCGCCTGGCCGGTGTAGCCTGTGGCAATGCGTTTATCGGGGATACATTGCAAAACGATACAATCGGCGAAGTGCTGAAGTTTTTGGAAAAACTGCAGCCGGACGCAAAGGAACAGATTGCAGACCTGAGCGTTGATAAGGAACACAAGTTAATCCTGCACATGCGATACGGTTTCCCTGTGATCTTGGGTCCTGTCAACGAACTGGCAGGAAAAGCGGAACTGTTTATGACGGTTTTTAATGAGATGAAAGGGAAGAAAGTGCAGATTGAATATATGGACCTGCAATATAGCAAACCTTTCGTCCGTCTGAGAAATCAGGATCAGTAAGATAAAAGTCTTTAAATATAGAATGGCTTGTAGTATAATGTGAAATTAGAATTTGGAATTAAGCAACTGCAAAGACGTCTGTTAACCGAACAGACTTGCAGAAAAGAGGCAGTTAACGATGAATGTAAAGAATAAACATACCAGAATATTAATTTTTCTGGTATGTATTATTTTGGGATTTATGATTACGATGCAGTTGAAGTCGCATAATCAGCACCAGACGATTGCGGCGCAGCGTGCGGAAGAATTGACGGTACGACTGAAAGAAGTGCAGGCAGACCGGGACAAGCTTGCCAAAGAACTGGATGAATACAGGGCAGGCCGGATTTCCGGCGCCGCACAGAAAGAAATGGATGAACTGAAAGCCCGCGCGGGTGAGACCGAGCTCGAAGGCAAGGGAATCATCTTTACCCTCGACGACAGCAAGCAGGCTGCCAAGGCAGGGGAGAACAAGAATCTTTATATTATTCATGATGAAGATTTGCTGCGTGTAGTGAATGAATTACGTTCAGCCGGGGCTGAAGCGATTTCCCTGAACGGACAGCGGCTGATCGGTTCCAGTGAGATCCGCTGTGTCGGTCCGACGGTCCTTGTGAACGAAAGAAGGCTGGCAGCTCCGTTTGTCATTTCCGCAATCGGAAATCCCCAGACATTGGAGAGCTCGCTGAAGTTACGGGGCGGCGTGATTGAAAACTTTAAGTTCTGGGGCATCAAGGCTGATGTTGTGCAGTCTGATAAAGTCCGCGTCCCTGCGTACAAGGGGAACCGGACCTTTGAATTTGCAAAGATGGTAAGTGAAGAAGAAAAGAAAAAAACAGAAGAGAAGTCCGCAGAAAACAAGAAAGAAACTGCCGGGAATACAAAACCATCAGATAACAAAGCAGTTGCAGATGCAGGCAAAGAACAGCCGGCAGGGAAGCAGAAGAATGCCGGAGGTGTCACCAAATGATCTATGCAATTATCGGCCTCATTTTTGGTGTTGTGGGTGGCATCCTGACCCCCGGCTTTGTGCCTAAAATTTATGCCCCTTATTTTTCTGTAGCGCTCATGGCAGGGTTGGATACGGCTTTTGGGGGACTTCGGGCAGCGATGGAAGGCGATTATGACAATGTGGTGTTCCTATCCGGTTTCTTTGTCAACATAGCCTTGTCGGTATTCTTTTGTTATGCGGGCATCATGATGGATATCGACTTCTACCTGATCGTGATTCTGGTGCTGGGGATGCGTATTTTTAACAACATAGCACTTATCCGGCGGCTGTATCTGAAAAAATAATTTAAAATTTTGAAATTAATTTACTTTTTTATTTTTGAATTGGATGGTATAATAACAATAGATAGTATTTTTAAGTAGGGGGATACCGAATATGTTTGAAGATATTATGAATAATCCGGCTGGTTCCAGCATTACTCCTGAGACGCTGGCGAAAATTAAGGTTGTTGGCGTAGGCGGCGGCGGAAACAACGCCGTAAACCGTATGATAACTTCCGGTTTGCAGGGTGTTGAGTTTATTGCCATAAACTGCGATGCGCAGGCATTGCTCCTGTCCAAAGCCCAGAACCGTATTCAGATCGGTGAAAAGCTGACCAAAGGCTTAGGCGCTGGCGCCAATCCGGAAATCGGGCAGAAGGCTGCGGAAGAATCCAGGGAAATCCTGATTGAACAGTTACGCGGGGCGGATATGGTCTTTGTAACCGCAGGCATGGGCGGCGGTACGGGAACCGGTGCGGCTCCTATCGTGGCGGAATGTGCCCGGGAAGCCGGTGCGTTAACTGTCGGCGTAGTAACCAAACCGTTTTCTTTTGAAGGTAAACGCAGAATGAACCAGGCGGAAGCCGGCATCGTAAATTTAAAGGACCGTGTAGATACGCTGATTACGATTCCCAATGACCGTCTGTTACAGGTAATCGATCGCAGAACCAGCATGCTGGATGCGTTCCGTATCGCGGACGATGTGCTCCGTCAGGGCGTGCAGGGCATTTCCGATTTAATTTCCGTGCCCGGCCTGATCAACGCCGACTTTGCGGATGTTAAGACCATTATGTCCAATGCAGGTTCCGCTTTGATGGGTATTGGTACCGCCAAAGGCGAAAACGGTGCGGTAGCGGCTGCGGAAGCGGCCATCAAGAGCCCGTTGCTGGAAGCCTCCATCGAAGGCGCCCGTGGCGTGCTGTTTAATATCACCGGTGGCAAAGACCTGTCCCTGTTTGATGTTACGGAAGCTTCGAATATCATTACGGAAGCGGTGGATCCGGATGCCAACATTATCTTTGGCGCGGTTATTGATGAAAAACTGGACGACGAGATCCGCGTAACCGTAATTGCTACCGGCTTTAACGGAAAGAATCCGGTTCTGACCGGTCAATCCCAGATTCAGTCTCCTGGCTGGAAGAATAACTCTAACTCTCCCAGGAAAGCAACGGAAGTAAAAACTCCTGCCAAGCCGGCGACTCCTGCAGCTCCGGCAAAAGAAGAGGCTCCCCGTAGCGGCATTATTTCCGGGTTCCCCAGAGATACAGGCAATGATATCCCGCCCTGGATGCAGGGACGCTGATTTATTTCATAAAACGATGCGGCAGTGTTATACTGCCGCTTTGTTATATTCTGTCACGGAAAGGATCGTGTACCTATGAGATGCCCGTTTTGCTCTTTTGAAGACAGCCGTGTAATTGATTCCCGTTCCGTTGAAAGCGGTGCGTCCATCCGCCGCCGCAGGGAATGTCCCAAGTGCGGCAGACGTTTTACCACCTATGAAAAATACGAAGAAACACCGCTGGTAGTCAACAAGAAGGACGGACGGCGTGAATTGTTTGACAGCGCCAAACTGTTCAGCGGGTTGCTGAAAGCTTTTGAAAAACGGCCTGTTTCAACGGAGACCGTACAGGATATGGCCCATGAGATAGAACGGGAACTTCGCTTGAAAGGAGAATCGGAAGTAACCAGCCGGGAAATCGGGGAACTGGTTATGGAGCATCTGGAAAAGACGGACCAGATAGCCTATGTACGCTTCGCTTCCGTGTACCGCCAGTTCGCGGATGTGCAGAACTTTATGCAGGAACTGCAGCGGATTATGGCAAATAATAAGACAGAAGTAAAAAAATAAAGATTTGAAAAAATAGTGTGATGGCGCGGCTTGTAACAAGACAAGTCGCGCTTTTGATTTGCGCTAAAACCCCAATAAAACAAAAAAACCTGCTTACATAGCAAGCAGGATATTTTTGCAAGTAACAGTTACTGTACTTTGTTCACTTTTTTAGCCAGTTTAGATTTTTTGCGGGCTGCGGCATTCTTGGAAATAACACCGCTCTGAGCCGCTTTATCCAGCAAGCTGGAAGCGTTCTTTAACGTAACTTCGGCTTCCGCTTTATTTCCTTCGGCAACCTTCGCTTCTACTTTTTTGGCAGCAGTGCGAACAGCGCTTTTTTCAGCTGCGTTTTTGGCACGGCGCTCGGCGTCGGTCTTTACGCTGCGGATAGAAGATTTAATGTTAGGCAATGGATTCACCTCCTACTATAACTTTTACCAGAGTATTTTACCACGTGAGTGTAGTTTATGCAAGATGATTTTGCAATTCCTTAAATATTTCTTTGTACAAATCATGAATATCGTATATAATCGTATGTAATAACAAAGAAATAAGGAAGAACAAGCTGAGGTTATCACATGCAAAAAGACCATATCCGTAATTTTTCGATCATCGCGCATATTGATCATGGCAAGTCAACTCTGGCAGACCGGCTCATCGAGATGACCGGTACCCTTTCCAAACGGGAGATGGAGGAGCAGATACTGGACTCCATGGAACTGGAAAGGGAACGCGGCATCACCATCAAGGATCAGGCGGTGCAGAGCATTTATCGCGCCAGAAACGGCGAAGATTACATGCTGAATTTTATCGACACGCCGGGCCATGTGGATTTTAATTATGAAGTGTCCCGTGCGCTGGCGGCCTGTGAGGGAGCGCTGCTGGTCATTGACGCCAGCCAGGGCATTGAGGCTCAGACTCTGGCCAATACCTATCTGGCCATTGACAACAACCTGGAAATCATCCCGGTCATCAACAAGATCGACCTGCCCAGCGCCGATCCGGACAAAGTCCGCAAGGAAATTGAGGATGTCATCGGCATCGATGCCAGTGAGGCGGTATTGTGCAGCGCCAAGACGGGAGAAGGGGTAGAAGATATTCTGGAAGCTATCGTAGAGCGGATTCCCGCCCCGGACTGTGATGACAACAAACCGCTGAAAGCATTAGTATTCGATTCCAAATTCGATTCCTATAAAGGCGTTATCCTTTATGTTCGCGTGTACGACGGAACGATCCGCAAAGGCATGAAGATTGAGATGATGGCTACCGGCGCCACCTACGAAGTGACGGAGGTGGGCGTGTTCAAACCGGCCCCCGTGAACGTGGATGTGCTGTCGGCAGGAGAGGTAGGTTTTCTGGCGGCTGCCATCAAAACGGTGGGCGAGGCCCGGGTCGGCGATACGGTTACAGACTCCGTCCATCCGGCCGAGGAACCGCTGCCCGGTTACCGGAAAGCTACCCCCATGGTTTTCTGCGGCCTGTACCCGGTGGAGAATACGGATTATGATAATCTGCGGGACGCCTTGGAAAAACTGCAGCTGAATGACGCATCTTTGCTGTTTGAACCGGAAACATCCACTGCGCTGGGTTTCGGTTTTCGCTGCGGCTTTTTGGGACTGCTCCACATGGACATCATTAAAGAACGGCTGGAGCGGGAGTATAAGCTGGACCTGATCACCACCGCGCCCAACGTTGTGTATCAGATTGATAAGACCAACGGCGACATCGAACTGGTGGATAATCCTTCCGCATTCCCGGATCCCACGGTCATCGCGACGGTGTCGGAGCCGTATGTTACGGCGACGATCATCGTTCCTAAAGATTATGTGGGATCGGTGATGGAACTGTCTCAGGAGAAACGCGGGGAATATCAGAACATGACCTATCTGGACGAAGACCGGGTCATGATCCATTATTCCCTGCCGCTGTCTGAAATCATTTTCGATTATTTTGACCGGCTGAAAAGCTGCAGCCGGGGGTACGCTTCCCTGGATTACGAATTGTCCGGTTATAAGCCCAGCGACCTGGTGAAGGTAGATATCCTGCTGAACGGGGATCCCGTGGACGCATTGTCTGCCATTGTACACCGGGAGAACGCGCAGGTGCAGGGACGCCGGCTGGTGGAACGGTTGCGGAGCCTGATTCCCCGCCAGCAGTTCTCGATCCCTGTGCAGGCTGCCATCGGTAACAAGGTCATCGCCCGGGAAGATGTGGCGGCGTTGCGCAAAGACGTATTAGCCAAGTGCTACGGCGGCGACATTACCCGGAAACGAAAACTGCTGGAAAAACAGAAAGCCGGCAAAAAACGCATGAAGCAGGTGGGCACGGTGGAACTGCCGCAGGAAGCGTTCATGGCGATTTTAAGCATGGATAAAAAGAAGTAAGGGAAATGCTTGCAACGACTCTTTTGGGTCGGCATTTCTGCAATATGGAGTCAGGAATGGAACGTTGGGAACAGTTTCAAGGGGTATATGTACATACCCCTTTTTGTTTGCAAAAATGTTTATATTGTGATTTTCCATCCTATGCCGGTTTTTCGGAAGAAGTCCGGCAGCAGTATGTGGATGCGCTGTGCCGGGAGATAGAGCTTCGTTCCCGGCAGCGTGATCTGCCTGTGGCACAAGGAGCGACGGTTTATTTCGGCGGGGGTACGCCCACAGTTCTTTCCGCTGAACAACTCGGCCAAATTGTAAACTGCCTCAAACAAAACGGCTTTTGGAATGAACCAGCGGAAGCGACCATTGAAGCCAATCCCGGAACGGTACGCGCTGAAAAGTTGAAAGCGTTACGTGAATTTGGCTTTGACCGTATCAGTTTAGGAGTACAGTCGTTGCAGGATAATGAGTTACGGTCGCTGGGCCGGATCCATTTGGCGGAACAGGCGTTGCGTGCGATAGAAGAGGCGAAACAGGCGGGATTACAACGCATTAACGCAGACCTGATGTCGGGCATTCCCAGTCAGACAATGGAATCTTTTCACCAGACGCTGGACAAAATCTTACAATTGAATTTGTCCCATGTTTCGGTGTACAGCCTCATTCTGGAAGAAGGGACACCGCTGGAACGGCTGGTTGGGGAAAGTAAGGTTTCCCTGCCGGATGAAGAAGTTTCTTACAATATGTATGAAATGACAACGGATGTTTTGACCCGGGCCGGACTCCGACGGTATGAGATTTCCAATTACGCGAAACCCGGGCAGGAATCCCTGCACAACAAAGTGTACTGGCATTATGAACCTTACGCAGCCTTTGGTGTGGGCTCCTGCTCGTTTACCGGAAAAGAACGAAGGACGAACACATTTGATGTGCATGCATACATTAATAGTTGGAAAGCGGCAGAGACTGCATTGCAGAACAACGGCCCGTGGCAAACCGAACGCCTTGACCCCAAAACACAAATCAGTGAAACCATGATTATGGGACTCCGCATGACAGAAGGCGTAGATTTAAATAAAATGAAGCAGCGGTTTGACATAGACGTATTGAAATATTATAGAAAAGAAATACAAACGCTGCTGGACAAAAAGATGGCTACGTGCGAGCCCGGGATACTGCGCCTTACACCCTACGGAATGCGGTACGGGAATCAGGCCTTTGAGGCCTTTGTGTAAGGAAACACAGCTATGTATTAATGTGTGCACAGGCAGTAACCATGCAGGATGCAGAAAAAAATCCGGGTGTTTTTCCCCCCCGGACCAGACGCCCCTACCTGTAAAAAGGTATGGGCGTTTCCTTTACATCGGGACGTTAGTTTCCAAATTTTGAAGTTTGTGTGAATTGCGCGGGAATAACAAAAATTTTACTTTTTGACTATTGACATTGTTGGCAAAGGGTGCTATTCTAACAGTGGAAGTAATGTTAGCACTCTGCACGAATGAGTGCTAATAACATCAAGAAGTATTAAGGAGACGCATGATAGCGCCTTCTGAACAAAGATGAGGTGGGATTATGTTAAACGACCGTAAACGGAAAATCCTGCAGATCATCATCGAGGACTATATTGAAACTGCGGAACCGGTGGGTTCGCGAACCATTGCCCGCAAACATAACTTGGGATTGAGTCCGGCCACCATCCGTAATGAGATGAGCGATCTGGAACTGTTAGGCTACCTTGAGCAGCCCCATACCTCGGCAGGGCGTGTTCCTTCGGCACAGGCCTACCGCCTGTACGTGGATTCCATGAAGGAAGAACCCGGCGTGCTGACGGAAAACGACCGGGCGCTGATCAACAGCTGGTACAAAGAACGCATCCGCAACATGGATGATATTTTTAAATCCACTGCCAAGATTCTGTCCCGCATGACCCAGAATGTTTCGCTGGTGCTGGCCAACAAGAAGTCAACGGCGCGGTTCAAGTATCTGAAGTTTTTGCCCCTGAGCGATACCCAGGCGATTATGTGTATCGTGACCGACGACGGGTCCATGGACAATGGGCTTATTGATATCCCGGCAGGAATGAGCAGCAGCGAGCTGGATTACCTATCCGGTAAGATGAGTAACCTGCTGGAGGGCAGAAGACTTACGGAAATCACAGGGGACCTGCTGCAGGAAGTGTATTCCGCGGTATCGGAAGATGAAGTGATGCTGGCTTCCCTGAAGAAAGCCATCGGCAACATCGCCGCAAAAAACAGCGAGCAGAAGGTTTTCCTGGGAGGCGCCAAGCAGCTGCTGAACCAGCCGGAATTCCAGGATGTGAGCCGGGTGAAAAGCCTGCTGGGGATATTGGAAGAAGAAAAAGTGGTGAAGGATATCCTGAACGCAGGAGACGACTCCGGCTTGAAGGTCACCATCGGCAGTGAGAACAAGTTTACCGGCATAAAGGACTGCAGTATGGTTCAGGCAACCTACCGGCTGAACGGGCAGATTGTGGGCACCATGGCGGTGCTGGGACCCACCCGGATGGAATACCGGAAGGTCATCGCGGTGATGAATTATCTGCACAAGTATCTGGAAACGATTTTGAAAGATCCGAAATGATACAGCTTGAATAGAATTCCAAAAGGAGGAACAGCATTGTTTAACAGGAAGAAAGAACAGGAAGAGAACAGGGAAGAGGTTAATCTGAATCAGGACGCAGCGGCAGAAGAAAACAGCGCTGCCAGCACACCTGAACAGCCGGAAATCCCGGAAACCGAACAGGGAGAAGGGACGGCCGGAGATGCCGGGACGGAAGCGGTACAGGATGAAGCCGTCGAAGAAACACTGGAAGACGTGAAGGCGAAACTGACAGCCGCGGCAGCCCTGCTGAAAACCAAAGAGGACGAAGCAGTGGAAATCAAAAACCGGCTGCTGCGCCTGCAGGCTGATTTTGATAACTTCCGCCGCCGCAACGCAACGGAGCGGGAAGAACTGGCGACCTATGTGACCATCAGCGTAGTCAATAAGTTTTTGCAGATCCTGGACAACTTTGAACGGGCGGAAGCCGCAGCGGAGAAGGCCACAGATGTGCAAAGCGTGGTGGACGGGATGTCGGGCATCCAGAAGCAGTTTGTAAAAACGCTGGAAGACCTTGGCGTAAAAGAAATCCCGGCCCAGGGGGAAAAGTTCAACCCCAACTTCCACGAAGCGGTGATGCGGGGTCATAACCCGGAGATGGAAGACGAGACCATCGACATGGTCTTTGAAAAAGGTTACCAGCTCCACGACAAGGTGGTGCGCCACAGCAAGGTGCGCGTCATCAGTAACGAGTAATATTGAAGAAATGAGACGCCGGTACCGCCTGCAGCGGTATTAGCGGTGTGAAAAAGGTTAAGTTGTGAGCCGCAAGGTTCAGTAATTTATAGAAAGGTTATTAATTTAAGTTAAAAATTTAAGGAGGAATACATCATGTCTAAAGTAATTGGTATTGACTTAGGAACTACGAACTCTGTTGTTGCAGTAAT
>Ga0310690_10008967_pt1 | contig 12601 bp, 9 predicted proteins | sample AusTroGonzalo_MG_2_FD_207661 | JGI IMG/M metagenome (GOLD analysis project Ga0310690, IMG submission 207661) | Bovine rumen microbial communities from tropical cattle in Woodstock, Queensland, Australia - Gonzalo_04 (v2) (version 2) | ecosystem: Host-associated > Mammals > Digestive system >...
TTAGAGTTAGCCCAAATCACTTGGTGTGGCGGCTATATGATCAAGATAACCACGTGTTAGGATACTATAAATTTACCAATCAAGAAGAAGTGGACAATACGATTGCAAAGGGTGAAAGAATTAAAAACATTCAATCCAAATATGACCGACTCGTAATAGAATATCCGGAAGTTTTGGCCATAGGAATGGAAGGAATGCCGCAAGCTATTCAAGAGCAGATTTTAAGAGAAAAAGCGGAAGCAGGGGCTTCCGGCACAATCCGTGATTTTGAAAATCGCAGTGCGGTCGGTTTTGTAATCTCCGAAGTTCAATTAACTGGTGTAAAGTTTGTAGAATCCGATCCGGAAAAAATAGGCAACGCGTTAGATGGTTTGCCGATAATCCGGCCGGAATGGAATCAAATAGAAAATTTTATTAAAGAAGCGGGACCGTTTACAGATTTGCGCGGAAATGGTTATTATCGCCGGTTAAGTGATAACCGCATCAAATTGACATTGTTTGACTTTGAATCATTTGCCAACGGATCTGATGATATGACGCTAATGGATTTGCGCGCCATATTGGAGCGGAATAATTTGCTGGTTTGGAGAGATACTTATTTCACTCCTTGGGCAGACGCGGAAGAAAGCGAAAATAGTGGTGCTTCCTCTCATGAAGGATATGATTACGACGGCGACCAGCGTTTGAATAGTTTTCTACAAAGGTACGGCAATAATTTGTGGGGAATATCTTTGCTGGCGATGTGGGGAGTCAGTCAATTATTAGGCTTAGGAGACGGGACCGAATCCCTGCTGTTAGGGGCGAGTCTTCCTTTCTTAATCAGCCCGGAAAGTTGGTCCAGCCCCGCAAAACCGGAGAAACCTTTTACCGTTAATCCTCAAACAGATGAAGATAAATTATCGGTAGAGCCGTTGGTACTGGAAAATGACGATCCGGACAGTTCTATCTTGGATATCTTACGTCTGTCTGCCGGTTTACCTTTTGTGGCATTAAATAATTTATTCACCGGTTTTAGAGGAATGGGGGGCGTTTCGTTAGAAGACATAAAACACCTTAAAGAATATGGTCTAGAAGTAAGTAAGACCGGATTTGATTCCATCTACTTTTCCGAAGATTTATTAGGCCATAATACCGCCACCGACTTCTATACCTATTTTAAAGAAGGCGGTTGGACGGCTTTGCCGCGGCAGGATTCCTTCCCCTTCGCTTACATGGGATATTCGGGCATATCATTACTGATCGGTTTAAAACCGGGTTATGAAAAATATGCCAATAAAGATATTGCCAGCACTTTGGTCTTTTCACAAGACATTCCTGCAGATCAAATAGTGGTATTTGCCTTTTTAAATCATAACGGCCAAGATGCTTGGTATGAAATGTCCTTGGATGAAAACGGTTTGTTAATAGCTACCCCTATTGATCAATATGTGCAAGCCAATTTACAAACAGATCCCGAAACCATGCAAGATGAAATGCTGTCTCTGGTGGCGGAAAATTTAAGGTCCGGTGCGATTTCGGAAACGGGAAACGCCGGGGCCGATGCACCTATTAGTTCAGCAGTATCTGATGCTAATTTTTGGGATACACTAGCAAGCGACTTACATAAATACGCGAAGCCTTTACTGGCGATATTGACTTTAGGCCTTTGGGGAATGGAACAATTATTTGGAGACGGTAATATGTTGGACACCACCCTCTTGCTGGGCGCTTTGCCGTCTTTGTTTGATTTCTCGACTGAAGATGCAGCTCCGCCTGTTCAATGGGACAAAATATCTGGTAGCCATATGGAAAATATCTCGGTCTTAAGTTGGACACTAAGCGATACCAAACATAACGTAATAGCCAATGCCAAATATAGTACAAAAGGGGAACTAAAGAACACGAAACGATTTGCGGAGTTAATGAAGAACTATCAATGGAAAGAAAAATTCGATTTAATTGATTTTGCTTATCCAGTTGCTTTAGCAGATGATTTCCAATCCTTGCCTTCTTTTATTCGCAGCCGGATTGAATTTGAGCGAGAAGCGGTTGCAAAATATAATGGAGTACACCGTTTGTATCCGCAATCGGATTTTCCGTTTATTTTGTCTGCGGTAAATCCACAAGGGGTAGACTTAAATAAACTGGCTTCCATTGATTCGCAAACCCTGCTGGCTAAACTGCGCAATATCCCGATTACCAAACAAGAGTGGGAGCAGGTGCGTTCTTTCTTCTACGAACTGCAACTGACAGGGTTGACGTATAACGGGCCCGTGGATTTGGCACGCAATGAAGCGGGTAAATTGGAAATAACACTAAGTAATTTTAAACCCCTCCGAGATACCGCAACTGCTTATTTCAATTTGCCAAAATGGGAAAGAGAATTAATCAGCAAGGGTGCTTTAGAAAATGAAGGCCCGGTATCAGGGGATGCTTCGACTGCGACTCCTTCGGCGCAGCAAGATATTGATTTCAATTTGGGCACCACGGGTACCTTATTTACAATTGGTTTGTTGGTGCTGGCGGGGCTTGCCGGTGTGTTTTCCGGCGATATTGGAGATGCCGCCCCGTTTGCGCTTGCCGGTTTGCCGCTTTTGCTAAATCCTTTGCAAGTACTGGGATTATCGAACGATGAATCGTTTACATTCAATCCTGCCACAGATGAAGAGGCCGTATCGGTGGGACCGATTATCGTAGATGATGAGTCAGATGAACGGGTGCTTGAAATCTTACGTTTGACAGATGACACTTCTTTGGATGATTTGGAGTATTTATTTGCAGGATTTAAAGGCGTGGAAAAAGTTTCCTCACAGGAACTGGCCGATATGTTAACAAATGGATTAAAATTTGATCAAACACATTCAAGGGGTATTGATTTTGCGGAAAATCTATGGGGTGCGGACGGCGTAGAAGGTTTCTTTGATGTTTTGCAACAAGATGATGCGTCACTTTTGCCGCAAATAGGTGCCAGCCCGTTGGTACACATGGGACAACCCGGAATTTCTGTGTTAGTGGGGCTTAAACCGGAGTATGAAGGACTGGCTGATACCAGTATTCAAGGGGTATTACGTTTTACAGATAATATCCCGGCAAATCAGTTAATCGTTTTCGCCTTTTTACAACATGACGGCACAGAAGGTTGGTATGAAGTAGAATTAGGTCCAAATGGTCTGTTAACCGCTACCCCTTTGAATCAATATGTAAAAATAGCTTTAAAGTCTGCCGAAAACGCGGGTTGGCTTGATCCGGAAGACGGAATATCTTTGGAAGATATGTCCGAAGATGCAGATACGAAAAATTTTTGGCAGGAACTTCTGATTGACTCCAATAATATATGGATGGTTTTATACCAACTGGTGAATTCTAATCACGGCAATTTGCCTAATTAATTGAAAATTGTATTTGGTTTTTATTTATCAAGTAATTTGCGCAGGAGTCTATCTGAATAAGGCGCCTGTATATTCATCCCTAAAGAAGTAATGCGTCCGGCATGTGGCCCATGATAATCAGATCCGCCTGTGGCCAACAAATTATATTTCCGAGCAATTTTAAGCAGCTCTTGTTTAAGTGTATAACTATGAGAAGGATAAAACACTTCTAATCCGTCCAGCCCGGCCTCTACCCATGCCGGAAAATTCCATACTTCTTGCGTTAGGCCGGGGTGGGCGATGACAGCCAAGCCGCCGGCTTTTTTGATTTCATGTATAGCTTCTATTACGGTGACTCCGGCAGAAGGGACATATCCCACTTTCCCCGGCACAAGATATTGCCTAAAACCTTCTTGGCGGCTGGGAACAATGTGTTTCTTTTTTAAAGTATCGGCCACATGGGCGCGGGATACCGTATGAGGGGCAATAGAGAGAACATCTTCTTCACTTATATCTAAGCCGCTGGCGGCTAATTGTTGAATAATCTTTTTAATACGGTTTAAACGATTTTTGCGGTTTGTTTGCAAAAAAGATTGAAAGGCAGCGTTGTGAATATCCACATTATAACCGAGGAAGTGCAAGTGGTCGTGCTCGCGTGTGCTAATTTCTACGGCAGGAACAAAATCAATTTGATATTTTAAACAAGCCTCTTGGGCTTGTTCCACCCCGTCTGTTGTGTCGTGGTCGGATAGGGCAAAAAGCTTTATCCCTGCTTTGGCAGCCGCCTGTACGACTTCTTGGACAGAACAAGTACCGTCAGAAAAATTAGAATGGGTGTGTAAATCTATTTTGAGCATTAGACGCGCTCTACCGCAGTGACACCCGGAACGGCTTCTTTGATTTTGCGTTCCACTACTGCCTTGAGTGTCATTTGAGCGGCGGGACAACCTCCGCAGCGGCCGCGCAGTCCTACGGTCACAATACCTGTTTTTTCATCGACACCGATGAGTTGAATATCTCCCCCGTCAGCTTGCAAAATCGGGCGGATTTGGTTGATTACATTTTCTACTTGTTCTTTCATAGAATACTCCTAAAGGATTTTCTTTATTATATCTTTTTTGCAAAAGCATAAAAAGGATTACCCACTAGGACTCCATATTTGCTATACTAATTATAGTGAGTAGTATCTTTACTTAGTTAAGGAGAACGGAAGTTATGAAAAAGATAGCTGTTGTAGCAGTGCTTATTGGTTTTTTGTGTGCGCCGGTATTTGCGCAGAAATATGCTAGCGTCAACGTGACGAAAGCGAACATCCGCAGTTGTGCGGGTACCAAGTGTGCCGTAAAATGGTATGCGTGGAAATACACACCGGTCCTTATGTTGCAAACAAACGAAGGTAAGGATTGGGTACAGATTAAAGATTTTGAAGGATACACAGGCTGGATTTCCGCCTCTTTGCTTAGTCCTAACGGCGGTATGTCTGCCAAGGTAGATGTAAATGTCCGTAAAGGGCCGGGCGCCAGCACCGAAATTGTTTGCACGGTTGAAAAGGGATATCCGTTTAAATATATTTCCAAAAAAGGTTCTTGGATTGAAGTAGAAGACGAGCCTGAGAATCCGAAACAAGGCAAATGCCATGGTTGGATATATAACAAGAACTTGTGGGGATTCTTTAAGCAATAAGCGCTGGCTGTAGGAAGTAGGTATGAAAAAAGTTTTACTCATAGCAGTAGCAGTAAGTTTAACGGCTTGTATCTTTTGCGCAGCACGTAAAGTACAGGAAGCGCGATTTTATATTACGGGCACTGTAGAAGTGCCGGAGCGTTTAACACAAGTTGCACAGGCGGATAATAATTCTTGTGCTATTATCGTTAAAAATGCTGCCGATGTGCCGGTGGCTATTAAGCGGGTGGTAAACCCCAAATTTCCGCTTGCTTTTGAATTAAAAGAAGATGATTTGTTGGCCTCTAATGTTGAAGGTAATTTAAAATTGGAGGTACAAATCAATAGTCACGGCAAATTGGGTGTTATTAAAGAAGGCGATATTTTTGGCACAGCTGAGAGTTTGGTTAAACCTACTAGCAAAAATGTATTGGTGCAAGCCGATAAAATGACAGGTATGCCTAAACTAGCCAGAAGTAATCGCGGCAATTTCTTCCGTACGGCCGCACGGTAAAGTTTATTTGCTCACTAACCCGCTCTTGCAAGTGCAAGGGCGGGTTTTTAAACATCAGGATAATATAGTACAATAAACAAGTAATCTCTTTGTGAATTGAGAAAAAGTATGCGAAATAAAGCTTTGTTATTGTTGGCGATGGTTTTTGCAACCGCTCTTCATGCGCAGGAAGTGTCTTTGTTAAATAAGGACGATTTACTGGCGGCCTTTGAACTTTACAATCCCTCTGTATTGGAAAAAGCCACAAAAGAAGAAGGATACCGTAATATCTTGCAACAACTTGTTTCTTCCTATACGGCCGTGCGCAATGAACAAAACGAGCTAGAATTGATTGCTCTGGTGAAAAACTTTGATAATTCTATTTTATTGCAGTATGCCCGTCAACAGTACTTAAATAGCCGTCGTTTTCAGGATATGTCCGGTATCTCTTTAGAAAAACTAAACGCTCAGACGAAACAAGATTTAACGGAAGTTTTTACATCCATTTACCAGAATACATTAGAAGTCAAAAAAATACAAATCAAGCACTATCGCCAAACCATTAAGCAAATAAAGAAAGATAAAACGTTGTCAGTCGAACAGAAAAAACAACAAGTTGCCTTTTTAAAAGATAAAATTGATCAAGTAAAACAAGAAATACGTTTGCTTAAAATAGAATCCAAAATGCGTATTTCTGCCACGGCAAATGCCTATTTAACTCAACTACAAAATGAATACGAACGTGCAAATGCGTACGAGTCGCAGGCAGCGCAAGCCACTTCTGCCGATATAAAATCCAACCCTCAGAAAACTGCAGCTCAGTAAAGCTTGTTTTTTGCTCTTTTTTACGTAAGCAGAGTTGCATATTTACAGTATAAATTGATTAAATATACTAAATAGCCGATAGGCGAAGATTTTTTGATAGGAATTTTTCATGATTAGAGTAATAATAGATAAAATTTTTGGTACAAAAAGCCAGCGAGATTTAAAAAAGATTCAGCATTATGTGGATCAAGCCAATCATTTGTCCAAAGAAATGGAAGCCTTGAGCGACGAAGAGTTAAAATCCAAAACACAACAATTTAAGGACCGTCTGGCCAAAGGGGAAACGCTAGATAAAATGTTGGCGGAAGCTTTTGCCGTAGTGCGTGAAGCGGCCAAGCGTGTAATCGGGTTGCGCCCCTATGATGTACAACTTTTAGGCGGTATTGTATTGCACCAAGGTAAAATTGCCGAAATGGGCACCGGAGAAGGGAAAACATTGGTGGCTGTTTTGCCGTCTTATCTGAATGCGCTAACCGGTAAAGGGGTGCATGTGGTGACAGTAAACGATTATTTGGCCCGCCGTGACCGCCAATGGATGGGGCCGATTCATGAATTTTTGGGACTTACCGTCGGATATATCAATCACGATATGCCCAATGCCGAACGGCGCGAGATGTATGCCAAAGATATTACGTATGTCACGAATAATGAATTGGGCTTTGATTATCTGCGTGATAACATGGTTATTTCCCGTGAAGAACGGGTGTTGCGTCCGCTGAATTATTGTATTGTGGACGAAGTAGACTCTATTTTGATTGACGAAGCCCGCACGCCTTTAATTATTTCCGGTCCGTCTGACCAAAGTACCGATAAATACTATATTGTAAATCGCTTAATTCCTTCTTTAAAAGTTCGTTTGATTACCGAAAATGACGAAGTAAAAGCTAAGTATGAACATACTGATTTGGCTGCCGGTTATGATGCTATTGTGGATGAGAAAAATCATACGGCCACTTTAACGGAAACCGGTATTGCTAAAGCAGAAAAATTTTTAAATGTCACCAATTTGTACGACGATGTGCAGTCTGAATGGGTACACCATATCAACCAAGCGTTGCGCGCGCATCACTTATACGAGAAAGACGTAGATTATGTGGTGAAAGACGGAGAAGTTATTATTGTAGACGAGTTTACCGGCCGTTTGATGCCGGGACGTCGCTGGAGTGACGGATTACACCAAGCGGTAGAGGCCAAAGAAGGTTTGCGCATTAAAGAAGAAAACCAAACATTGGCTACTATTACCTTCCAGAACTTTTTTAAGTTATATAAGAAACTATCCGGTATGACGGGTACAGCCATGACAGAAGCAAACGAATTTTGGCAAATCTACAAACTGGATGTGGTGGAAATCCGTCCGAATCGTCCGTCGCGCCGTCAGGATTTTCCGGATTTGGTGTTCTTAACCGAAAAAGATAAATTCCGCGCTATTGTAGAAGAAATAGAAGAGCTATGGAAAAAAGGAGCACCTGTTTTGGTGGGTACACGCTCTATTGAGAAATCTGAAAAATTAGGAAATATGTTGCGTGCAAAAGGCATTCCGCACAAAGTATTAAACGCCAAATATCATGAAATGGAAGCCCAAATTATCAGCCAGGCCGGCCGCAAAGGTGCGGTGACCATTGCCACCAATATGGCAGGGCGCGGAACCGATATCGTGTTAGGTGGCAATCCGGCGGATGCCGCAGAACAAGAATATGTTATCGGGCAAGGCGGATTGCACGTATTAGGTACGGAACGTCACGAAAGCCGCCGTATTGATAACCAGTTGCGCGGCCGTTGCGCACGTCAAGGCGATCCGGGATCTTCTCGCTTTTATATTTCACTGGAAGACGAACTCATGCGTCTGTTTGCCAATACCGCTAAAATTAGTTCTATTTTAAGTACGCTTGGAATGAAAGAAGGCGAAGCAATTGAGTCACGTTTAATGAGCCGACAAATTGAAGGAGCCCAACGTATGGTAGAAGGGCATAACTTTGATATTCGTAAACATTTGCTTGATTACGACAAAGTTATGAATCAACAACGTACGGCTATCTATGGACTTCGCAATGCTATTTTAGACGGTGAAGATATGACGGACACTGTACTAAAAATGATTGGTGAAGTGGTGGAGGAAGTGGTAGAAAGTTATTATGTGCCGCGCAATCCTACCAAGAGTAATTTTGATACGTTAAACATTACCTTGCGTTCTTTGTTCCCTTATGCGTTTGAATACAATGCCGCCAATACGCAGGATAAACCAGCACAAGAAATTGTTTCGGGCATTTTGGCAATTGTTGAAAAATTATATAACGAACGTTCCGATTTCTTTATGCAACAAGGGGTTAATTTTGCTGAACTGGAACGCATGTTATTATTGCAAATCATTGATAATGCATGGAAACAAAATCTGTATGAATTGGACCAGTTGCAAAATAGTGTGAGTTTGCGCGGTTATGCACAAAAAGATCCGCTAATTGAATACCAAAAAGAGGCGTATAAACTATATAGCGCCATGATGAATAAAATACGCGATTTGATGGTTGGATATATCTTCCGTTTGCAATTGCCTCCGGTACGACAAGCCGTTTCTCCTAAACGTCAGCCGGTAGATAATAAAACGGAAAAAAATACTCAGCAGGATGCAGCACCCGTGCGGAAAATAGGACGTAATGATCCTTGTCCTTGCGGTAGTGGTAAAAAATATAAAAAATGTTGTGGAGCGAAAAAATGAATACAAAACTAAAAGGGATTTTTTTATTGGCTTGTGCCGTGGTAGTAGGATTGATTGGACTTTCTCTTTTCTCAGGGGCAAAGCCTATTGAGGTGAATATGCCTGTCTTTACTAAAGATATGGTAGAAGAATTACAAGCTCAAAACGCAAGTGAAGAACAAAAACGTCAACATGCCGCAGCAGTGCGCAATCGCGCAGAATTGGAAGGTAAAATATACAGCTGCCAAACAGATGATGATTGTATTATCGTAGACAAAGATCCTTGCGGTTGTTTGCGCGGACCGGAAGGAGTGACGGCTATTAACGCGGCATGGTCTTTGGAATTCTCTACGTTGGTAGAGAGACAATTCTCTTCCGGATCAACCTGTCCTTCTACCGGATCGACCGAGAAAGAATGTTCCGCAACTGCAGCGGCTGTTTGCCAAAAGAATCATTGCAAAATTATTTGGTAAATTAGTTTATTATGTCTTTGCCCCGCCGTGCGTTTCTGCAAGAAAAAGAATCGGATGAACATGTACAAAAAGGTTTTGTATATGCCGGGTGCTTAGCGGGGAAATTTTTATTTTTGTTGTGCTTAGCCGCTCTCACAGCGGCTTTATTCTTTTTATGCTATCCTAAATTTTCGTATAACTTATTGGCATGGTTGGCATTAGCCCCGTTTGCAATAGCTATTTTCAATTTACGTGGATTCTGGAAAACTTTTCTTTGGTCCTGGCTAACCGGTACGGCTACATTCGCAGCATTATATTATTGGGTGTTTGTCACTTGTAGAGATGGCGGCGGATTGAGTATTTCACTATCTGTGGCTGCTTGGTTAGGGCTAAGCGCGGTAGTGGGTATACAGTTTGCCTTGTTTGGCGGCAGTTGTTATTATCTTAGACGGTCAAAGGGCCTTTTTCCGTTTATTGCAGCCATGGGTTGGGTGGCATTAGAATATTTGCATGAACTAATAGCTTGCTATATATTGGGTTTTCCTTGGTTTGCATTGGCGTATTCTCAGTGGAATATGCCGGCGCTGATCCAAGTGGCTTCTATCACGGGGGCTGCCGGAGTCAGTTTTGCAGTAGCCTGGGTAGGCTTGGAAATCGGATATGCTTTGGTGGTTCCTTCTTTTAAAGTAAGTGTACGGCGTATGATATTGGCAGCCTGCATTTTTCTGATTACATACGGGGCAGGCGCTTATTATTTAAAACACGTTCCCTCTAATAATTTGTTGCGTTTGCGCGCGGCTATTATGCAACCTAATATAGACCAATATAAGAAATGGGATGACGCGTTTGTGGAGGAAATAAAAGAAACAATATCAGCCATGAATGCACAAATAAAGGGACAACAAGTCATGCTAACAGTATGGCCGGAAAGCGTACTGCCGGGCATGGCGGAAGGATCCTATGGCTCGTGGATGTCGCAACTTGCAAAAGAAAGCCAATCTTTTCAGGTAGTGGGAACCAATCGTGCAGAAGGTAAAAACCAATATGTTAGCGCTGCTTTATTCAATCCGGAAGGGGAAATCGTCGGTTCTTATGACAAAGTGCATTTAGTCCCTTTTGGTGAGACCATTCCGTTTGAATCTACCATTCGTTCCTTATTTCCTGATGTGACAGTATTGGGAGAATTGGGATTCTTCCACGCCGGGAAGTGGCCGCAAAAGCTATTGCAGATAGACCAAATTTCATTTGGAAGTACCATTTGTTATGAATCCGTTTTCTCTCATTTGTGGCGAGAGCAAGCCAAAACCGGTGCGCGATTTTTTGTCAATATTACTAATGATGCATGGTTTTTTGATACGGCAGCGCCCTATCAGCATTTGGCGGTGTCGGTTTTGCGTGCCGTAGAAACGCACCGACCTGTTTTACGTGCGGCGAATACAGGGATATCGGCCGTTATCTCGCCGACTGGAGAAATTCTTTCCCGCGCCTCGTTTGATACGCGCGCCATTTTGCAAACGGAAGTTTCGCTTCCGTTGGGTTTGGATGTTAGTTTTTATACACAATGGAGCGATTGGTTTTCTTGGTTGTGTTTGGTTGTTTATTTGACGGTATTAATTTCTTCTTTTGTATTTATTTATGAGTAATTATGAATATTGAATTTAAAGATATAGAAAATGCATTAAATTCGCTTACGCAACGGATTGGCAAAATTGCCACGATGGAAAATATCCCTGCCAAACAAGCCGAGTTAGCCGCTCAAGAAAAATTGGCGGCGGCGCCGGATTTTTGGAATGATCAAAATGGGGCCAAAGTAGTGACTCAAAAAATAGATGGTCTTAAAAATGCCATAGAAACGTTCGAAGCGCTGCGCAAACAATTAGAAGATGCACAAACTTTATATGATTTGGCGCGAGAGATGCAAGATGAAAATGAATTGCCCTCATTGGACGCGGCCGTGAAGGAATTGGACAAACAGGTAGAGAAAAAAGAATTTGAAATTACACTTTCTGATCCGCACGATAAATTGCGTGCTATTTTAACCATTCACGCCGGAGCGGGCGGTACGGAATCGTGTGATTGGGCGCAACTGTTGCTTAGGATGTATACCCGTTGGGCAGAACAACATGATATGAAAGTATCGGTTTTAGATAGCTTGCCTGGTGAAGAAGCTGGTATCAAAAACGCTTCCCTTATGATAGAAGGCCCCTATGCGTATGGATACTTAAAAGGTGAAAATGGTGTTCATCGATTGGTACGGATCTCTCCCTTTGATGCCAATGCCCGCCGGCATACTTCTTTTGCTTCGGTTGATGTTCTGCCGGATATTGACGACGAAATTCATATCGAGATTCCGGAAAGTGATATTGAATTGGAAACTTCCCGTGCGGGTGGACACGGTGGCCAAAATGTCAATAAAGTAGAAACTGCCGTGCGTTTGTTGCATAAACCAACCGGCATAGTAGTGTCGTGCCGCATTGAGCGCAGTCAAATGCAAAATCGCCAAACTGCCATGAAAATGTTGAAGGCTCGTTTGTACGAAATGGAAATGGATAAAAAACGGGCCGAAGCGGAAAAACGATATGGACAAAAAGGTGAAATTGCGTGGGGACATCAAATCCGTTCGTACGTATTTATGCCCTATCAATTAGTCAAAGATTTACGCAGTGGGCATGAAAGTTCGCAAATTACGGCAGTTATGGACGGAGATTTAGATCCTTTTATCTTTGCTTATTTGCGCCATGAGGCGGAACGCAGAGCATGAAAAAATCGGGTGGTCTGTATATTCATATCCCGTTCTGTCGCCAGAAATGCCGGTACTGTGATTTCTCTTCTTACGTCGGTCTGGAAAATCTGATAGATAATTATTTGGATGCACTAGCCGCCGAAGCCGCCCGCTATAAAGGGATGTCTTTTGATACCTTGTATATCGGCGGCGGAACCCCGAGTTTGTTATCGGTAAAACAAATCCAAAAATTATTTGATATTATTTCGCAAAATTTCGGTCGTGTATCCAATTTTTCAGAAAGCACCTTTGAAGCCAATCCGGAAAGCATAACAGAAGAAAAATTACACTTTTTAAAAGAACAGGGCATGAATCGTTTAAGTATAGGATTACAAAGCTTTAACGACT
>Ga0310690_10008968_pt1 | contig 12599 bp, 13 predicted proteins | sample AusTroGonzalo_MG_2_FD_207661 | JGI IMG/M metagenome (GOLD analysis project Ga0310690, IMG submission 207661) | Bovine rumen microbial communities from tropical cattle in Woodstock, Queensland, Australia - Gonzalo_04 (v2) (version 2) | ecosystem: Host-associated > Mammals > Digestive system >...
ACCGACCCACAAGCTGACAAGTTTCCTTCACTCGTCGTTCTCCATTGGTGTGTATAATGCCCTTGCCCGCAAAAATGCCTATTCCATCTATTATGTTACCGAAGGTGGAAGGGTGCAAGGCTATAAGTTATCTGTGTTTGGCACGGCCATTCCTTATGTCTCACTTAATATACGATTCAACTAGGATATGATGAAACTGAAGAAATCGCTATATTTGGTGCTTTGCCTGATGGTAGGCGTATGTACACTGTCGGGCTGTATTGATGAATACGAGGCAGATATCCCGTCAGAGGAATCCGACTTGCTCGTTGTGGAAGGTTCGATCATTTCTTCCAAAGTGAATACATTCATCCTGACGCGTACATTGCCTGTCAATTCTTCCCTCATGCATACAAGTGTAAGGGGAGCCAGCGTTTCTGTTCGCGGGAGTGACGGCTCTGAATATATAGCACGGGCCGCTGGCGGTGGTTATTACGCCTGCCAGATGGCTGAACTCGCTCCCGACGTGGCGTATTATCTGCATATCGAAGTAGATGGTGAAGTGTATGAATCAGAACCTCAGAAACCGCTTCGTACCGAGAAGATAGCAGATGTAAGAGGCGTGCAGAATACGCCGGAAAGTGCCATTGACGTGCTCGTTACGCCTGCTGAGCCTTTTGAGTCTGATAAGACGAACTACTATTCTTGGACCTACGATGAGACCTGGGAAGTGCATCCTGACTACACGACTGATATCTATTTCGACATAAAAACGTCGACGCCAGTCTTCGATCCCTATCAGTTCCCTCTGCGTGGATGGAAGAATGCAACAGGCTCGACGATTATGGTTGGATCAAGTTTGAGTTACGAAGGACAGCACATCCAAAGACTTAAGATGTACGACATTGACCGTAGCAATGAATGTCTGTTTTACAAGTATAGCGGACTGGTACATCAACGTGCGATTTCTAAGGCAGAGTACGAGTATGAACTTGCACGGCGCCAGGCCAGTACAGAGATGGGCGGCCTGTTTACGCCGCTGCCGTCGGCCCTGCCCACCAATATCCATTGCCTCACGTCAGACAAACGCGTGATTGGCTTTGTGGGATGCGCGATGAATACGAGTGAATACAGGTTCTTCCTCGTACCAAGAGATTACTCTATCTACCGTCCTATAAAAAAAGACGCCCGTACATGGCTCGATGACTGTGACGAATGGGCTTGCTACCGAATGGCGGTGGAGCAAGGCATGTTCCTCTGCGAATGGCATGATGAGAGAGAGATGGATGGTGTGTTGCGTACGGCATGGGCGCACGACTTTCAACTCGATGTCAGATTAAGAGGAGCCTATACAGAAGAACCCGATTTTTGGTCATGGACAGAAAATGTTAGTTTTTAAGATGAATAACAAAGTATTATCATTGATGGCAGCGATGGTGCTTGCCCTGAACACCTCAGCTGCGACGATTGAGACTGACCGCATGTGGTATCTTGCCGGTGAGCCGATGGAAGTCAGCGTGACGGCCGACAATGCCTTAATAGCATATGCTGAACTATGTGATACGCATGGCCTGGCGGCTGGCGTCGTGGTAAGTCTGAAGGGTGGCGTTGGAAAAGGGATCATCGAACTCCCATCCAATCTCCATAGTGGCTACTATGTGTTATCGGCCTATACCCGCCATGATGCTCATGTGTCTCAGCGGCTTGTCGCCATCGTCAATCCGCTTCACAAGAGTGCCGACGATGATATCGAATGGGTAAAGATTACACATCCCGACTCCTTGAGTTATTCGCGGGCAGGAGAACTCCCGTCCGTTCGTATCAGCCCTTCCGAGCGTGAAACAGAAGGCCAGATCATCAAGGCGCGTATCAGGAATGTTTATGATGGCCAGACCTTCAAAGGCAGCCAGATCAGTTCGTCGTTGAGCATTGTAGGAAAGCAGGTCCATTATTTTGAGGGAAAGATGGTCAATGACTCCACGGTTGTCTTCTATACCTTCGGTATCCGTGGTAAGCAGCCGTTAGTGCTCTCTGCCATCTCATCCACCGGTGTGAGTCTGCCTATCGAACTGATCAGTCCTTTTGCCACCTTACTCCCGAAAACACTTCCACATCTTGTGTTCCATTACCAGCGCAGTGAGGTGGAAGCCCGCTCCCTTGACATGCAGCGACATCAGATGGTCATTGCACCTGCCAAACGTGAGCTGAAGTTGGGTGATCTCTCTGATGATACGGCCGAAGATGTCATACCCTTAGACTATGATGAAACCGTGTTTGGCATCAAACCCGATCTGAGTTATAATCTTGACGAGTACCGTCAGTTCCTCACGATTAGGGAGGTGTTACTTGAATATGTGAGTTGCGTCACGAACAGGAAGGTCAATGGTGTATCAAAACTCTTTGTCCGTAGAGAGTTGGAACAATACAAAACCTTTATGCCAACCTTGGTGCTGATCGACGGTATGCCGGTCTTCGACGTAGAACGACTACTGAATTATGATGCCCGTCGTATTCACTATATCAACATCTATGGTGATCAATACACCTTTGGTAATGGTGTCTATAATGGTATATTGTCGTTTGTGACGCGCTCTGGGCGACTCACTAACTATCCCATCGAGCGCAACATGCAATATCTGGTGTATGATTTTCCAGATTGATTGCTTCCTATTTTTCTGAGAACAATACCTGAATAACGGTCTGGCCGACGGCTTTCAGCGTGTTTTTGTCGAGGTGGGCCATATCGTCGTTCACGGTATGCCACGTAGGACCGAAGCTACTCTGCTCGCAGTTGGGGTAGTGGGGGATAATGTCGATACAAGGTATCTTGGCCGTAGTGTTCACTGGGATATGGTCGTCGGTGATGGCATTGCCGTCTGTCATGGGGAAACTGCTGCCATAGCCTACTACAGAGGCGGCCCGCCAAACCTTGTCGACGATATGCTTGGCGTAATGCTTCGACATAAGCTCCTGATAGAACTGTGCACCTTGTCCACCAACCATGTCGAGCAGGATGCCGTAACGGGCCTTATAGCCTGCGGTGTGGGGATGCTCTGCCCAGTACTGTGCGCCCAGGGCCCAGGTGTTGCCCGGATCATCAGTGGTCTCCCATTGGGGGTAGCCGTAGTCTTCGGCATCAAAGCAGATGAAGTCGACGCCGAGAGTGGGAGACAGGCACAGAGTGTCGGTCTTAAGGGCGGCAATGAGACGGGCGATTTCGAGCATGACGGCTACGCCAGAGGCACCGTCATTGGCTGCCATCACAGGCTTCTTCCAATTCGCCTCGTCGGGGTCGTTATCAGCCCAGGGGCGGCTGTCCCAATGGGCACAGAGCAAGATGCGGTCTGTGAGATCGGGTTTGTAGCTGGCGATGATATTCGTACTATGTAGGGTGGTACCGTCGTAGCCTTTCAGGTCACATTGCTGGGGGATGACGGTCATGCCGTAACCCTTGAACTTGTTGATGATCCACTCCTCACAATCGTCGTGGGCCTTGCTGTTCATGGTACGGGGGCCGAAGTCACACTGCTGCTGACAGAATAGGAAGGCGCTGTCGGCATTGAACGTGGGACCTACGGCGGTCATGGTCTCTGTCTCGCTGGTGGTCTGTTTACGGAGACCGCAGGAGACAATGAATAATGAACAGTGAATAGTGAATAGTACCATTACCATCCATATGATTGATTTTCTCATAGTCTTACTTTTTCTGTACGATTGACATAACGCGGAGGAAGTTTCCGCCCCAGATCTTTTGGATATCACGCTCACTGTAGTGGCGGGCCAGCAGCTGACGGGTGAAGTTGATGAGCTCGCTGCTGTCGGCCAGGCCTGTCACACCGCCGTCACCGTCGAAATCGGTACCGAGGCCTACATGGTCGATGCCCATGATCTTGATGGCATGTTCCAGATGGGCGATTGCATCCATGATCGTAGCCTCGCCGTCGCTCTTCAGGAAGCCGGGATAGAGGGTGGTCTGTGCCACGCCGCCCTTCGAGGCCAAGGCGCGCATCTGGTCGTCGGTGAGGTTGCGCGGATGGTCGCAGAGAGCCTTGCAACTCGAGTGACTGCACACGATGGGCGTGCTGCTGATGTCGAGGGCATCGTAGAAACTCTTCTCTGAGGCATGGCTCAGGTCGACCATGATGCCTAGGCGATTCATTTCGCGTATGACTTGTTCGCCAAAGCGGCTCACACCGCCGTGGGTGGTACAGCCGCGAGCCGAGTCGCAGATATCATTGTCGCCATTGTGGCAGAGCGTCATATAGACGATACCGCGCTGGGCGAAGTGCTGCAGGTTTTGCAGCTGGCCGTTGAGGGCCAGACCGTTTTCGATGCCAAGCATGATCGATTTCCGACCGTTTCGCTTATCTTCGTACAGGTCGCCAGGGGTACGGGCGATGCTCAGATAGGCCTTGTTGTTATTGACAATCTCCTCGATCTTGTCGAAGATGAGATCGGCATATTCCGTGGGGCCTGCCACGTCGAAATCGACCAATGACGAGAAGGTTTCGCCGATTTTGGGCTGGGGCAGGTAGGCCACCATGATAGAGGCATCCTGACGGCCCTCGGTCATCTTATGCAGGTCAACGCGTATCTTCGGGTCGCGCTGGTCAAAATGGATGTCCTGCGGGAAGAACATGGGGGTGTCGCAGTGGGTGTCGAGGGTGAGCACACGGTTGTGCACCTGATGGGCGTGATGATAGGCCAGTGCCTCCTTGATGAGCCAATGGAACAGGGGCATGCCCTCCTCCAGACACTCCGGATGCCACTGCACTCCGACGATAGGCTTGTATTCGTTGCTCTCCATGGCCTCGATGATGTTGTCGGGCGATTTGGCGGTGACGCGGAACTTCGGTCCTGTTTCACGCACGGCCTGATGATGGAAGCTGTTGACGAACATCTTGTCCTCCTGATACATCTGGTAGAGCAGTGAGTCTTCCTCGATGTTTATCGAATGGGTTACCTCGCTGCGGGCTGCCTGTTGGGAGTGCTTCGTGACGGTCTTCTCGTTGATATCCTGCCACACACGGCCGCCAAGGGCCATCGCCAGGGTCTGGATACCGCGACAGATACCTAGGATGGGCATCTGACGGTTGTAGGCCATCTGGGTGAGCATCAGTTCGGGCAGATCGCGCTCTGAATTGATGTCGTGCAGCCGGTTCGAAGGCTCCTCACCACCATAGAGGGGATTGAAGTCACCGCCACCGCTCAGGATGAGGGCATCGATATGGTCGAGCGTGTTAAAGAGTGTGTTCGTATCGGTTACGGGTGGGATGACGATGGGTACGCCACCTGCAGCCACTACCGACTTATAATAGCCCTGACCCAACTTGCAGGTCAGTTCTTCGTAGTTGCCAGTAATGCCGATGATGGGCTGACGCTGTGCGGCCGGATACTTTGCATAAACGTTGTGCAGATGGGCCTGCAGGTCGAATCTATCTGTCATAGCGCGTGCTGGCTTTTAGAGGGTTACGGGTATCTCCCGCTTGATGCTCTGTTCGAGTGAGATCAGTGTCTCTGTGGCCACCACGCCGGGAATGCTCTGCAGCTGACCGTTGAGCAGTTCCATCAACTGCTCGTTGTCGCGGGCATAGAGCTTCACCATCATGGTATAAGGACCTGTGGTGAAATGGCACTCCACCACTTCGGGGATGTGCATCAGACGCTCCACAACGGTTTTGTACATGCTGCCCTTCTCGAGGGTGATACCCACATAGGTGCAGGTGCTGTAGCCAAGACTCTTGGGGTTGACGTCGAAGCCGCTACCCGTGATGACTTGCGCCTCTATCAGGTGTTGTACACGTTGGTGGATGGCGGCTCGTGATACATTGCACTCAGCGGCTACATCCTTGAATGGGATACGTGCATTCTTCGAGAGAATGCTCAGGATTTTCCTGTCCAGGTTGTCAATTTTCTCCATAATGCGATGACGTTGTTTACAATTTGTCAGCAAAAGTAAACAATTTTATTGAATTCTGCAACTTTTTTAGGAGAAAAAGTAAAAAAAGTGTGCCACTTTCGTGACACACTTGCTTATTTCTTTGATTTCTTGTCTTTTTTCGACTTCTTACCAGTTGTTTCCTCCGGTTCCTGCGGTTCGGGCTGCGGACGGTCGATACCCACTAACTGCACGTCGAAGATAAGGGCGCTGTAAGGCTTGATGTCACCCATGTCGCGCTCGCCGTAAGCCAGCTCGTAGGGGATGAAGAGCTGCCAGGTAGAACCCACGGGCATCATGGTCAGCGCTTCCGACCAGCCTTTGATGACCTGATTAGGCGATAACGTGATCGGCTTGTCACCATGCTTGGCAGAGGCGTCGAACACCGTGCCGTCGACCAGACGACCCTCGTAGTTCACCTGTACCTTTTCGTCGATGGCAGGCACTGGGCCGTTGCCCTGAACCAACACCTTGTACTGCAGTCCGCTGGGCAGGGTAATCACACCCTCCTTCTTAGCGTTCTCTTCCAGGAACTTACGACCGGCATTGCGGTTGGCGCCATAGAGTTTCTCGTCCTTGGCAGCCTTGTCGGCGATCTGTTTGTCCTTGAAATACTGATCGGCATCAGCCTGCTTGAACACACTCGAATCCTTCAGCAGCGCATCGGCAAAACCCTTGTAGAGCAGAGAAGCGACGATGGAGTCGGGCGAGTCCTGAAACTCCTTGGTGATTTCAGGTATCATACGCTCCATCACCTGCTTGGCAATGTCCATACCGGCGGCGTAGGCCTTCATCTTGGGATCGCTGCCACCGTTAGTAACCATCTGGAATCCCTTTACGAAATCAGCGATATAGGCGGTGTCGACCCCCTGCTGCTGTACGAGGAAAGGAATCAGTCCGTTGGTGATGCTCATACCGGCAGCATAGCTCACGGAGTCGCTGCCGTTATTCAACGTCACCTTTACGGGCGCTTCTTTCACCACAGCCACTTTCTTCACCGTCTTCTTCTGGGCGGTGGCTGTAAACAAAGAGGCACTCGCCACGAGGGCGAGTGCCAGTATGATGGTCTTCTTCATTACTTCTTGGGATTAACCTCAATCAGTTCAATCTTGAAGATCAGCGTAGAGAACGGCTTGATATCGCCCTGCTCGCGCTCACCATAAGCGAGGTCCTGAGGAATGTAAACCTCCCAGACAGAACCTGCGGGCATGTGAACCATTGCGTCGGTCCAACCCTTGATGGTCTGGTTACAACGCAGGTTGATGGGCTCGCCACGCTCGTAGCTGCTGTCGAACACCTTACCCTCGACGGTCTTACCCTCGTAGTGAACCTTAACAAGTGAAGTGTCGGCGGGGATGGCACCGGTACCTTCCTTGATCACCTTGTACTGAACACCGCTGGGCAGGGTCTTCACACCGTCCTTCTTGGCGTTCTCAGCAAGGAACTTCTCACCAGCCTCCTTGTTAGAGCCATAAGTCTTCTCGAGCTCCTTAGCCTTGATGCTCTGCATCATGAGCTGAGCCACCTGCTGGGCAGAGTCGACGGTCATCAGACCATTGTTCTTGATACCGCTCACGAAACCGGCCATCAGGTTCTTCAGAGAGATGGTCTTGGTAGAGTCGTCACCGAAGAGCTCACGGTTCATGCCGCTTACCCACTGGTTAGCAATCTGCTGACCGATCTGGATACCAGCATAGTAGGCAGCCTTCTTCTTGTCGTCGCCAGAGTTAGCACCCTCGTTCAGACCCTTGATGAAGTCGGCCATGTAGGTTGTGTCAACACCTGTCTGAGAAAGATATTCCTTCAGACCCTGTGTACGAGCCATACCGAAAACATAACTCAGTGTGTCTACATCACTCTTCAGGTTGGCCTTCGGAGTTGAGTTGCCGCAGCCAGTGAAAAGTGCTGCAGAAATAGCCATTGCGGCTACAAACATTAATTTCTTCATAATCTATAAACTTAAATTTTAAACTTTAAACTCTAAACACTACACCACCTGGATGAGTTCCACATCGAAGATCAGGGCAGCAAATGGCGGGATTGAAGCACCTGCACCACCCTCGCCATAACCCAGACGGTAGGGGATGAAGAAGCGGTACTTGGCACCCTCCTGCATCAGCTGCAGACCTTCCGTCCATCCTGCAATCACCTGCTGTAGGGGGAAGGTGGCGGGCTCGCCACGCTGGATACTACTGTCAAATACGGTGCCGTCGATCAGGAATCCCTCATAGTGGCACTGCACGGTGTCTTTGGCTGTCGGCTTCTTGCCGTTGCCCTCCTTCAGCACCTGATACTGCAGGCCGCTGGGCAGGGTGATTACACCTTCCTTTTTAGCATTCTCGGCCAGATATTTCTCACCAGCCTCCTTATGGGCCTTACCGGCCTCCGCACGCTGGGCCTGGATTTTCTGCTCCTGCTTGGCAAAATAGTCCTGTACGATGGTCTGCGCCTCGCGGTGAGACACCTTCAGTTCCTTGCCTTCGAGCACATCCTTGATGGCCTGTGCAAAATCCTCGGCACTGATATCTTCGGCACCCATCTGCGACAACTGCTGACCGATGCCCAGTCCTAAGGCATAACTTAATTTATCCATTCTTTCTCTATAATAATAATGTATAACTTTCGAAAGTCGGCTGCAAAGTTACAATAATTTTTAGACATAAGTACATAAGAACATAATTTTTTTTGTTTCTTTTGTTCTTTTGTCTAAAAAATCGTATCTTTGCATCATAATTTATCTGATGAGCATATGAAAAAGATCGTTGTTTTGACCGGTGCCGGCATGTCGGTGGAAAGTGGTCTGAAGACTTTCCGCGATGCCGATGGCTTATGGGAGAACTATCCCGTGCAGAAAGTAGCCACCCACGAAGGATGGGAGGCTGATCCTACGCTTGTGACCAACTTCTATAACATGCTCCGCAAGAAATGTTGGAATGTGCAGCCTAACGAGGGCCATCGCCTTGTGGCAGAGCTTGAGAAGAACTACGATGTGACCGTTGTCACGCAGAATGTCGACAACCTCCACGAGATGGCAGGCTCCTCGAAGGTCATCCACCTGCATGGTGAGTTGATGAAGGTCTGCTCCAGCCGCGATGTCGACGATCCCCGCTATCAGATCCAGCTCACCCCGGACAACTGCGAGGTAGAGCCAGGCACAAAGGCCGGCGACGGCTCGTTGTTACGCCCCTACATCGTGTTCTTCGGTGAGGCTGTGCCCAACATCACCGTTGCTGCAGAGGTGGTATCTGAGGCCGACATTCTCATTATCATAGGCACTTCGCTCGTGGTTTATCCCGCCGCAGGGCTTCTGCACTATGCCCGTCCTGAGGTGCCCGTCTATCTCATCGATCCCAACCCCGTCAATGCCGGCGGTCGCGTCCAGCAAATCCAGAAAGGCGCCTCCGAGGGCATGAAGGAACTCCTGCAATTATTGGAACCTTGACCGAATTTATAAAAGTTCTGCGGGCATGAGCTCCTGGGCACGTTGGAAGTCCTCCGGGGTATCGAGTTCGTAGGAGAAATAGTCGGTGGTGTCGATCACGCGGAAGGTGTGGCCCTGGGGGATGAGACGCTCGAAGGCTCGCTCGTAGAAGATATCGATGAGACCTTCTTGCAGGATCATCTGGTCGAGTTCGCGGAAGAGGGCCTTGCTGTAGGCGACGGTCATCTTCTCGATACCTACCGATTCGCCCATAGCATCCTCAGGGCGACAGGTCTTGCTGATCTCGGTAATGCGCATCTGGTCATCTACCACGACTTTCATCTCTTCCTCACCCAGTTCATGACGGTTGACGGCCAAGGCCGCCTCTTTCTCGCTGGCGATGCGTAGCACGGCAGCGGGGTCGCAGAGGATGTCGCTGTCCATCAGCAGGAACTCCTTGCTGCGTACAATCTGGCCCGCCATCCAGAGCGAGTAGATATTGTTGTTGTGGGCGTAGTCGACGTTATCCAAGAAGTGAAAAGTGAAAAGTGAAAAGTGAGAAGTGAGGAAGTCGCGGATCATGTTGCCGAGATAGCCGGTGACCACGACAAACTCGTTGATGCCGGCTGCGGCCATCGCATCGACGGTACGTTCCAGCAGCGTGCGCTCGCCTACTTTCAGGAGACACTTGGGCTGCGTGTCGGTCAGCGGGCGCAGGCGCTTGGCCATGCCCGCAGCTAAGATGACGCCTATCATTTGTTCAAAACTTTCAGGATGGTGTCGACGACGGTCTGGGTCTGCTCCTTACGGCCGAGGGTGATGCGGAGACATGACTCCAGGCCTTTATCAGACATGAACTTGATCTTGTAGTCCTGTATCTTCAGGGCCTCCATCAGGGCGTCCTTGATCTCAAGCGGATACTTGATGAGGATGAAGTTGGCGACGGACTTATACACCTTGAAGCCAGGCAGGTTGCTGAGGGCCTTCTTATAGAGCTGACGACCCCATTCCATATCATCGGCTACATGGCGGTAGTGCTCGTCGCTGTCGAGGGCAGCCAAGGCGACAGCCTCCGAGAAGCGGTTGTAGCCCAGATATTTGTTCACATAGCTGAGGAACTGGTCGTGGCCCTTGCCGATGAAACCGAAGCCCACGCGCAAGCCAGGCAGGCCATAGAACTTGGAAAGCGTGCGCGAGATGATCAGATTGTTGTATTTATTTACCAGCGGAGCAATATAATCGGTGTCCGTGGTGATGAAGCTGGCGTAGGCCTCGTCGATGAGCACCATGGTATCCGTAGGAATGTGTTCCATGATATGTCCGATCTCCTCTGGCGTCAGTCCGTTACCTGTGGGGTTGTTGGGTGAGGCCAACAGCAGCATGCGGGGGTGTACGCGGTTGGTGTATTCGATGACCTCGTCGACATCATAGGCGAAGGTATCGTCCTGCTCGTGCAAGGGGTACATCTCAAAGGTGCCGCCACACTCGCTGGCCACACGGTTGTAATACCACCATGAGAACTCGGGGATAAGGATACGTTTGTTGTCGTCGAGCATGAGGAAATAGTGGATGGCATTCTTCAGCATGTCCTCACCGCCATAGGTGAGCAACACCTGCTCCTCAGGTACACCATAGATCTCGCTCAGGCGCACGGAGATGACACTCTTCTTACCCTGATCGTAGATGCGGGTATAGAAACACAGAGTCTTTGGGTCGAAACTCTTGATAGCCTCCACCACTTTCTGGCTGGGCTCAAAGTTAAATTCATTTCTGTCGAGATAATTCATAATGCATTATATTTTTATTCTTTTCTTGTTTTCAATTTTTCAATTTCATCAGTCCGATGCCGATAATGATCCAGATAATCTCACGTACACGGCAGATGATACTGACGAAGATGCCTAATGCAGCAGAGAGGCCCAGGGCTGCGATGGAGATCACGAAGCCACCCTCCTGAACGCCTAACTGCATGGGCAGGAAACCAATCAGGTTGGCAAAGAGCGTCGTAAATGACACGATGAGAATGCTGTGTAGGAAGGTGATGGTAAGGCCTCCCAGGCCGCCTCCGCAGTCGATGCCGAAAAGCAGCAGCATGAACATCACCTCAGAACTCTGTACCACGCGGGAGAGATATTCCAGTATCAGACTCTTGTAGAATGCTTTCGTATCCTGGGCATAGAGGGCTGCTATCTGCTGGTCCACATTCTGGATGGCCTCCGAATGGCGCGCCCAGAACTTCAATGTCCAGCGCTTCAGTCCGGGAATGCGACTGACAACACCTAGGACATATTTCACCAGCCCGTTCTTGTACCCCTTCGAGAAGAGGTAGAAGGCCACCATACAGAACACCACGATGATGCCGAGGGTGATACCGATAGCGGTGCTCATAGGCAGGTCGCCGATCAGCACAAGGCCCAGATAGATAAAGATGCTGAGGAACCAGAACCAGAAATGGGCGAAGAAATGCATCATGGCATAGAGGATGACGCTCGACGTGGCATGTTGCTTGTCGATATCCTTCGAAAGTTCCATGATACGATAGGGCTCGCCCCCCAGTCCGCCCACAGGCGTGGCATAGTTCAAGGCATAGCCCGTGATGGTGAGGCGGTAGAGGCGCCAGAAGTTGACTGGCGACTTGCTACCGATGTTACCCTCGATGATACTCTGCCAGGCGAGGGCATTCAGGCCGTAGACCACAATCCAGATGCCAACAATCGGGATCAGCCAGTAGCCGGCATGACACAGGTGTTGCCATAGCTCGACGAAGCTGACGTCGAACGTCAACAACATCACGACGACGGCGGCGATGCCGAGTAGGAAGAACAGATTGTTGAGTCGCTGTTTGGTCCACTTCATACGGATTCTCCTCGGTTATAGTTTGTCTGCAATACGCTTGCAGAAGGCTTCATGACGGTGGTTAATATAATAGGCCAGCCATCCCATGACGATAATCTCGAAAAGGAAGTTCACTACTGGCACGTCAAGCAGACAGAACAGGAAGAACCAGGCGGTGCGGAAATTGAAGGTGAGCAGACCGTTCCATTGCATCAGTGGCAAAGACTGACTGTGGAACGCCTCACGCACCTCTGCCGGCATGTCACCGGCATTGCCGTATTTCTGGCGCAGCAGCGACATGAGACGCTGGAACTGCGGGGTGACTTTCTCCTGTTTACGCGTATAGTCGATATACGACTTCTGGAACGTGCGCTCTATCCAGTTTGTGTCGGCAGGCATCTGCTCGTAGATTTCCTTCTGTCGTTA
>Ga0310690_10008971_pt1 | contig 12597 bp, 10 predicted proteins | sample AusTroGonzalo_MG_2_FD_207661 | JGI IMG/M metagenome (GOLD analysis project Ga0310690, IMG submission 207661) | Bovine rumen microbial communities from tropical cattle in Woodstock, Queensland, Australia - Gonzalo_04 (v2) (version 2) | ecosystem: Host-associated > Mammals > Digestive system >...
CTAATCTGCTCATCTTTAAACACTTGCGTGTTAGAATAATCTGTCTTCCAGATTACCTGATGTGTAATTCACATCTGTAATTTCTTGAGTACTCTCTGCATCTCTGCAGATGCTCTCAAAGTAATTACGGGTCTTTCTTTGTTGTTTAATTTTCAAGGTCCTTTGCTGTCAGTTTGAGGTTACATTTGTGTAATCTCTCGCTGCTCAGCGTAAGTCATATTATATTCGATTTTAAAGCAATTGTCAAGGAATTTTTTAAACTTTTTTGAAAAAATTTCTTAAATTTCCTTTATGAAAAATTGCTCAAAAAATCGCCTGTCGATCAAGCTGCGGCAAAAACGCAAAACAGCCCGATTCTCAAGCGGTTTCGAACAAATATTGACTGACGCGAGTTCATTTATACCACATTTTGCGGTTCAGGTCAAGAGGAAACACAAAATATTACAAACTTGTAATTTACATTTCCTTATTTTGTGGTATCATATATAGTATAATACATTATATTGTTAATATACATACTTGTGAGGTACATATGGAAAGATTCATTGTAACTATAGGCAGACAGTTCGGCAGCGGCGGCCGCTCTATCGGCGAGAAGCTCGCGCAAAAGCTGGGCGTGAACTTCTATGACAAGGAGCTGATATCCATCGCAGCGAAAGAGAGCGGCATGGATCCCGAGGTGTTTGAGGGCGCCGACGAGAAGGCGGCGAACAGCCTGCTGTACTCGCTGTCGATGGGTATGTACAGCTTCGGCAGCGGCTTGCCCACGATGGGCGATCTGCCGGTCAACGACAAACTCTATCTGCTGCAGCATAAGATCATCAGAGAGATCGCCGAGAGGGAGAGCTGCGTTATAGTCGGACGGTGCGCCGACTATGTACTGCGCGATAATCCGAACTGCGTGAACGTCTTCATCCACGCCAACATCGAATACCGCAAGGAGCAGAGCGTGAAGAAGCACGGAATCGAGGAGGCCCGCGCCGAGCACATCATCAACAAGACCGACAAGAACCGCGCGAACTACTACAGCTTCTACTCGGGGCAGAAGTGGGGCATGGTCGAGAACTACGACCTGTGTATCGACTCGTCGAAGCTGAGCGAGGAGAGCATAGTCGATCTGATCGTGGAATATATCAAAGCAAGATAAGGAAAAATACAGGACGCCTTTATGTGAGGCGTCCTTTTTTATTATACTATCTCTTTTAATTCCAATTTAGAAAAATAGGCATCATCTTCGGTAATCGGTCGTGATGAGCAGACGGAGATACAATAGCCATTGAGGTCGAGGGTGACTATCCGATCGCTCAGAGGTTCGGAGAAGGTATCGAACGCGGTGAGGTCGGATGATATACCCTCGCCTGTGCATTTGAGGTATGACTCCTTACGAGTCCAGACGCGGCAGAAGGCGCGCTCGGGATCGTCGGAGTCATAGACATAGCCGCGCTCGGTTGGATGATAGAAGCGGTCGGCGATCTTCAAGCGATCGGGATCGGGTACAGCCTCTACGTCGACGCCCAGCTCGCTGTCATCGGTCGCTATGGCGACGATATCGCCGCTGTGGGATACGGAGAAGTACAGGCTGCCGTCGGCGAGATATGGCTTGTCGTGAACGCCGAAGGTGATCTCCCTGTCCCCTATCGCCCGACGGATCAGGAGTCCGGAGATCAGGGAGCGGAGCTTGTCGCTGTCGAAGCGGTATCGGGCGATCTTCTCACGGCGGTGATCGGGCAGGATGTTCTCGTATTCGCGGAGCTGATCGTATGTGAGTTCTTCACCGAGTCTGATATACGCAACGTTTATCATGGCTAACCTCCCCTTTTTGTGCTGATACTATCATACAACATCAGAAGCAAAGTTGCAAATGTTATTTGTAAATCCACTGACCACTGACCACTAACTACTTGCCACTAAATATTATTGCCGCGTGTGATGATCTCGACCCACTCGACGGGGCCTACTGCGCCGTTCCGCTCTACTCCGAGCTGAGCTTGGATAGCTTCTACAGCGCGGCGGGTCTGAGGTCCGAAGATACCGTCGACGTCTATCTCAGGCACGGCAGGGTCGGTACGCCCTATACGATCGATATAGCGCTGGATCACGCGCACCTCTTCTCCCCTGTCGCCCTCGACGAGGAAGCGCCCGGGATACGGCTCGCCGATGGCGCTCTGATAGTTCTCGGGCAGGTCGGCGACCGCGCGCTTGTACTCGCGCTCGATAGTGGCGTAGGTCGCGATATCAACGACCCCGGTTATCGGCAGACCGTACTCGCTCTGGAAGGTGAACACCGCGTCGCGGGTCGCGTCGTCAAAGAAGCCGGTGACCGGTATCGGCGGCAGCTGCGGATAGAAGTAGCCGAGGAACGCCAGATAATACTGCACCGCCTCCACCTCTACTCCGCTGTCGCCTGCGGACAGCTCCGTCCTGAAAACGCGCTCGATCTCGGGGATGGTCAGACCCTCGCTGGTCAGCTCCGACAGCCGCTTGACGGCGTTGAAGATATCCTTGACCTTGTACCACGTCGCCTTGCCGACCACGCCGTCGGGGGTGAGGTTGAAGATGCGCTGGAAGGTCTTGACCGCCTCTTCGGTCTCGCCGTCGTAGACGGACGTGGACGAGTTGATCTCGGGTATCGCGGGATAGTTGCGGCGGATGCGGTTCAGCTCGTTTTTGAGGATGCGGACGTCGTTGCCGAACGAGCCGCGTGCAAGCGGCGTACCGGGATACGACGGCGTGTTGTCGGCGAGCGGAGCGTTCTCGACGATCTCGACGTCGTCGCCGTAGTAGTAGCGCAGTATCTCAAGGGTCGTGAAGCCCTGCTCGGCGAGGTCGACCGTACCCCACTGCGAAAGCCCGTCGCAGCGAGTCACCTTGCCGTCGCAGAACTTAGCGGCGAGGGGTTCGACAGCTCCCCTGCGGCTGATATAGTTGTTGAAGATCTCGTCGACGATCAGGCTGACCGTGTCGAAAACTTCGCCGTCGGGCTTGTAGGCGTGGTCGTAGCGAGTGTCGTTGGTGATGTCGAAGTCGTAGCCGCGGCTTGGGTAGTACTCGGTGTAGACGCGGTTGAGTGTGTAGGATATCTGCGCGAGGATGTTCGCGCGGAGGGATGCAGGCGGCCAGTTGGGGTATATCTCGGCCGAGGCGACGTTCTTGATGTACGCGGCGAAGGGCACGGTGACGTTCTCGGCGGCGGTATTCGGCGCGCCGAGATGCACGGTGATGTAGGTGGGGATAGTCGGGATATCAGCCATCCTTTCTCTCCCCCGTCAGCGGCACGAGCGATATAGGCAGGATGGTCTCGGTCTTGTCGTGGATGACCACGGCGCAGTCGGTCAGCTCGCGGAAATCGGGATGGAAAACGGTCACGAGATATTCAGCCTCGGGCTGAACGGTATCGAAGTTCAAGGTGCTCTCGATAGAGCGAGCCGGCAGCACCATGTTATCGACGATGCCGGAGATATCGGTGACGTCGTTATACAGGCTGTAGCGCACGCCGTTGTATATCTGCGACACATCGACAAGAACGTTTTTGATGGGAAACGCTCCGCGAGCGACGCTTATCTGCACCTTCAAAGTACCGCGCCCGGGATAGGAGCGGATATATTCCTCATACTCTTCGCGGAACGGCGTTTCACCCTGAGGCACGGTCACCGGCTGAGGGTATATCTCGTCGGGTTTTGCCTGTATATCCAAATAATCTCTGAACATAATGATCCCCCTTACGCCTAATCATATGCTAAGCGTAAGGGGGATATTCTCAGTAAATACCCTTTTTAATCGGTTGAGATTGCCACGGGCTAAAGCCCTCGCAATGACAATTTTAAAAAATTCCCAAAGGGAGCCTAGTAGCCTTATTTTGTGTTGAATTTATAGGGTGAGAAGTCGAAGGTCGCGAAATAATCGTCGAGGGTCTCTGCGCGGCGGATCAGCTGATGCGAGCCGTCCTCTTTGAGCAGTACCTCAGCCGATCTGAGCTTGCCGTTGTAGTTGTAGCCCATCGAGAATCCGTGCGCGCCGGTGTCGTGGATATACACGAGGTCGTCGGGCAGGATCTCGGGGAGCATACGGTCGATGGCGAACTTGTCGTTGTTCTCGCACAGACCGCCGGTGACGTCATACTTGAAGGTGCAGGGCTCGTTCTCCTTACCGAGCACGGTGATGTGGTGGTACGAGCCGTACATAGCCGGACGCATCAGGTTCGCGGCGCAGGCGTCGAGACCGATGTAGTCCTTGTAGATGTGCTTGGTGTGCAGGCAGGTAGCGATCAGAGCGCCGTAGGGGGCGGTCATGTATCTGCCCAGCTCCGAGAAGATGGCGACGTCGTCCATGCCCTCGGGGGTCAAGATCTCTTCATACTTCTGACGGACGAGATCGCCGATGATGAAGATATCGTTGGTCGGTTCTTCGGGGCGGTAATCTACGCCGATGCCGCCGGAGAGGTTGATGAACGAGATGTGCACGCCGCAGCGGTCGCGCAGTCTGACGGCGAGCTTGAAGAGTATAGCCGCAAGCTCTGCGTAATACTCGTTGGAAACGGTGTTGGACGCGAGGAATGCGTGGATGCCGAAGTGCTTCGCGCCGTCGGCTTTCAGACGGGTGAACGCCTCAGCCATCTGATCCTCGGTCATGCCGTACTTGGCTTCGCCGGGGTTGTCCATGACCTGCACGCCGGTCCTGGACGCGGCGAGCTCGAATGTGCCGCCGGGATTATAGCGGCAGCAGACGGTCTCAGGGACGCCGCATACGCGCTTGATGAACGGCACGAAGTTGATGTCGTCGAGGTTGATGTACGCGCCCATCTGATACGCCTTTTTCATGTCCTCCTCAGGGGTGACGTTGGACGAGAACATGACGTCGGAGCCTGAGAAGCCACAAGCCTCGCTCATGATCAGCTCGGAGAGCGAGGAGCAGTCTACGCCGCAGCCTTCTTCCTTAAAGATGGACAGCAGATAGGGGTTCGGGGTAGCCTTGACGGCAAAATACTCCTTGAAGCCCTTGTTCCACGCGAACGCCTTGTTAAGGCGGCGGCAGTTCTCGCGGATGCCTTTTTCATCATAGATGTGGAACGGCGTGGGGACGTCGCGGATGATGTCCTCAGCCATAGCCTTTGTCAGAAACGGTGTTTTTTTCATCTTATCTTTACCTCCCAATGCAGCCGATTTGTAGGGCGGGGGCTTGCTCCCGCCGAGTCATGTTTTTGTCATTGCGAGGCTCCAAAGGAGCCGTGGCAATCTCAACAACATCTAAATAATAAGGTTGAGATTCCCACGGTCGCTTGGTCGCTCCCTCGGAATGACAATTTATAGTACGCTCCCTCGGAATGACAATAATATGCCGCGCGACCTCGGGATAACAAATTATCAAATCGCGTTTTCAATAGCCAGCAATATATCCTGTGTGCCCTCTCCCTCGCCTTTTAAGGCGGAGAAGGGATAGAGATCTACGCCTTCGTACGGTGCGAGAAGCTCGGTCAGAGCTTCTTTCTGTGAAGCGAACTCGGACTTGTTGAGCTTGTCCGACTTGGTCGCGACGACGATGAACGGTATCCCGCTGTCGTACAGATAGTTTATCATATCCATGTCGTCGGCGGTCGGCTTGTGGCGCATATCGATGATCTGCACCACGAGCGCGATATCTCTGCCTGCGGCGAAGTAGCCCTCGACCAGCTCAGCCCATCTGAGCTTCTCGCTCTTGCTGACCTTGGCGTAGCCGTAGCCGGGCAGGTCGACGAGGTTGAACGAGCCTGCGTCAAAGAAGTTTATCGTGGCGGTCTTGCCGGGCTTTGAGCTGACTCTGGCGAGAACCTTCCTGCCGCAGAGCTTGTTTATCAGCGACGACTTGCCGACGTTCGAGCGTCCGGAAAAGACGACGTCGGGGCGGTCGTCGGGACGAAGCTGAGAGCTCAGCCCCGCCGAATATGTGAATTCTACGTTCAGCATAGGTGCTCCTTTCGCCTTCCTTTGGGAAAGGAAGGTGGCTCGGCAACGCCGAGACGGATGAATTGTATTATTTGACCGAGCGTAGCGAGAAACCAATAAATATAAGGTTGGTCGCTTCGCTCAATTTATACAATTCCTCAGTCGACATTCGTCGACAGCTCCCTTTACCAAAGGGAGCCTTAAATGCTTGCCTCAACGCGTTTGTCTGCAACTTTTGAGGCGGCTTTTTTCCTGCCTTTGACCGGCTTATCTGCGGCGGTCTGCTTCTGTACTGTCGCGAGGGCGATCACCTCGTCTACCGTTGACACCGGATGATAGGTGATGTTCTGCAGCAGCTCCGCGTCGAACTCGGCGAGGTCGCGTTCATTCTCCTTGGGGATGATGACGTTGCGGATGCCCGCCTTGTACGCCGCCATGCTCTTCTCCTTCAAGCCGCCGATGGGCAGCACCTTGCCGCGGATACCGATCTCGCCGGTCATGGCAAAGTCGGCGCGCACGGGGCAGCCGGTCAGCGCGGAGTACAGCGCGGTGGCGATGGTCACGCCTGCCGAGGGGCCGTCCTTGGGGATCGCGCCCTCTAGAGCGTGGATGTGGATGTCGGTGTCCTTATAAAAATCGGGATTGATCCCGTATTTATCACAGCGTGTGCGGATGGCGGTGACGGCAGCCTTGCCGCTCTCCTGCATTACGTCGCCGAGCGAGCCGGTCAGCTCCAGCTTGCCTGTGCCGTGCATGACGACGCACTCGAGAGGCAGCAGAGTACCGCCGACGGAGGTCCACGCCAGACCGTTGACCACGCCGACCTCGTCCTTCTTCGCGGAGATATCGTCGAGATACTTTTTAACGCCGAGGAAGGCGTCGAGATTCTTGTCGCTGACCCTGACGACCGCGTCGGGATCGGCGAGGATGGTCACAGCCGCCTTGCGGAGGATGGTCGCAAGCTCGCGCTCGAGGTTGCGGACGCCCGCCTCACGGGTGTAGAAATCGATCACCGCGTAGATCGCCTTGTCGGTCATGCGGAAGTTCTTTTTCCTGATGCCGCTGAGATCCATCTGCTTAGGGAGCAGGTGCTTCTTCGCGATATTGAACTTTTCGACTCTTGTATATGACGGCAGCTCGATGACGTCCATCCTGTCCCTCAGAGCGGCAGGGATGGCGTCGGCGTCGTTAGCCGTGGTGATGAACATGACGTCGGAGAGGTCGAAAGGCAGGTCGATATAGTGATCGACGAAAGCGTAGTTCTGCTCGCTGTCGAGAACCTCCAAGAGAGCCGAAGACGGGTCGCCCTTGTAGTCGGCGGAGAGCTTGTCGACCTCGTCGAGTATCAACAGAGGATTGCGCGTGCCGCACTTTCGCAGGGCGTTGATGATCCTGCCGGGCATCGAGGCGATATAGGTGCGTCGGTGGCCGCGGATCTCGGCCTCATCACGCACGCCGCCGAGAGCTACGCGGTGGCTCTTCCTGCCGATGGCGTCGCCGATGGATGTGGCGATGGAGGTCTTGCCTACTCCCGGAGGGCCGACGAGGCAGATGATCTGCCCCTTCGCCTTGTCGCTGAGCTTACGCACGGCGAGCTGCTCGATGATGCGCTTCTTGACATTATCGAGTCCGTAATGGTCGCGGTCAAGCTGAGCGCGGACAGCTTCGAGGTCGATCTTCTCCTCAGAGAGGTCGTTCCACGGAAGTTCCAGAACTGTATCTATGTATGTTTCGATAACGCTCGATTCGTTAGTGCCGACGGGCAGGCGTTCGAGACGGGAGCACTCTTTGTTGAGCGCCTTCTCGACTTCCTCGGGCAGGTGACGGTCGGCGATCTTCTTGCGAAGCTCGTCGATATCGTTGAAGTCGCCGTTCTCGCCGAGCTCGTCGCGGATGACATTCATCTGCTCGCGCAGGAAGTAGTCGCGCTGGCTCTGGTCGATGCGCTCGCGCGCCTTCTCCATGATATCCTGCTCGACGGTCATGATGAATATCTCGTTCTGCATGGCGTCGATGAGCACCTCGAGGCGGTCGGAAAGGTTGACGGTCTCGAGTATCATCTGCTTTATCTCGGCGTCGAGCATGACGTTCGAGGCGACGAAGTCGGCAAGCTCGCCGGGATCGTTTGCCATCCCGATCTTGAAGAGGATATCGGCGGGGAGCTTCGGGGTCAGCTCTATGTAACGCTCGAAGGTCGCTTTGAGAGAACGCATGAGGGCGATATCTCTCGTAGTGAGGGCATGAGCTCTGCCGTTGCCGTAGGGCTCCACGGCGGCGTACATACAGCCGTCGGACGGGACGCTTTCGATTATCGCGGCGCGCCAAAGGCCCTCGACGACTACGCGGGTCGCCTTGTTGTCCTCTTTGATGACCTGCTTTACGCGACAGACTACGCCCACCTTGTATATATCGTCGACCGTCGGCTCGTTCACGCCCGCGTCGATCTGAGCGGTCAGGAATATGAGCCTGTCGCCGTCCACGGCGAGCTCTACGGCGCGCTTGGAACGTGTGCGGTTGACGTCGAAGTTCAGCATCATCTTCGGGAACATCACGACGCCCCGAAGCGGCAGAACAGGTAGGTTAAGATTAGGGTTTTTGTTATCCATAATTCTCCTTAGGAATTATAATGTTGTTTCGAATAAATCAGTACAAGGCTGCATGATGAACACACAGCCTGTATGGAAAAGTTATTAATTTTGTTGAGATTGCCACGTCGTCCTCATCGGCTGTACTCGGTAGGTGTATCCGGTTGGTACGCCTTGACCTCGTGTCGCCGTTCGTCCTCTCCCCAAAAAGCAGACTTTTCGGGGACCCCGGGAATGCCCTCGCAATGACAAAATATTCAGGACGCGTGATCCTTAGCGGGTCGGTCGAAGTCCTGAGACATCGGGAACGCGGAGTCGTTGCGCTTGATGATCGGATCTGCGCCGTTCTCGACGACGTCGCGCGTAATGATGATCTTCTCTATGGTCTTATCAGACGGGGTCTCGAACATCAGATCCGTGAGCAGACCCTCGATGATGCCGCGAAGCCCTCTGGCGCCGGTGTTCTGCTCCTTGGCGAGGCGTGCGATAGCGTAGAGCGCCTCTTTCTCGAAGAGCAGCTCAACATCGTCGAGCTTGAACAGGTGCTTGTACTGCGCGATGACGGAGTTCTTCGGCTCGGTGAGCACGCGGACCATGTCGTCCTCGGAGAGGTCGGACAGAGCCGCGATGACCGGCAGTCTGCCGATCAGCTCGGGGATGATGCCGAACTTGATCAGGTCGTGACCCGTCACGCGCTTCATCCAGTCCTTCTCGAGAGCCTCGTTGGTGGAGCTGACGTCCGCCTCGAAGCCGAGGACGGATGAGCCCAGACGCTTCTTGACGACCTTATCAAGACCGTCGAAAGCTCCGGCGCAGATGAAGAGGATGTTGCGTGTGTCTATCTGCAGGAACTCCTGCTGGGGGTGTTTTCTGCCGCCCTGAGGGGGTACATTCGCCACGGTGCCCTCGACGATCTTCAGCAGAGCCTGCTGAACGCCCTCGCCGCTGACGTCGCGCGTGATGGACGGGTTCTCGGACTTGCGGGCGATCTTGTCGATCTCGTCGATATAGATGATGCCGCGCTCAGCCTTCTCGATATCGAAGTCAGCCGCCTGGATCAGCTTCAACAGGATGTTCTCGACATCCTCGCCTACGTAACCCGCCTCGGTGAGGGTGGTGGCGTCGGCGATGGCGAAGGGTACGTCAAGCGCCTTTGCGAGAGTTTGAGCGAGCAAAGTCTTGCCCACGCCGGTAGGGCCGAGCATGAGGACGTTCGACTTCTGGAACTCGATGTGCTCGTCGCGCTTGAAAACGCGCTTATAGTGGTTGTAAACGGCTACGGCAAGCGTCTTTTTGGCGTTGTCCTGACCGATGACATAGTCGTCGAGGATCGCCTTTATCTCCACGGGCTTCAAGAGACGGTCGGATACCGGCGCGAACTCCCCGGGAGCTTCGGGCATAGTGTACTCGCCCTCCTCGAGGATATTCATGCACAGATCGACGCACTGGTCGCAGATATAAACGCCGTTGCCGGCGATCAAACGCCCGACCATCTCCTGCGGCTTGCCGCAGAAGGAACAGTAAACGCTGTCCGAAGATTTCTTTCCTGCCATAAGGAACTCCTTGTATCAATTGGTTGAGATTACCACGTCGTCGTCGTGGATTTCGCTTATTGGAAGCGGTCAGGTATGCCCACTTCCGTATCGCTCCATCACTCCTCCTCTCCCCAAAAAGCATGGGCTTTTTGGGGACCCCGAAGAAAAGACTTCGTAATGACAAATCAATATGGTTGAGATTGCCACGGGCTAAAGCCCTCGCAATGACATATCAATAGCTTTATCTGTGCTCGATGACCTTGTCGATCAGTCCGTACTCAAGGGCCTGCTGAGCGGTCATGAAGTTGTCGCGCTCGGTGTCCGCCTTGATGACGTCGAGAGGCTGGCCGGTGTTGGCGGCGAGGATCTCATTGAGCTTCTGCTTTGTGTGCAGGATGTGCTGGGTGTGGATCTCGATATCGGTAGCCTGACCCTGAGCGCCGCCGGAGGGCTGATGGATCATGATATCGGCGTTGGGCAGAGCGTAACGCTTGCCCTTTGTGCCTGCTGCGAGCAGGAACGCGCCCATAGAGGCCGCCATGCCCATGCAGATGGTGGAGACGTCGCACTTGATATACTGCATGGTGTCATAGATCGCCATGCCGTCTGTGACGGAGCCGCCGGGGGAATTGATATACAGGCTGATATCCTTGTTGGGATCCTGTCCCTCGAGGAACAGCAGCTGTGCTACGACGAGGCTCGCTGTGGTAGCGTTGACCTCCTCGTGCAGCATGATGATCCTATCGTTGAGCAGTCGGGAGAAGATGTCGTAAGAGCGCTCTCCGCGGCTGGTTTGTTCTACTACATAAGGTACTAATGCCATAAAACATACTTCCTTTCGCAATAGTATATTTCGAAATCAGAAATTTATTCTCGGTTTTATATGTCATTGCGAGGCACATTTATGTGCCGTGGCAATCCCCTTCCGAATAATACCGGTTGGAGGAAGCAGAGAGGTGTATTCCCTGTTTGTGGGATTGCCACAGTCGCGTTGCTCCCTCGCAATGACTGCGGTTCTTTGTGGGATTGCCACATCGTCCTCATCGGCTGTACTCGGTAGGCGTATCCGGCAGGTACGCCTTGACCTCGCATCGCCGTTCGTCCTCTCCCCAAAAAGCAGGGGCTTTTCGGGGACCCCATGAATGGGGCTTCGCAATGACTGCGAATTATTATCACATTATAACTGCGCTGTCCTTGACGAGCTTCATAGCGAGCTGAACGCCGAGGTCCTCGGTGATGCTCTCTACGGGGATGATCTCCCTGACCTTATCGGCTTCCATGTTGTACATCTCAGCCATCTTGTCGTACTCGGCGTTGATATCTTCCTCGGTGGGCTTGATGTCCTCGAGCTTAGCGATCTTCTCAAGAGCCAGACGCATCTTTACTCTGCGCTGAGCTTCGGGCTGATACATCTGAGCAACGGATGCAGCGTCCATGCCGGTGTACTTCATATATGTCTCGAGGTCCATGCCCTGCTGACGCAGACGCATATCCATCTCTCTGAGCATCTGGTTCGCTTCGTTATCGAACATCTGCTGCGGGATCTCGCCCTCGATCTTATCGATGATGGCGTTGGTGAGCTTGTCGTCGAGGTCGCGCTCTACGTCGCCCTCAAGACGCTTAGCGATCTGCTCCTTGATCTCCTCGCGGTACTCTTCTACTGTATCTTTCTCGGAGACGTCCTTTACGAAGTCGTCGTCTAATTCGGGCAGCTCTTTGTTCTTGATCTCGTGGAGCTTGATCTTGAACTGAGCGTCAGCGCCGGCGAGCTTATCGTTCTGATACTCCTCGGGGAACTTGACGTCGATAGTGAACTCGTCGCCCGCGTTATGACCGACGATCTGATCCTCAAAGCCGGGGATGAAGTTGCCCGAGCCGAGCTCGAGGTTGTATTCCTCAGCCTTGCCGCCGTCGAAAGCCTCGCCGTCGCAGAAGCCCTCGAAGTCGATGACTGCGGTGTCGCCCAACTCGGCTGCGCGATCCTCAACGGTTACCATGCGGCTGTTGCGGTTGCGTACGCGGTCGATCTCTTCGTCTATCATCTCATCGGTGACCTCGGTAGAGAGCTTCTCTACCTCGATGCCCTTGTAGTCCTTGATCTCGATCTCGGGCTCGACTACTACAGTAGCCTTGAAGGTGAAGCCTTCCTTAGAGACCTCGGTAGCCTCAAGACCCGTTACGGTGACGACCTTCAGACCCGCCTCTTTGCAAGCCTCGTCGAGAGCCTCGGGATAGCACTCCTGCATAGCGTCGTCGAAGAATACCTCTGCGCCGTAGATCTTCTCGATGATGGATCTGGGAGCCTTGCCCTTGCGGAAGCCGGGGACATTGATCTTCTTAACTTCCTTCTTGAATACCTTATTGACAGCCGCCATGAATGTTGCGCCGTCTACAGTGACCTCTACCTCATAGGTGTTAGCCTCTGTCATTGTTGTTGATTTTAAAGCCATAGTATATTCCTCCTAATTGTTTGTTTTCGATTGTTAATAATATATCATATACAGCAATAAATTACTATGTATATTCTGCTAAAAGATATCGGTATCAGCGTACCAAAAT
>Ga0310690_10008972_pt1 | contig 12597 bp, 7 predicted proteins | sample AusTroGonzalo_MG_2_FD_207661 | JGI IMG/M metagenome (GOLD analysis project Ga0310690, IMG submission 207661) | Bovine rumen microbial communities from tropical cattle in Woodstock, Queensland, Australia - Gonzalo_04 (v2) (version 2) | ecosystem: Host-associated > Mammals > Digestive system >...
TCCATGTACTGAAGCATCGCAGGCGCCGCCTTGCCGAACTTGCGCGACAGCATGTCCTTGACCACGGCGCGCCAGTCTGCGTCCGGGTCGTATAGCATCCGCAGGAAGAGGTAGTTCGTCATGTCGCCGAACGCGAAGCCGCCGCCGGTGCCGCACGCTGCGGCGGAATCGACGTCGAGCTCCCTGAGCTCGAGTATCTCCTTGTGCATGCGCTTGTAGACCTGGCTCACGTTCCCCGAGCCGTAGTACCAGTACGACTTGTTGCGGCAGAGCTTAGCCCACTTCTTCGCGTTCTCCCACTTGCTGAACGCCTTCTCGTCGCCGATGCGCTGCACGGGGTACTCCCGCAGCGATCGGTCGGAGTTGAGGAAGGCGAGGTCGGCGATGAAGTTGTCGGGGAACCTCTCTATCCCCTTCGGCGCCTTCTCCGTCTGCTGCGGGCCCTTGTAGACCAGCGACGTAATGTAGGTGTCGTTGTAGCCGTCGCGCTTGAGCCATCCGCACGCCTCGACTATGAAGTCCCAGAGCGGGCCACCGACGCAGCCGTACTTCTTCTCGAGGGCCTTGCACTTCTCGCACCAGCAGTAGCGGTCGTTGTGGAAGTCGTTCGACCCGACCATGAACACGCCCTTCTGGCCCTTGTACGCCATCCAGTCCAGCAGCTTGGCGTACAGCGCCTTGCGAGTCGCCGGCGACGAGAGGCACAGCTGCATGTCGGGCTTGCGCTTGCCGTCCCTGCCGATCGAGAAGTACTCGGGATGCTCCTTGAAGCAGCCCTTTATCGTTGGCGGCAGTATCTTGCCCCAGCCCTTCAGGTCCTCGGCGGGAAGGTAGAGTATGAAGCCGTGCCCCGGGACGCGCCAGGCCAGCGGGTGCTTCCAGCCGGGGATGAACGACTCGGCCGCGACCGGGTCGCGGTTGCGCAGGTAGAACCGCTTGTCCACCCGGTACGACGTCATCTTGCGATAGCCCTTGAAGGCGGGGCGGCGGCGCGTCTCCTGTCCGGCGAAGCGGACCTTGTCGCACCGGTCGAACACCTCGCCGCCATCGTAGTTGAAGTACCAGTGGTAGCCGAGGTTGTCCTCGACGAAGTCGTAGACCGCCCAGAGCGAGCCGAGGTCGCCACCGCCCACGAGGAAGAGGTCGCCGCCGACCGCCTTCACGACCGACTCCTCGTTCGCGAGCCCGGCCACGAACTTCTTCCCGAGGATCCTCTCCGCCTCGGGCGACCTGCCGACGAATATCCTGTGCGCCGACGCGACGCCGCCGGTCGGGAACGACCTCCCGGTGCACTTCGATACGATGTCGTTCAGCTCGGCTACCGCCAGCGCGGCGCACGGGTCAGTCCCCTGCACGATCACGGTGTCGCCGAAGCCAAGCGCCAGCTCCTTCGCCTTGCTCGTGTCCACGGCGTAGATCTTGTCCCAGCAGATCCTGTCGGGAACGGTGTCGCCGGGGAAGAACTTCGGCCCCTCCGCCTTGAGCGAGATCCATATCTCGTACTCGCGTTTCTCGTACGTCGGGTCGTACAGCCGCGAAAGCTGCGTCGTGTTCAGCGGGGATTCCCAGTCGTCGCCGATAACGACGTGCACTCCGGACCCGACCCTCGACCGGCCCGCCTTGAACAGCGTGTATTCGCCCTTCTTCAGCCCCGAAAGCGGAAGGTACGACGACATGTACCAGCCCCTGTCGGCGCCGTTGTACACCTGGATGTGTATCCCCTTCGAGTAGTCGAGGGTCGACTGGTGGCGCCCCCTGCTCGCAAAGCCGCTCGCCGCAGCCGGATCCTCCTCGGACATCCAGTAGAAGCTGCGGCCGTCCTTTCCGCACTGGCGCTTCGACTTCTTCGGCGGAAGGAACAGCGTGACGGCGTCCTCCGGGTAGCCGGCGAGCTCCGGCGGGAGCTCCTCCGACTTCAGCGTCGCGAAGTTGGCGAAGACGTTCAGGGCGCCTCCCGCGCGGCCCTTCATGTCCCACTCCACTTCGCGCGTCCTGAGGAGATCCTTCTCGGCCGTCCTGGCGCGGCGGTCGAGCTCCTCGACGCTGAACTTGTAGTCGGGCGCCTCGCGCCGCACCTTCGCCGCGTACATCACGTTGAAGACGTCAAGCTCTATCCGCGCGGTGCGCAGGTTCGCCGCGCTCTTCTCGTCGTCCGCGACCAGCTTCTCCGCCTCGTCGAAGAGCCTCTGCCAGCGGGCGATCTCCGCGCCCTTCAGGAACGCCATGCCGCCAACCGGGCTGCCGTACGGAAGGAGTATCTCGCTGCCAGGATAGCCGTTGTTGACTAGCGAGTCGTACATCTCGTCCATGTACTGAAGCATCGCTGGCGCCGCCTTGCCGAACTTGCGCGAAAGCATGTCCTTGACCACGGCGCGCCAGTCCTGGTCGGGATTGTAGAGCATCCTCAGGAAGAGGTAGTTCGTCATGTCGCCGAACGCGAAGCCGCCGCCGGTGCCGCACGCGCCGACGTTCGCCACGCCGAGCTCCCTGAGCTCGAGTATCTCCTTGTGCATGCGCTTGTAGACCTGGCTCACGTTCCCCGAGCCGTAGTACCAGTACGACTTGTTGCGGCAGAGCTTCGCCCACTTCTTCGCGTTCTCCCACTTGTTGAAGGCCTTCTCGTCGCCGATGCGCTGCGTGGGATACTCGCGTATCGAGCGGTCGGAGTTGAGGAAGGCGAGGTCGGCGATGAAGTTGTCGGGGAACCTCTCTATCCCCTTCGGCGCCTTCTCGGTCTGCTGCGGGCCCTTGTAGACCAGCGACGTGATGTAGGTCTCGTCGTAGCCGTCGCGCTTCAGGCGGTTGCACGCCTCGACGATGAAGTCCCAGAGCGGGCCGCCGACGCAGTCGTACTTCTTTTCTAGCGCGATGCACCCCTCGCACCAGCAGTAGCGGTCGTTGTGGAAGTCGTTCGACCCCACCATGAACACGCCCCTCTGGCCCTTGTAGGCTATCCATTCGAGGATCTTCGCGTACAGCGCATCGCGCGTCGCCCGCGACGAGAGGCAGAGCTGCATGTCCGGCTGGCGCTTGCCGTCCCTGTCCAGGGAGAAGTACTCCGGATGCTCCTTGAAGCACCCCTTTATCGTCGGAGGAATCATCTTCCCCCAGCCTTTGGGGTCTTCCGCCGGGAGGTACAGTATGAAGCCGTGCCCCGGAACTCGCCACGTGTAGCGGTACTTCCACCCCTTGATGTACTTCTCCGCGGCGGACGAGTCGCGGTTCCTCAGGTAGAACCGCTTGCTCACCGGATAGTGGGTGTACATCTTGCGGAAGCCCTTGAAGACGGGGCTGCGCCGCGTCTCCCGCCCGCCGAAGCGCACCTTGTCGCACCGGTCGAACACCTCGCCTGCGTCGTGGTTGAAGTACCAGTGGTAGCCGAGGTTGTCCTCGACGAAGTCGTAGACCGCCCAGAGCGAGCCGAGGTCGCCGCCGCCCACGAGGAAGAGGTCGCCGCCGACCGCCTTCACGACCGACTCCTCGTCCGCAAGCCCGGCGACGAACTTCTTACCGAGGATCCTCTCCGCCGCCGGAGACCTGCCAACGAATATCCTGTGCGCCGCCGCGACGCCGCCGGTCGGGAACGCCTTCCCCGCGCACTTCGAGACGATGTCGTTCAGCTCGGCTACCGCCAGCGCGGCGCACGGGTCAGTCCCCTGCACGACCACGGTGTCGCCGAAGTCAAGCGTCAGTTCATCCGCCGCGCAGGCGCACGGCAACGCGAGCGTCGCCGCGAACGCGGCGACGATTGCATTGGCCTTCATTGTACTTGTTCCCCTTTCGCTTTTCAAATCACTTGAAGATGAGCATCAAGCCGCTCCCCACGAGCTGCACGTCGGCCTTCAGCAGGCGGGCGTCCTCGCCGAAGACCCTGTCGCGCACCGCGATCGAGTCCTGCCGCGTGGTGAAGTCGAACACCATCACGTTGGCCGACCTGCGCGACACAAGCGGCCTCTTGCCGAGCAGGCTTACGTGGACGTTGTACTCCCCGTCGTCGACGGCCTCCGCGTCGTACCCGGCGGCAGCCATGCCGGAAACGGCCGCCACAAGCGCGGCCACTACAATCGCGAACTTCTTCATTTGCTCTGCCTCCCCTTCTCCGTCGCCTTGGCGTCGTCGTTGCGTACAAACACGACGCGGTCGCATGCGACCGAGCCGTCGTCCGAAAACTTGAGCGAAACCCACAGGTCCCATTTGTCGTCCGAACCGGGGCGATAGCACTGGTCGGCGGGCAGGGACATGGCCCAGCTGTGCCCGAACCACACGATGCAGGCGTCCGTCGGCATTGGCACGGTGCCGAGACGGTGGAAGCGGAACTCGTCCTTCCCCCATTCAGCCTCCGGAATCTTCGCGTTGAGTATGAAGCTCCTCGACGACTTGTCGTAGAACCCCGCCGGATAGGGCGAGGGGCGCTTCTTCCCCGGCTTCAGCGGCTCTCTCACGACATAGCCCGTCGCGGCGTCATAGTCCTTTTCGTAGACCGTGTAGTTCTTCAGCCCGCCGGTCGGATAGACCTGCACGACGCGCGAGGGGTCGATTGCGTCAAGCGGCGGCGGAAGGGGCTTCACCGACACCGTGGCGAGGAACATGCTGCGGGAAAGCGACGTCAGCCCGCCGGCGGCGAACCGCTTCGCCAGCTGCGCGCCGGCGCCCCCGGGCATGGTGTACCGCCGCGCCGTGGCGCGGACAAGCGTGTTGGTCGCCCTGGCATACGCCTCCGCCGCGACCGGGCAGCCGCGGACGACGGAAAGGCAGTCCAGCCCGAACCGCGTCTCGCGCACCCTTTGCAGGACGAGCGGGTCGCCGGCGACCTTGCGCTCTGCGCGGTCGAAGAGCCGGTTGAAGCGCATAAGGGTGTTGACATTCGGCTTTACCGGGTTCCCGCCGTCCCACGTCAGGAAGGAAGCTTGCGCGGCAAGCCCGCTTTCGACGTAGTCCGACCAGAGCGTCACCTCCTCTGCGGCGGCGCCGTAGGAATAGTCGAAGAACTCCTTGCGCAGGTCCTTCCAGCCGCGCCCCGGGTCGCGATAGTGCTGGAGGATCATCCACGTCTCCGCGTCGGCGAAGTTCACGCCCTGGAAGGTGCCCACGTCGTGTTCGTAGTAGCCGCCGACGAGGCCGGCCTCGACCGCCAGGCGCGTGTCCGTCGCCGTGCGCTCAAGGCCGCCCCTCGGAGCCGTGCCCCCGCCGTAGGTGAACGGATAGTACCACGTCCACGTCTTCACAAGCCCGCACCACCCCTTCAGGTCGGCGTAGGAGTCGGCGTTGTTTGGGTGGAGGTAGTCCTTGGAGAAGTCGTTGTCGATCGGCGCGAAGACGGCGGCGAGGTTGTCCGGCCACGGCTTCATCCCCTTCGGCGGGCTCTGCGTCTGCTCCTTTCTGTAGACGAGGAAGTGCACTATCGCCTTCGGGAAGCGCGCCTTCGCCTTCGGGGCGAACTCGAGCAGGAAGTCGAAGAGCGGACCGCCGCGCGAGCCGTAGCGCCTGACAAGCGCCTGGCAGCCGTCGCAGTGGCAGAACTCGTCGGGCACGTCCTGCGCCGAGCAGTCGAAGAAGCCCTCGCCGCCCTTTGCCTCCATGCGGGCGAGGATGTTCCGCTCCAGCTCGGCGCGCATCTCGCGGTTTGCGAAGCACAGCTGCCTGTTCTTCACGCGCTTTCCGTCGCGCGAGAGCGAGTACCAGTCTGGATGCGCGGCGAAGTAGCCGTTGGTGAGGTCGGAATGGTATCCCGCCGCGCGCTTGCCGGCAGGGTCCGGCGGCAGGTAGAGGAAGAGGCTGTGGCAGCCGGGCGAGATATCCAGCATGCGCACGGGCAGCTTCCCCTTCAGCTCGGCGCACACGTTTTTGTAGTTGCCGTCTATCTGGTTCGAGCGGTTGCGGAACCAGAAGAGCCTGTCGCGGGAGTCGGGATGCCGCTCAGTCCCGGCGCAGAGAATCATCCGATACGGCAGCCGCGGGAGTTCGCGGTGCACTCCCTCGCCCACTTCCAGCGTCTCGCGCCGCGGCACATGCGGTTCGTCCTCCTGGTTGAACCAGCGCACGCCAAGTTCGCGCTCGAGGAACGAGTAGACGGCGTAGCAAAGGCCGGCCTTCCCGCCGCCGGCAAACGCGACGACGCCGTCCTTCACGGCATACACGCTCTCCTCTTCGCGAAGGGCGCGCACGACGTCGCGCCCGATCGTCTCCTCGGCGCGCCCGGTGCCCAGCTCAAAGGCATGCGGGGCGCGGCGGTCGGAGTCGGATGCCGCCTTGAAGTCGATTCCCGTCGCGAGCTTCAGGTGCAGCGCAAGCTCCTGGGCGGCGAACGCGTCAGGCGGCGCCGCGTCGTGGCGGCCAACAATCACGAATTCGGTCTTGCCGTCATGGGCGATGCGAAGCGTGCCGCCATACGACGAAACTGCAAAACCCATCGCTAAACACAGAAATATCAATTTCATCTGCCGAGAAGTCTAACAAAAAGGCCATTCTGTGTCAACGCACACCTGCCAACACCACCTGATGCCTCAGGCGATTGCGAGGTGGCGGGCGACGCGGTTGAACGACGCGCCTGTCACGAACTGGCGGGCGGTCTCGGAAAAACGGTCGTCGACGGAAAAATGCTCGTGCCCCGCCAAAACGGCCTTGAGCAGCGGCTCGCGGCGCAGCCTCTCCACGAACGCGGCGGTCGTGGCGTCGGGAAGCTGCTCCTTCCGATGCCGGTCGCTCCTGTACCGCGCAAGCTCCGCTGACGGGACGCCGATCATCTCCGCCGCGACGCCCCAGAAATTGAGCGCGGCCTCGAACGTTCCCGGCGTGTAGATCGGCACGTGGACCAGAAGCACGATCGGCAGCCCCTTCCCGACCTCCGCCTCGAACCTCTCCGCCTGGCGCCCCGTAAAGCGGTAGTGGGAGTCGTCCATCGACACGAAGTTCACCCCGAAGGCCACGTGCGAGTCGAACTCCGCATCGAACGGGAATGCCTTGGAGACTGCCGCGGGCAGCGTCTTCGGCGCCCTGGCTCCGTGCGCCAGCGGGTCGGCGGTCCACTCGTGGTTGCCAATGCACCCGAACGACATCTCGCCAAAAGCCTCCTTCGCAGCGGCGGCGTTCGCACCGCTCTGGAAATCCATCAAGTCCCCTGTGTGGACTATGAGGTCGGTCCGCCGTGCGCGGGCCCACGCCAAGGCGTCGCGAAGCGCGCCCAGCTGGTCGCCGCCGAAGGCGTCCGAGCGCTTCTTAGCCAGCTCCGCAAGCCTGGGGCCATCGCCTTCGTCCGCCAGCGAAAGGTGCGTGTCGGAGATGTGGAAAAGCGAAAACGGCTTCGCGGCACCGACTTCAAGTCGGGAATACACGATATCCACCGGCCAGGCGCCAGCAGCGGTCCGAGCAGCTGACGACGCGGCAAGCGCCAGCCCTCCCGCGATGAACCCACGCCTGTTATACATCTCCATCGCGCCGGTCCCGGTCATTTGTCCAGCACGCCCTCGCCGTGCCACGGAACGAACGCGGGGACGCGGTCGATGCCGGCCGCGATGCGCTGGCGGACGGCCTCGTACACGAGAATCGTCGCCGCGGCGGAGACGTTGAGCGAGTCGGCGACGCCAAGCATCGGTATCCTGACGCGCAGGTCGGCGCCGTCCATCCACTTCGCCGTCAGGCCATACTGCTCCGCGCCAAGAGCGATGGCGACGCTGCCGGTGAGGTCCGCGTCGAAATGAAGCTTTTCCGCATGCGGCGTCGCGGCCAGGATCCTGAACCCCTTCTCCTTCAGGAACGCAAGCGCCTCGTCGCCGGTCGCCTCCGCAACCGGCACCGTGAAGAGCGCGCCGGTGGACGCCCTGACGACGTTCGGGTTGTGGACGTCGGTCGTGCGGTCGCAGACGATGACGGCCGCGGCCTTCGCGGCGTCGGCGGTGCGGAGTATCGTCCCCAGGTTGCCGGGCTTCTCGATCGCCTCCGTGACGATCACGAGCGAGCCTGGCGGCAGGTCGAGGTCGGCAAGGCCGACCGACACGTGGGGGCCTGTCATCAGCAGGCCGTCGGGACGCTCCTTGTAGGCTATCTTCGCGAAGCAAGTCGTGGAGCAGGTGAAGACCTCGGCCCCGCGCTCCGCGCACTCGGCGACAAGCCGGGCCTCGTTCTCGTTCTTCAGGTAGAAGCCGGGGCAGTGGAAGATGGCCCCGGGGCGGTAGCCCGCGTCGAGGGCGCGGCGGCATTCGCGGTAGCCCTCGACGATCATCTCGCCCGACTCCGTCCGCGCCGCGCAGCTCCGCAGCTTGACGACGTGCTTCAGCTTCGGGTTGGACGGCGAGGTTATGTCCATTGCCGCCTCACTCAACGGTACACGGGGCGCTGCCGCTGCATCCGCATGCGCGGCTCCTCCAGGAGCAGCGAATACCACTGGTCGCCGATGCCGGCGTTGGAGAAGTGCGCCACGCGGTTGTTCATCAGGCTCTCGTGGTTGCGCTTGAGCGTCTCGTTGTCGCTCTTCTTCAACGCCTCGGTAAGCGTCTTGAACGCCGCGTCGACCTCCCCGCGCTTCACCTCGATCCAGCTCATTGTCGCAGCGAGCAGCACGTTGCCGTTGTAGCGCACCCGGCGGACGCCCTTGGCGTAGACCTTGCGTATCTCGTCCAGCGGGCGGTCGAGCATCTGGAGGCGGGCCATCTTGATGCAGCACATCGTGGGGTCGACGAGAAGCACCTTCGGCATGAGCGCGTCGACGGCCTTGAAGTCCTTGATCATCCAGCTCAGCTGGACGCGGGCGGTGGCGATCTGGCGGTCCATGAGCGGCACCCAGAGGCGGTACTTCTCGAGCGCCGACGTCTGCGCCAGCGCCTCGGACACGAACTTCTTCGTGTCGGCGAAGATCTCCCTCTGTGCCTCCTGCATGGACCCCGGCGGACGCACCTGCCAGCGCTGCATCTTCTGCTGAAGCTGCTTCTGCCCGGCCATGAGCGTCCTCTGGACGCGCTCCATCTCGGCCGTCACGCGGCGCCTGACGAACAGGCCGACGGCGAGCTGGACGCCGCCGAACGCGACGACAGCGAAGAACGCGCTCCACCCGTAGCCGAGATCTGCAGGGCCGACGGACGCGGCGAACGCGCCACATCCGGCGGCCAGCGCTATGATCCACGAAATCACGGCTCTACGGACTCCTCTCCCGTCAGACGGCAAGAGCCGTCTTAGACCAGGGCTCGCGCCCGGAGATGAGCGACGGCGTCGTCATCTCGGACGGCACGGGCAGGCCAAGCAGCTGCAGCGCAGTCGGCGCGACGGCCGACAGCTTCGCGTAAGGCGTAAGGCGCACCCCTGCCGCGTCGTTTGCGACGTAGAAGCACTCCACGGGGTTCAGCGTGTGCGACGTCTTCACCAGGCCGGAGCGGTAGTCGAGCATCTGCTCGGCGTTGCCGTGGTCGGCGAAGATGAGGACATGCGCATCAAGCTCCATGAGGCGAGGCATGATGCGGCCGATGCACTCGTCCGTCACCTCGATCGCCTTCGTCGCCGCCGCCTGGTCGCCGGTGTGGCCGACCATGTCGCAGTTCGCGTAGTTCACGACGATGAAGCCGTACGGGTTGCCCTCGAGTCGCTTCAGAAGCTCGTCCGTCACGTTGTACGCGTCCATCTCCGGATGGCTCGCGAAAGTCGCGGGGTCGAAGCGTGACTTGACCTCGACCTGGTCCTCGCCCTCGTACGGGGTGGTGGACTTGCCGTTGAAGAAGCTCGTGACGTGCCGGAACTTCTGGGTCTCGGCGAGGCGCAGCTGCCTGATGCCGGCCTTGGACACGACCTCGCCGAGGAGGTTGTCCATGCCGCCGCCGGCGCCCATCGCCCCGAGGAGATAGTCCTCGAACTCGTCCCAGTAGCGCGTGAAGCCGAGATAGCCGACCTTCGGGCGCACCGCGCGCTCCCCGGGGTAGTCGTCGCAGACGAACGCCTGGGTGAGCTGGATCGCGCGGTCCTGGCGGTAGTTGGTGTGCATGACGACGTCGCCGTCCTTCATGCCGTCGTAGCCGCCTATCACGTAGCACGGGACGTATTCGTCCGTCATGGGCGTGCCGTCTGGGGTCTTGCCCGTCGCGTACTCGGCCTTTACGGCCTCCTCGACCGAGGCGGCCTTCTTGCCCTTTGCGGAGACGATGCAGTCGTAAGCCTCGCTCGTGAGCGCCCAGTTCTTGACGCGGTCCATCGCGTAGTAACGGCCCATGGCCGTGCCTATCGACGCGTTGCCGACGGACGCCAGCTCCTGCTTCAGGCGCGCGACGTACTCGAGGGTCGAGCGCGGCGGGGTGTCGCGCCCGTCGAGGAACGGATGGACGACGATGCGCCCCTCCGGGAACTCGGAGCGGGCGCGCTTCATCAGCTTGAACAGATGCTCCTGGTGGGCGTGCACGCCCTCGTCCTGCAGGAGCCCGAAGAAGTGGAACGTCGAGGCGTTCTTCTTCCACTGCGCGACGAGGTTCTGCCACTTGGGCGACTTGAACAGCTCGCCGGACGACAGCCCGTCGTCGATGCGCTTGAGCTCCTGCACCACTATGCGGCCGGCGCCCATGTTGAGGTGGCCGACCTCGGAGGACCCCTGGTAGCCGTCGGGCAGGCCGACGGCCTCGCCGCAGCAGTCCAGGAGGCAGTGGGGGTAGCGCGCCCGGATCCCGTCGATCACGGGCGTCTTGGCCCCGTACGCCGAGTTGCCCTCGGCGCGCGGGTTCACCCCCCATCCGTCGCGGATGATAAGAACAACTGGTCTCATCTGCCGCGCAGGCCTCAGTTGCAGACCTCGATCGGGCCGTTCGTGCCGATCTGCGACGGAGCGAGGTTGACGCAGCCGTCCTTCGTGATGGCGATCGGCTTCTCCCAGCGGAGGCCGAACGTCGGCGAGGTGACGAACGTGTCGATCTGGAACGTCATGTTCGGCATGAGCTCGTAGTCGGAGATCGTCTCCATCCACGGCGCCTCGACCTCGATGAGGCCGGTTCCGTGGCACGGGCCGTAGAAGTAGTTGGCGCGGCGGCCGTGGTCCTCGTAGAACTTGATGAAGTCCTTCGCGACCTGGGAGGCGAGGATGCCAGGCTTGAGGTGCTCCTCGGTCCAGTAGTGGGCGTCGAGGCCGAACTGGACGAGGTCGCGCTTCTCGGGCGAGAGCTTGCCGCAGCAGACCGGCAGGCCGATCGACGGCGAGTAGCCGCAGATCTTCGCGGAGAGGTTGAGCTGCACGATGTCGCCTTCCTGGATCACCTTGTAGCTGGAGCGCGAGATCGCGTGGCGCGTCGACTTCTCGGCGAAGCAGTACATCGGCAGGCCCTCGTACTCGGCGCCGTTCTCGTAGATGCACTTCTGCGCGACGCCGACGAGCTCGAGCTCCGTCTTGCCGGGCTTGAGCTCGGCCATGACCGCCTTCGTGGCGAGGTCGGTGATGCGCGCGGCCTCGCGGATGCAGGCGATCTCGTTGTCGCTCTTGATGCGGCGGAGCGCGAGCATGATGTCGTCGGCCCAGACGATCTCGGCCTTCGGGTAGCACTCGCGGATGCCCTCGAACTGCACGCAGTTCGTGTTGAGCTTGGCGGCGACGCCGATCTTGATGTTCTCGCCGGTGACGCCGAGCTTGGTGAACACGTCCTTGAACGTCTCGCTCTTGAGCTCGGGATACGCCGGGTTGGCGCTCTCGCGGTACTGGTAGACGACGGCGATGTGGTCCATCCAGCTGAAGTCGCCGGCGAACACCTGGCTCTCGGGGCCGACCATGAGCATGTACTCGCCGTTCGCCGCGATCGCGACGCCGACCCTCTCGAACACGGGCCAGAAGTTGGAGAAGTAGCGCGTGTCCGCGTAGTCGGCCTCGGAGCCGTTCACGACGAGGACGTCAAGCCCCTTCTCTGCCACCAGCTTCGCCGCGTTGGCGACGCGCTGCTTGAACTCTTCGACGGGTATCTGTATTCTGGCCATTTCGGCACTTCCTTTCTTTTTTGTTTTCAGGTTCAGAAAAACCACTTCGCGCAGGCGAGCAGGCCCTGCTTCCACGGGACGCGGTGCGACACGCCCGACTTGCCCGCGAACTCCGAGAGGTGCTCGACGTACCACTCGTAGTTCCTCACCAGCGCCTGCTTGTTCGAGTACTTCGGGCTGTAGCCGAGCAGCCTCTCCGCCTTCTCGATCGACACGAACGAGTCGGTGGACGCCGTCTCGTACACCCACGGGTAGAGCGGCGACAGGTGCAGCTTCTCGAGGATGCGCAGGATGAACACCACGGGCTTGACCGGCGTCCCCCGGATCTTCTTGCCGTGGCCGGCGCGGTCCAGGACGGCCTGGTAGTCCTCGCGCATCGTCGTGAACTCCTTCGCGCCGATGTTGAACTCGGTCGCCACGACGTCCTTGGGGTACGTCATCGCGTTCCAGATCGCGTCGTCGAGGTCGGCGACGTCCATCAGCTGGTAGCGGTTCCTGCCGCTGCCGATCATCGGGAAGCCGTGGCCGGTGTACGCCCAGTCGTAGAAGAGCGCGAAAACGCCGAGCCGCTCCGGGCCGATGAAGCTCTTCGGGCGGATGATCGAGACGCAGTACCCGTCCTTTATCGCCTCGCGGCAGATGTTCTCCGCGTCGATCTTCGCCTGCCCGTAG
>Ga0310690_10008975_pt1 | contig 12596 bp, 14 predicted proteins | sample AusTroGonzalo_MG_2_FD_207661 | JGI IMG/M metagenome (GOLD analysis project Ga0310690, IMG submission 207661) | Bovine rumen microbial communities from tropical cattle in Woodstock, Queensland, Australia - Gonzalo_04 (v2) (version 2) | ecosystem: Host-associated > Mammals > Digestive system >...
TCTTTAATGATGATGTAAGTGTCGATAAGCGCTATTGCCATCCATATATACATCTTCCACGTTTCTGTCATTTACTCCCCTTCCTGCCAATAAGCCTGTCTAACTCTCGTTCGTCCGGCTCAAGCACACGGATGATTGTTAGAAAATCCTCAAAAGATAAGCTCCGGTTCTTCAACTTCACGCTTAAAGCCTGTTGTGAAATATCCAACTCTGCCGCCATCTGCCGCTGTGACATTTTCCTGACTTTCATCTCGCCATATACCCAAGCCACGAACTTCTCTGTCAGTCTTTTGTTTTCAGATAGAAATACTTTTGGCATCTTAGTTACCTATCATTGCTACTTGCTGTGCCAAAACACACCGGCTGTACTTTCGACCCCATGTGAGACCGAAAGTTTACCGAACTCCTTTAATTTCTTTTTTCTTTTACTCCGCGTCCGCGATAAACATACCAAGCGGAACATCAAGTGCTTTGCATATTCTGTAGTATTCAATGCAATCAATCTTTCGATCATGGTTGCAAATATCAGAAATCTGCGAATTAGATAGACCGGTCTTCTCTGCAAGGAATGTCTGCTTTATACCGTTCCTCTGTAAGTAATCCTTAATTTTTGCGCCAACCATATTCTTTCTCCTTTCCAAGTACGTTATTTTCGTACTTTGATTTTTAAAAAATGGAATAGGGTCAATCCCTACCCCCCAATATCTTGTACGTTTATTTCGTACTACACATAATATAGTACGTTTTTTCCGTACTGTCAATATGAAATTTGTTTTTCCGTACAATTTTTTTGTACTTTTGCCGATAATTATGATACAATACAAAATGCGAGGTATTACTTAATATGAAAGATTATCAGTTAAGAACACTAATACAAAACAGAATTAAAGACTGCCGGAATGAAATAGGGATAACTCAAACCGAACTCGGAAAACTTATTGGCAAAAGTAAAACAGGTGTTGCGGCATGGGAACAAGGGGATTCTTTACCCAGCCCTGATGAACTATATCAACTTGCAAAGATATTTAATAAATCAATTAACTATATGTATGGTGAAGATACATGATCTTTTCGTGATTTGATATTATCATCTGGGAATAACTAAGAATAGTGTCATTTGTGACATCTCAAAAATGAGACAAGGAGAATACATGGAATCAACAAAAGAACTCATTACATTATTGAAACAGATACGCCAGGAAAAGAATCTGTCCTTTGATAAGATACTTGCGATGATGGAAGAAAACGGCGACTTCCTATCTAAGAGTACACTTTCAAGGGTGTTTCAGGAAGGGTCCGAGGACAACGGCAGTTTCAGATATGAAACATTAAAGCCTATTGCTGACGTGTTACTTGACGTTGAGCATATAGAATCCGATGACTCTACCGATACCAAGGCTTACAAGTCTATGCTCAAGATAAAGAAGGAAATCATTGGGGAATTAAAGGCGGCCAATGAACAGGTAAAGATTGATTACGCTGATAAGCTACAAGAGGAAACAGAAAAGTTTCAGCGATTCTTAGATTTTATGAAACATCAGATTGAATTAAAGGATCAGAGAATAGATGCATTACTGGCTACCACTACGGAATTAATGACCACTAATAATAAGTTGGTCACACAGTTAATGGAGTGTCCATTAAGGAAGGAGTGCTGATATGAAAAGAATATTATCATGGATAGCTTTATGGTTTGGTATAGCTGTGACATATCTTGTGATAAATTTTGTGGTATATTACAGCCTACGGTTTGCATCAGGTATATACGAAAACAATCGTACATTGTTTTGGATAATAATATTTGTAGGCGGTTCCTTTGGCCTTGGTATAGCTTATTATATTACTGCTTTTTCATCTGCGACCTGTGTAAGTTTATCAAATAAAATAAAGCCATCCAAAAAAGGAACCCGGTATCTTGTGGCCGCAATCATTATGACAGTCTACTCACTGTTAGAAATAGTTTATTGTTTTGTTATGAGGTTTAAAGGCACTGGCCTTGCAAAACAAATTATAGTAGATGTCCTAACTATTTTCCTAGCGTTCTTCTTGTACTGTTGTGGAAAGAGTAAGTTAAATGAAGATTGAACGATTACCAAGCGGATCATACCGTGTACAAAAGATGGTTAACGGTCAAAGAATATCAAAAGTATTTGACCACAAGCCAACCCAAAAAGAGATCACGATTGCTTTGGCTGAACTGATAGATAATGTTGCACCCAAGACAGCTTTTATTTCGTGTGCAAAAAAAGTTGTTGAGAACAAGAGTAGTGTTCTATCGCCCGGAACAGTCAAAAACTATAATGACTTTATAGATTCAGTCATTCCTAAATGGTTTCTTAATTTAAAAATAAATGAAATATCTCAAGTCCATATTCAAAGATTGATAAATGATTATTCAAAGACACATAAACCTAAGACAGTGTATAACCTTCATGGGTTTGTTTCATCCGTAATACGGATGTACCGACCAAACATGATAATAAATACTACACTTCCTCAGAAAAAGAAATATGAGCCTTATGTACCATCGACCGATGAAATCAAAGCAATACTCGATATGTCAGTGGGTACTCAATACCACATCCCCTTCCAGCTTGGCATACTTGGTATGAGAAAGGGAGAGATTTGCGCTTTAACAATGGATGATATTAACGGAAATATAGTAACGATAAACAAGGCTTTAACATATTCTAAGGATAAAGGTTGGTTTGTTAAGCCTATGCCTAAGACACAGGAAAGTAACCGGGAGATATTCATACCCGACGCTTTGGCAGAAGAAATACAGTTTACTGGATATATCTATAAAGGGTTTAATAATATGCTTTTAAAGGCCCTACACCGCTATCAAAAGAAGTTAGGTATACCATCCTTTAGGTTTCATGATCTAAGGCATTTTTACGCCACATACGCTCATTCTATGGGTATGTCTGATGCGGACATCATGAAGTCCGGCGGCTGGAAAACTGACAGCGTAATGAAAACTGTATATCGACACGCTATGAAAGAGACACTGCAAGAACAACAAGCAATGATTGCAAACAGCATCCTTTAAAAATTTCCCATGAATTTACACACGAAATCTCGAATGTCGTATAAACACTAATGTTTAAGGCTGTGGGTCACAGGTTCGAGTTCTGTTACCCCGATTGCCACAAATCCTTATGTTTCATGGGTTTGTGGCTCATTTTATGCCCTTTTCAGCGTTTTTTATGACAAGCGTATTTTGTGGAATACAAGCAATATTTGTTAAAAAATTTCCCACGAAATTTCCCACGAATGTTACATATTTGTTACATCATTTATTATCCAATCAAGTGCCAAGATCATATCATCAATAAAATTCTCATGTACTACGTTTTGTTCTCCCTTTTCTTTCAGCTTTTTGATCTCTATCCATTTGTTCTTCTTGAGTGATAACATTTCTAATACTTCCATCTTGAATTCTGCCATAATCGTATCTCCTTTCCTTTTGGTGATTTAATCGTAGCATAGAAAAACCGTCATATATAGTTCCGTATGTGACATCCCACAAATGAAACAAAGAGGACACACCATAAGATGTGCCCCCTTCCAAATTACATTGCCTGCATCTGCTTAATCCATGCGGCCTTCTCAACGTATGAAACGTGTGCATGATCCCACTTGTCCTGCATATCCTGTGGTATATCAGGATAAACAGACCTGAGTTTCTCAATGTCCTGCACTGCAAACTCATGTAGAGACGTAGCGTGTGCAAGCTCCTGTATGGACATTTCCTTGTATCTCGCATAACGTGTAGCGTCACCGGTAGCCTTATACTCTAAAGCTGTCTCCATGTAACTCTTAGCGTCATGCAATTCCTCGTCTATGCCCTCAACGTATCTCTTGATCTTTCTCATGTCACACCTCACTTAGCTGCATAAGCGGCCGTTGAAGCTGGATTAGCCACCCATTTACCCATGGTATTAAGCAAAAATTCTGACTGTGCCTGATTAACCGCGATATTCTGCTGATTCTGAAGGGCATTTGTAGTAGCCTGTAATTCTCTTTCAAGCATCATTGTCTTTATGGAACAGCAGCATTGATCCATCTTATAGCCAAGGTCAGCTATGTTCTGATTTACTGACGCAAAACCATTAGCGATTGTCTGATTCGTGGTGTTGAATCCCTGAATAGCATTGACAAGGTTGGTGTTATTCTGGTTTGACATAGCTAATGACTGAGCATTGATAAGCTGCGCTGTCTCATAATTATTGTTGGCGCTTGAAAGCTGAATAGCTGCTAATGCCTGCTGTGTACTCTGATTGTTGATAGCCGAATTAACGTCTGCCATTGTAGCATAAGCCGCTACGTTAGCATTGCCACCGCCAAATCCGGCACCGCCCCATCCAAAGATCACGGCAATTATTAGAAACGCAAAAATCCACTCGCCGCCAAAAGATGATTCTCCCATAGTGGTTCTCCTTTCTTTAAGATTTATTTGAATTTGCAAATTCTTCTATTTGAGACTTGAGGCTGTTTATATCAATATTGCGCTGATTGCACAAATCTTTTGCGGTCCCCTCAAGGTTATCAAGGTTAAGACCTTTTAACTGCGGATTATTGTTAGCAAGGTTTTTGAGGAAGGTACGCGGACTTTCCCCTCTCATCATTGCACCTAAAGCCTGCATCATCATGTTATTATTTCCCAACAGATTCATTATTGGATTCATTGTTTACCCCCTTTAAGTCTGCTTTGAACGATTCAAACTCTGCCTTTGTCACATACTCGGTCGGCTTCTCTACTTCTGTTTCCTTGAAGTCATAGCTCTTAATAGTGGCCTGTCCACTTGCATCGGTTATCTTTGTGTAGAACCGGGGAAGGTTAGCATCCATTAAGATCACACTTGAATTAGGTGCCATCTGGTACGTTTCGGCGCTTGACTTGTCATTGACATACTGTATTGTCTGCTGTTGTGGTAATAACGGTTGCTGTAGAATGGGTGTCTGTAAAGGTGAATAATATCCGTACATAAGCTCTCTCCTTTAATCGTTGGTATAGAAACACTCTCCGCTGCCTATTGCTTCCAGTACACAGGTCATGACTGTGAATACATATATCAGCGGTATGCCCTTAATATCCTCGTATTCCAATACCTTTTCGCATAATTTTTCTATGTCCATGATTTAATTTTAGGCATAAAAAAAAGCGCCTACCATGCACACAAAGTGTATGATAAGCGCCTTTAAAGTACCCTGTTAATCTTTTGGGTTACTTTCCGGGAGACTTTCTTAATCCCCTCATACGACATATTCATTTGTTCTGCGATCCTCTCAAGCGGTATACCCTGACTTCGTAACTCAAATACTTGTACTTCATTCCCTACAAAGTTACAGTTCGCCCTAAAGTGTTCCAGCTCCGGGACCGTGAAATCTGATACCATCATATATATTATCCCCCTGCCGTGAATGTTATCACACTTAGCAAGGGGATAATAGTTTCATTTGTGGTGTTTCAGATATAGAACCTTAATGTTTGCCCCATGTACCGTCTTTCTTTAAATACGGTACTTTCTTTCCTTCCGGTGCGTACATATCCCATAGCTTCATGACTTCTCTTTCATTCGTCATCTTATGCTTATTGAAGTATGCCAGCATTTCATCCTGAGTAATGCTTCGTTTGCCACTCGGATGTTCCGTGTCAATCTCATTAAAGGTCTTTGAAAACTGACTCGGCGTTAAGGAAGGATCAACATTGATTGCCTTTGCATAAGTATAGTAAGAGCTTTTTGGCATATCCATACCATTCAAGGTTGGAAGGTCACGCTCCATCTTAGCAGCCTGCGCTCCTGCCTGATCCATAATCTTACCGTAGTCCTTAGTCTGTACCTGACCGGAAGCATTTATCATCCCTGCCTTTTCTGCTGCCTGTCTATCTTTAACCCATTGTTCAGCGCCGCCTTCATAGGAAGCCTCTTTCTTTAAGTAATCAGACAGCTTCATGCTTGTACCATACTTCTGATTAAGTGCATCAAGGGCCTGCTGGTGTTTGTTTACTTCTTGAGCCTGTTTCTTTGCTTCCTCTGTTTTGCCTTCCTCAACAAGCTGCATTATCTCTTTGCCGGCTTTTGTCTGAGAGTTTATCCCTGCATCTTCTACGATAGATTTTCCAAGAAGTGAATTAACTACTGCATCTACTCCTTTTGTACCACCACCGGCTTCAATATACTTCTTAGAAGCTCCTGTAACTTCTTTACCGGTATACTCTGAATTGATAGCTTTTCTTATTGCGCTGTAAGCATCACCCAAAGCCTCAACCTGTGTCTCTGCATCAGCTTTCTTATATCCGTCTGACTGCATGATCTTTTTGCCGGCTTCCGTAAGCTCCTTATAATATCTCTGCTGATACTCAACCCACTCTTGGTTATTAAGTGTGTGTTCAGGAGTATCAACATACTGCCTTGAAGCCTTTGGTAAGTAAGCATAATCTGATTCAGTTTCTTCTTTAAGTCTGTTAGCCTCTTTGTTGAGTTCGCTGTATTCGACTTTGGTAAGTTTACCCGGAAGGATCATGTCTTCCAGTATCTTCATACCAACATTACGTCCCTGATTCTCTTTCATCAGTTCGCCGGATGTATTAACCTTCGGAGCTAATACATTCTCTCTCAACCACGGAACGGTTTTAGCAAGGCTGTTTATATCGTAGTTGTCGAAAGGACCGAAAGAAAGCTCTTTGTTGCTTCCCCCTAAGTCTCTCTCATAAGGATCAATAACCTGTCCCACCTGTCTTGCAAGTGAGGGTACACCCTGACTCAGTCCTGATTTAAGAACATTGGTCATGTTACCAACAATGCCCTCATCCGTATTGTATGATTCGCTTGTGCCAAACAATCTCTGTAAGCCCTGGAACATTGACTGATCGAACATTGCCTTGCCGCCTGCATATAATCCCTGCATAGCGTTTTGTGCTAACGTACCTTCACCGTTCTTATAAGCATCATAAGCCGCCGCCGCGCCTACCGCGTTACTACCGGTAACAGGAGACCAGCTTATATCCATCTGATGGTCCCCAAGGTTAAGAGCATATTCCTGTTCGCCCGCTTCCTTCTGAGCCTGCTTAATATCCTTGTCATCTGAATAACCGCCACTCATTAAACCGCCTGCCGCCGCTGCTATTCCTAACCCTGTTCCTACCGTACCAAGGATATTTCTTGAAGTTTCATTAGCAAAACGGTTCTGATCGAAGTTTTCATCGTGTATCTCTTTTCCTGTCCTGAAAGCATTTCTAACCAGTCCAAGCGGTGAGTATTGAATACCTACATCAACTACGTTAGCGGGAGTCTTAACAAAAGGCATTGAGAATTGAGACAAAATATCAACCCCAAAGATACCCCTCGACAAATCTCCAACAGATTTTTTAAAGCCTAACAACGCATTAGAAAGCATTGTGTCATTCTGATAAACAGCGGCCAACGCGTTGAGCTTTGCTGCAACTTCTGAATACTGCTTAAATTCTTCGTCGGATAAATTCTGGACATCCCTACCCATCTTGCCGGTCGCTCTAAGTCTTCTGTAATCTCCAAGGGTCTGTTTGTATACACCCTCATAGAAAGGTCTATCACCTACGGACAAGCCATTCTTTATAAGACTATCCCAACGATCCATAAGGCCGCCTTCTCTAAAAACATGACGGTTAGCGCTTATGGCTCTCTCAAGTGTGTTCTCTCCGGTCCTTGCGGTATGTAGTCCTGTTCTAATATCGTGAGCCTCATCTCTTAATCCTTTAGCAAAGCCCTGTATATATTCAGCTAAACCTTCCCTTGAAAGACCAGCCTGTGTACGTCTGCCTGTCTTTAATGAGGCAAGCATATCTACGCCTGCTGCAACCGGTCGCTGTATTAACTGTTCAATGGCATTAAGGCCCACGTTACCACCGGCGTTTCTTGTGATAAGTGTGCGGAAGTTACCAAGCATATTATCCATAAGGATAGAAGTAATTTTTTCTCCCAAGGTAGAAGGTAACTGCCGGTTAATCTTTCTGCCGAGTTCAGCCATTTTGTCTTTGGCTAATGGCGAATTAGGTGTAAGTGCCTGTATTTCCTCTGCGTCTTTTAAAAACTCTTTTACAAAGTCTTCGGAAAACTCAAACTTCTTTCTTCTCTTAGCAAACTTATCAAGCTCCTTTTGAAGCTTCGACTGATCCGGTTTGGTCTTTCCGTTAATAAAGTTCTCAGCGTCTACCAACATACCTTCCGGAGTAGCCCTGCTCCACTTACCAAGTGCCTGTAATGCTTGTGCATTTTCGGATGACTGTGTTTGAACCTTACGGAATATCTTAATAGATTCACTCCATATCTTACTTGCGTCTTTTCCTGCGGTCTCAAGATCCCTTGCTTCTTTGGTAAGGTCGCGCCACTCCATCATAAGACCGTCTATCTCTGCACTATTAAGACGTTCCTGATTCATAACACGGTTCTTAAATCCTTCGCGGCCTTCCTGCTGACGCATCTTTTGTCCAGCCTCAACGCTTTCTTTTTCAGTATGGTCAAAGTATTGGAACATGGATTCATCTGTATGCTTATCGTATTCTTCCTCATTCCAACCGCCGCCGCGTCTACCGGTGTTTGTGTATGCCTTTGAAGTCTTTGTATGATCCCCTGGTATAGTGCCGTCCACATGAGGTATGTTATTGTTAGGCGGTACGTTATCAAAGAATGATCTCCTTGTAGGATTGCTATAGCCAAGATTGCTCATAGCGTATTGCCTTAAAGTTTCAGGTGATACGTTATTAGCTATAGCCTCATCATTCAAGAACGCTTCATCACCAAGTACACGGAGCCAGTAACCATTGTTGCTATTTACTGTGGGTACTTCATTCTTGGGTACACCTTTCTTCAAATCAGACTTTCTCTGTATTTTAATATTTTCGCCGCCATTACCAGCTTCGTTCCTTAGAACACTGGAAAGTTCGTCTATCTGATCAAAAGAATAATCGTGATGGCCTGTCGGAACACCATCAATGGTATATGACATACGCAATCCATTACCATTTGTCGCCGGTGAAACAAATACTTCCTTACTTCCATTCTTAAATGAAAGCGCGTTAAACTCAGGGTCAGCAATCATATTTTTAAACGTATCTACTATTGCTTGGTCTTGTGCTTCTGCCTGTGCTATATCGGCATCGGAACCATTGAAATATACATCTTCTCCCATTGTATACTCAGGGATTTTTGTACTATTAGAAAGGTTGCCATTCTCAGGAATATCATACTTGCCATCTACAACATCCTGTAATACAGCTACTTCTTCCGGTGTAAGCTGGCCGTCATTAGGTATAGGCTCAGTGTTGGCTATAGGTTCGGTAGGCGCACTTGTAGTCTCAGGTATTACAGTAAGCTCGTTCTTAGGGTTTTCAATTCCAAACTTTTGAAGATCAAGGTCGAATAGGTTGTCATGGAATTTACCAATCTGACTTGTTAATCCGAGGCCATCTTTATTCACTCCCTCTAAAGCGTTCCATATAGACGGCACACCTGATTCATCCGTGAATAAAATATTATCCTCATAGTGACCGATATACTCTGCGTCGGTATTTCTTGCAAGATCATCCAGCCTGTTTATCTTATTTATAGTCTCAGGATTATATAATGTAGCGTTTACGTCTCCTGTCTCTATAAATTCATCAAGCGCATTACGAATATCCTTTGCAAGCTGTTTGGCTTCTGCCGTATCTCCTGCGTGTTTGGCCACATAGTTAATATTATCCATCAAGCCGGAACCACGCTTATATATCTCGTCGTACAAATCCTTATTATTCTGCTCAAGGATTTCCTTTACCGGAACAGTACCGCCGTTTATCTGCCTGCCAAGTTTCTTATTGGTAAGCTGTAAATCTTTCTTCTCTGCTTTAAGCGCGCTTAACTTCTGACTCTCGGCCTTCTTTGTCTTCTTTGAAGCCTTGCTTACAACTTCTTCCTGTGCCTTAATATCTTTGTTAAGCTGTCTTATCCTCTGTGAATTGCTCTTACGATCCGCAAGGGCCTGTGTTCTCTTTTCACCCTCAAGAGGCATAATAAGTCTCGGATTGCGTGTAGCAGTCTCGGCAGCATTTACTACGCTATTTGTGACCGGTGTTCCTGTTTCGGGAAGCTCTATAACTCCATTAGTTCCGGGCATAGGAATTACACCCTGTGTACCGGACATAGGATATGCTTGACGCGGACCGGTTAATGCAGGAAGTTCATTTTGCGCTATAGTAGATAGATCATTCTGAGGAAGTCCAAGAGTCTCATTCTGTCCGATTCTTCTCTGACCAACAAATATATTGTTAAGGTCATCAGCATCAGCAGATACATTCTTGTTCTTGAGTAAGCGGCCAGCGCCACCCGCAATAAGACTTGTAGCACCACCCAAAATACCACCTAAAGCAGCCGAACCACCAACACGGGCTAAAGCATTTTCAAAGGCTTTTACCCCTGCTTCCTGTTCTGTCATACCCTGTGACAAGTATCTCTGAACATCGTTATTAAATGATCCCTTATCCCCAAGGATTATTTTATTTACAGCTTCGCTTATGGCCTGTGTACCACCACCAAGCGCCGCGCCTCGTCCTGTAGCCTTTAAGACATTAGGTAAGATTTTACCTGTCTGCTTTGCCACTTCTCCTGCCTTAGAGCCTTGTCCTGCTGTCAGCGCATCAACAATACCCCACATAATACCCTGTGAATTAGCATAATCTGTAGCAGTCTCATCATCTATGCCCTGTTTGTCTAACTCATGCTTTGTTTCCTGTGAAGTCTTACCATAAGACTCAACGCCAGTAAGTACAGGAAGTACCCACTTTGCCGGTTCTATAGTCGCACCTACCCCTGCTACAGCATCACCGATACCCATAGGCGAACCCAACAATGTTGAAAGGGCAATATTAGTAAGAGTATCACCACCGCTACCGGCTATATTAGCCGCCATCTTAGCACGATCACTTACCTTGTTGCTACCCTGTGTATAGTCACGTCTTCTCTGTACGTCCTTAGTTTCCTGCATGAACATATCATTATTAAGGAAAGTATCAAGGTCTGAATATGGAAACAGCTTATGAGCAGCCATAGCAGCAGCCCCACTCATAGCCCTACTCGGCGCACTCGGTAAATCCTTTAAGGCATTTAATATAGGATGACTCTCTGCAAATTGGCGCTCTTTCCCCTGCTGATACTGTTCGTACTGTTTAAGCACCTGGTCTTTTGACATACCAAAGCGCTTATAGTAAGCGTCATTATCATTCACGCCGCCATTTATCGCAGGGCCAAAGGAAGATTGATGTTTAGCTTTGTACTCTGTCTTTAATGCATTATTGAAAAAAGGATCATTCTTTGTAACATAATCAAAATCAATAGGCGCATTATTAGTGGAACCATAGAAGCCCCTGTCTCTCAGATTGCCTGATGTATCATAACTCTGTGTCTTGGTCTGCGTCTGCTTGGGAGTCTGCTTCTGCTCTGTCTTCTTTAATTCAGGAACCTTCCTATACTGACCCTTTGCTAATCTATCAAGAGTCTTCCCGGAATAAGTCTTGTTTTCTTCTTTATTCCTTTTTGTGGTTATCGTCTTTCTGTATCTATCTAATCCGCTGTTATCATATTTCATAGGTTTTTCTCCAAAAAAAAGGCATAAAGGACTATGCCTCTATGCCTTAATCAATTAGGGTTTATGATCTATCTTCTGCTTAACAAATTCGCAAGTGCCTGTATGTAATACTGATTGTTCGGTGTAAAGTCGCCATATACATTTCCCTGCTGTGCGTCAGCGCCATATCCTATCATTCCTAAAGGGGTGTTAATCTCGTTGTAATAATCCTTTGATACTGGGGCCGCAACTGAACCGCCAATACTCTTAGTGCCATCTGTGATTGCCCTTATTCCTGCGCTTAACATATTTCTTCCATTTCTGTCGTAATATGCTCCTGCATCACCGTAAGGGCTTGTAGATAAGCCAACCTGATCGCTTCCAGTAAGGTTAGCATACACGCCTTTTTCGTCACCGTTATTGTAACTGCCAAGGCGGTTAAGAAGGTCGTAATAAGCATTAGCTGTTCCTTTAGGTGTAAAGCCTGCTGCAACAGTGTCACCATCGTAGCCATAGTCGATTGTACCAAGAGGAGTATTAAGCTCTCTATCCAGGACTCCGCGGTAAGGATCACCCATCTTGTCAATCCCGATGCCGTATCTTATTCCATCATCCCGCCTTTGCTTAGTTACAAATCCTCTCCTGTCACCATTCTTGTCATAGAATGTTTTGCTTCTTTCTTCCATCTTCTACCCCCTTAATATGATATATCTGCGCCATCTGCTATAGCCTGCCTTAACAGGTCATAATAGTTCTGATGATAATTCTGTAATAGATTCTGATAATTGGACTGAGCGTTCATCTGATTGTTAGCCAGAGCGTTTTCAAGTTCAATAATCTGTGCGTACTTCTGAGCGTTTGCATTTGCCAAAGCATTGTTGTAAGACTGTAAAGCATCTGCAAGTGAGCTGCTATATGATCCTTCAAGCTCTGAAAGACCGCTGTTGTAATTGCCCTCAAGGTTAGAGAGATTGGTGTTAAGCGCCTTATTGATACTGTTGCGGTTGTTACCG
>Ga0310690_10008976_pt1 | contig 12596 bp, 12 predicted proteins | sample AusTroGonzalo_MG_2_FD_207661 | JGI IMG/M metagenome (GOLD analysis project Ga0310690, IMG submission 207661) | Bovine rumen microbial communities from tropical cattle in Woodstock, Queensland, Australia - Gonzalo_04 (v2) (version 2) | ecosystem: Host-associated > Mammals > Digestive system >...
AATAGTAGAAAGTCGAAAGTCGAAAGAAGAATGAAGAAAGAAGAACAAATTGTATATAATACATAGTATTATATAGTATAAACACCAAATTGTCAATTTTTGCCTTTTATCCTTGGGTTATCCTTGGGGTATGTTGCGGTTATCCTTGGGTAAGCATACGTAGAGCATACGGAAAAGGGAGGTAAAAGAGGTAGCCGTCACATAGCCGTGATATGACCGTGATATGACCGCGATATGACCGTGACCAAGCCGCGACCTCACTGTAGGATTGCAGTACCGCGTCATATTCTGCGAAAAATTATCAAAAATTAGCGATTTTTTATTATTTATTTGCACATATCAAAAAAAAGTTGTAATTTTGCACGAATTTTGTGTGGATGGACGAATTGATTCGACATACAGGCGTTGTATTATCTGTTGACGGGCGCTCGGCGCGCGTGCAGATAACGCAGACCAGTGCGTGCTCCGCGTGCAAGGCACGAAGCATGTGTATGTCCGGTGAAAGCCGTCAGCTATCAGATGTCAGATGTCTGATATCGGAGCCGATGCAGGCGGGTGACCAAGTGGAGGTGGAAGTGCGTGAACGGCTGGCATGGAGAGCAGTACTGTTGGCTTATATCCTGCCGTTCATCGTAATGATGGGTATCATCGCCGCGTTAGACCTGATGACCGACTGGAGTGAAGCAGTGGTTGGCACATTGTCACTCTGCGGCATCGCCCTCTATTACATCGGTCTCGGCGTGTTCAAGCACCGGCTGCAACACCAATTCGTCTTTACTGCCCGCAAAGTTTAAGCATACTAAGCCGTCAGCCATCAGCCATCAGAAATCAGTCGAAAGTCGAAAGAAAAAAGCTGAAAGCTGAGGGCTGAATACTGAAAGCTTAAAATATTTTTACTAAAATCAAAAAAGAGAAAACTAATTTAAAAAACAAAAATAATATGAATTGGACAGTGATTCTAATTTCAATGGGAGTATTGGGTGTGACGGCATTTCTGGCAGCGGTGCTGCTGTATGTGGTCAGCCTGTTCTTCAAAGTGGAAGAAGATCCTCGCATTGACCTGGTGACCGCAGCGTTGCCGGGTGCCAACTGCGGCGGATGCGGTTTTGCCGGCTGCCGTAATTTCGCAGAGGCCTGCGTCAAAGCGAACGGTATCGAGGGTCTGGCGTGCCCAGTGGGCGGTGAGCCGACCATGGAAGCAGTGAAGAAGATTCTGACGCCTGCATCGGAAGAGCAGTCAGCCGCCAGCAACCAGCCGTCAGACGGCAAGAAAGTGTTTGACCCGGCAATTGCCGAGAAAATCAAAGCCCTCGCGACGCCGAGAGCCGTATTCCCGCAAGCATTAGCGCTAAAGTAATAATGGTACATGGTAAATGACCAAATGGTAAATGGATTTATGAAGACATTTAGAATAGGCGGAGTTCATCCGCAAGACAACAAACAATTCTCCGCGCACCAGCCTATTGTGGAGTGCCCGCTGCCCAAACAAGCTATCATTCCGCTTGTTCAGCATATCGGCGCACCGGCGCAGGCGGTGGTTAAAGAAGGAGACAAAGTGAAAGTGGGCGACCTGCTGGCCAAAGCCGGCGGATTCGTCAGCGCCAACATCAGTTCGCCGGTCAGCGGTACCATCACCAAGATAGGCGACTGGACCGATGCATGGGGTGCACCCGGACAGGCTATTTACATTGACGTGGAAGGCGATGTATGGTCGTCGGACATCAACCGCAAACCCGAACTGGAGCACCAGTGTACACTGGACTCCAAAGCCATCATCGATAAGATTTCAGCAGCGGGTATCGTAGGTCTCGGAGGCGCTTGCTTCCCGACCCATGTCAAACTGATGCCGCCTCCCGGCAAGACAGCCGAGGTGCTCATCATCAACGGCGTGGAGTGCGAACCGTATCTGACCTGTGACCATCAGCTGATGATGGAGCACGGCGAGGAAATCATCATCGGTATCGAGATTCTCAAGAAAGCCCTCAATGTTCAGCGCGCTATCATCGGTATCGAGAACAACAAGAAAGACGCGATTGAGCACATGAGCCGTCTGGCGCAGTCCAAACTCGGTATCGAAGTGATGCCACTCCAGCTCAAGTATCCGCAAGGCGGTGAGAAACAGCTGATTGACGCCTGTATCGGTCGTCAGGTACCGAGTGGTGCGCTGCCTATCGAAGTGGGCGCCGTGGTGGACAATGTGGCTACAGTCTTCGCTGTCTATGAGGCGGTACAGAAGAACAAACCGCTCATCAGCCGCGTCATCACCATCACCGGCAAGAACGTATCCAAACCCGGCAACTACCTCGTTCGTTTCGGTACGCCGATAGAGGAAGTGATTGCCCTTGCAGGCGGTGTGCCTGTTGACACGGGCAAAGTGATCGGCGGCGGTCCGATGATGGGTCGTGCGATGGATCATATTGAGAATATGCCGGCTAACAAACGTCTGAGCGGTCTGCTGTTCCTGCCGGAGGCAGAATCGATTCGTCCGGAGCAGGACAACTGCATTCGCTGCGGCAAGTGCGTACAGGCGTGTCCGATGGGACTGGAGCCGTATCTGCTGCAACGTTTAGGCGAACTGGAGATGTGGGAAGAGTGCGAGAAACACGACGTGATGGACTGCATCGACTGCGGTTGCTGCGTCTTCACCTGCCCTGCACACCGCCGTCTGCTCGACGGTATCCGTCCCGCCAAAGCCAAAGTAGGAGCACTTATTCGCGAAAGAAACGCGAAAAAGTGATTTGAAAATTTGAAAATTTGAAGATTTGAAAATTTGAAAGATATGAAGAATTTTATTGTAGCTCCGGCTCCTCACGCCCACAGCGGTGATTCGGTTCGCCGGAATATGCTCTTGGTCATTCTGGCTCTGCTGCCGGCCTATATCGTTTCGGTGGTTGAGTTCGGCTGGGGCGCACTCATCACAGCAGCCATCTCGGTGGCGGCATGTGTGCTGACCGAATGGCTCATCAGCCGTTATCTGCTCAAAGAGCAGAGACAGACTATCGGTGACCTCTCGGCCGTTCTGACCGGTCTGTTGTTGGCCTTCAACCTGCCGTCCAACATCGACTGGTGGATTGTTCTTATCGGTGCCATCGTGGCGATTGGTGTAGGTAAAATGAGTTTCGGCGGTCTGGGTCAGAACCCCTTCAACCCCGCCCTCGTAGGACGTGTGTTCCTGCTCATTTCTTTCCCGGTTCAGATGACGACCTGGCCGGTAGCCAAAGGTTTTGCAACCGGTTATCTCGACGCAGAGACAGGTGCCACCCCGCTCTATTACCTGAAGCACATCGTCAAATCCGGCGATACCGGTTTTGTGGACCAGTTGCCGAGTCTGTGGGATTCATTCCTCGGTGTGATGGGCGGTTCACTCGGTGAGGTCTGCGCTCTCGCGCTCATCGTAGGCGGTATCTTCCTCATCTGCATGCGCGTCATCACGTGGCATATACCGGTGGCTATTCTCGCCACCGTGGCTCTCTTCTCATGGATTGCCACTCCCGCAGGTATGGAACCGCAGGTGTTCATCGGTTACCAACTGCTCAGCGGTGGTCTGATGCTCGGTGCGTTCTTTATGGCGACCGACTACGTGACCAGCCCGATGACGGCTTGGGGAAAAATCATCTTCGGTGTGGGTATCGGCTTCATTATGATGGTGATTCGTACTTGGGGTGCTTACCCGGAAGGTATGTCGTTCGCCATTCTTATCATGAACGCGTGCGTACCGTTGTTGAATAAATTCCGCCCGCAACGTTTCGGAGAAAAGAAGAAATAGGAGGTATGTTATGGCAAAGTTAGAAAGTACATTTAAGAATATGGTTCTCAGCCTGGTTATCATCTCGGTGGTAGCTGCAGGCGCACTGGCAGGTGTTTATATCCTGACCCTGGAGACCATCAATGCGCAGAAAGCCGCCAAACAGCAGGAGGCCATCCTGGCTGTTCTGCCGACCGGTGCGCAGATCAGTGAGACGGAGGAAGTCAATGGTCTGACCATCTACCATGCGACGCTCAACGGTATTCCGTGCGGCGCTGCGATACAAACAGAAGCGAACGGCTTTGGCGGTCCGCAGAAGATCATGGTCGGTCTCAACCCCGAAGGACTCATCTACGGCTACGAAGTGCTGGAGCACCAAGAGACTCCGGGTCTGGGTGACAAGATTTCCACTTGGTTCAAGAACCCCGACAAACCCGCGCAGAGCATCATCGCACGTGAAGCCGGCAAACTGGTTGTATCCAAAGACGGAGGCGAGGTGGATGCCATCACAGCCGCCACCATCTCCAGTCGTGCGTTCCTCAGCGCTATCAACAAAGCGCATGCGGCTTATATGAACGGCCACGTGGATGCACACACAGGAGCCTCACAGCAAGTACAAAATGAGGATGATGTACAAAGTGACAATGTACAAAGTGACAATGTACAAAGTGACGAAAATCAAGAAAAGGAGGACATATTATGAGTAACGCAATGAAAACTTTTACTAACGGTTTGTTGAAAGAGAACCCGACGTTTGTGCTGGTACTCGGTATGTGTCCTACGCTGGCCACAACCACCAGTGCCATCAACGGTATGTCCATGGGTTTGGCGACGCTGTTCGTGCTCGTATGCTCGAATATCGTGATCTCGCTGCTCAAGAACCTCATCCCGGACAAAGTGCGTATCCCGGCGTTCATCGTGGTCATCGCTACGTTTGTGACACTCGTCCAACTGGTGATGCAGGCGTATCTGCCGGCTATCTATGACGTGCTGGGTCTGTTTATCCCGCTGATCGTAGTGAACTGTATCGTGCTGGGTCGTGCCGAAGCTTTTGCTGCAAAAAACAGCGTAGGCCTAAGCGCACTCGACGGTATCGGCATGGGACTGGGTTTCACCCTCGCACTGACCTTGTTGGGCGCAGTACGTGAACTGCTCGGAACAGGTGCCTGCTTCGGCTTCCACATTTTCCCGGACAACTACGGCGCACTCGTCTTCGTCCTCGCTCCGGGCGCCTTCATCGCCCTCGCATACTTAATGGTTATTATTAACAAATTACAGAAGAAATAATTATGGTATATTTTTTAATTTTCATCTCTGCGATATTTGTTAATAATATCGTATTGAGCCAGTTCTTGGGTATCTGCCCGTTCTTGGGTGTAAGTAAAAAAATCGACACTGCGCTCGGTATGAGTGCCGCGGTTGTGTTCGTGCTCACGCTCGCTACCGTGGTTACGTATCTGTTACAAATGCTGCTGGTGGCATGGGGTCTGGAGTTTCTGCAAACGATACTCTTCATCCTCATCATCGCCGCACTCGTTCAGATGATTGAGATCATACTGAAGAAGATCAGTCCGGCTCTCTATCAGGCGCTGGGCGTCTTCCTGCCGCTCATCACGACCAACTGCTGTATCCTCGGTGTGGCTATTCTGGTGGCTAACGGCACAGAGAAACTGCCGATGGGTGCTGAGCACGGTATGTTGTCCGGTACGCTCTTTGCGTTCGCTACCGCACTCGGCTTCGGCCTCGCGCTCATCCTGTTTGCAGGTATCCGTGAGCAACTGGCGATGAATAAAGTGCCCAAAGCGATGCAAGGCACACCGATTGCACTTCTCACCGCCGGTCTCCTCGCAATGGCCTTCATGGGCTTCAGTGGAGTGGTATAATAGCATTCAGAAGTCAGTATTCAGCTATCAGCATTTAGAAATTAAGGAGCTGTTACCAATCCCTTTTGAATAGTCCGCCGATAAGGCAGATTAAAAGATAAAGGGGATAGAGAATCTCCAGAAGCAGAGCCACAAGCCACGAGGTTTGTGGTTCTCTTTTTTTGATGAGTGCCCACTCTATCGAAAACTTAATGAGGATGATAGGCGGACAGATTAGTTGCAGTATATTCGCTGCAGTCACAAAAGCACCGCAACAACGGATGTCCTTATCCTTGTAGTGCGGTGCTTTGCCAGCCCAGCGCATGCGTTGGCGAAAGAAAGCACGCCAAGAAGTAATGGGATGGACGATGGCAGTAAAATAGGGTTCATCGAGAACGCCCACTTTATAACCGCGTTTTTTCATCGCTTCAAGTAGGAACATATCATCTCCGGAAGGTATCTCCTGATGCAGATCAGGTTCGCAAGTTAACCACGCCTCGCGCCGTACAATCAGGTTTGCGCCGGAACACATCACTGCTTTTCTACGCTTGGCTGAGTGCATCGTCACTTCCTGAATCGCAGCATATTCGGCTATCTGCAGACGTTCGAGGAGGGAAGGATATGCGCTTTCGCTCTCCATACGAAGCGGAAGAATGACAAGATCATAGGGGGGAACATGTATGGTGTTTGGTGCCTGGTAGGCTGCTGCCGGCCAAAAGACATCATCGTCATGCAACCAAACATATTCGGATGTCGCCGCATGAATCAGTTTAGAGAGCGCATGTTTCTTGCCTTTGTTATCATCATTGATACCACGCATAGGCGTGATATGAGAGATTTGACATTTCTCTGCCGCAAGGGCGCGATTAACTTCGTTTTTGAAATTTGAAATTTGACATTTGAAATCCGGGTAGCTCTTGGCGATGCAGGTTTGATCGTCGATAGAGACGGGATAGTCCGCACACATCAGTGCCATCGCCATTCGATGATCATTTCGCACTTCGTGCAGGCGAACCGCTTCAAGACGGTCGCTCTCCTTATATCTCAACCGCTCTGTGCCGGTGGCGTTCAGTTCGAGACCCAGGCGCTCACACGTCAGTGCCACCGCGGGATAGAGATCGGGAAAATCTGTAAAATCGAGAGAAACTAATGTTTGATGCGTGATGTTTGATGTGTGATGTATATGTGCTCCTTCGGGCACAAACTCTGTCAGTACACCAAAATGCTCCGCGTAGATATCCGCCACGATGCGGTCACCTTGGATGCTCTCGTTCGTCAAACCCTCCAACAACAACCCGCCTCCGTGAATCGCCACATATTCGTACCAATACGAAGCTGCACTCCAATCGGCTTCCAAACACACGTTGGGATAATCTGCTATCACGCGTCGCGTCATCTCTATATAGGGCGAGTCTCCTTCTTTCTCCAAGCCATGTAGCAGCCAAGCCGAAGTGGTCTGGCTGGTCGGTTTGCCGTCGCGCTCCATGAGTCGCGGAGAACCTTCAAGAACGACAGGTTCGCCCGGATAACAGACTTGCAGGTGAACTTGCAAGAACCGCAAAGCAGTTCCGTTATCGCCCAAATAGATGCGCAAGGGTTGCTGGCTGGTATAAATCGGTCGATGACCATACTCACGCAAAGTCTCCAAGGCATCGTGAAGAATCTTCACATCGTCGGGCATATCAACAGCGACGGGCATAAGCTCGTCGCCGTTAATCGCCTGCAACATCAATATACGCTGTGCAATTGATTTAGATATCGGCAGTTTAATTGACACTCGGTAGCGGACTGTAGTCGCGGCTGTAACGCAAGTGCTGGTCGATATAGCCTTCCGTGAAATCAATCTTCACGTCGGTGATGTTACCTTCTGCATCTTTGATTGCCGTATAAACGGGGTTGACGAAGCCCTTGTAAGGTGCGATATCCAGTTTGGCGAAACGCTCGCGAATCTCTTTGAGCAGGTCTTGGTCCACTTTGACGGCATAACGCTCAACTATCTCTTTCGCAGCAGGATAATCACCCTCAGACGTGATACGCTGAATCTCTGCCAACAGTTCACCGAACAGACGACGCACACCCGGATAATCATTGATCTGCAGGTAGTGCTTACCATCGCGCTCGATAATCTCCACCTCGCCATCCGCGTGGTCATACACCCACGCAGCAATGAGTTGGCGGTCACGCATGTGTGACTCCTCAATATCCTTCCCCGGCTCGATACGCTTGAGTTGCGTCATCAGACCGTTCATCAGTTGCTCGTAATAACCCGCTTTGTACGCTTCCTCATTAGGCAACAGTCCCAGTTCCACCAACTTGGGGTCAGCCAGGTAATACAGGCCGAACAAGTCCGCACGTGCCTCTTCAATCGTCGAAGCGTGCTCTTTGAGCGCATCCTTGGATACACCCGGCATCAGTTTACCCGAACCGTGGCCTACACACTCGTGCAGGTCGGTGTGCAGGTTGCTGCATAGTGCACCGTATTGCTCCTCGCGCGCCAGCGTCTCTGCATCAATCATAAACTCCTCATTGAATCCGCTTCCTTTGGCTGCCTCACTGTACGCCAGCATCAGATTGTCAATCGTCACGGACTTGGAACCGTACTCCTTGCGAATCCAATTGGCGTTCGGCAAGTTGATACCGATAGGTGTTGCGGGGTAGCAGTCGCCTGCCAGCATAGCTGCTGTGATAACCTTGGCACTCACACCTTTGACCTGTTCTTTCTTGTATTTGGGGTCGGTTGTCGAGTGGTCTTCAAACCACTGCGCGTTCTCCGAGATAATCTGCGCACGTTTGGTCGCCTGCAGGTCTTTGAAATTGACCATCGACTCCCACGTACCGGTGATACCGAGCGGGTCCGAATAGGTCTCCGTGAAGCCGTTTACAAAATCAACACGGCTGTCGAGGTCTTTCACCCATGCTATGCAGTACTCGTTAAAGAGTTGGAGGTCACCTGTCTCGTTGAAAGCGATCATCTTCTCGATGACCAGACGCTGCGCATCATTCTCTGTGTATTGCAATGCCTCTTTAAGCCAATAGACTACGTGTTCCAAGGCTTCGCCGTACAAACCGCCCACCTTATAGACACGCTCCTCAATCTGACCGTCAGCATTCTTCACCAACTGCGAGTTCAGCCCAACCCATTTTGGTTCAGGCGAGTTATCTTTATGCGCTTCGTACCAAGCCTCAGCCTCTGCCTGCGTCACACCTTCGCCGTAATAGTTGCCGGCCGACTCAGCCACCAAGTCCACACCATCCTGTGTGTTTGTGCGTTTGGGCATGACAGCCGGGTCGAACATCACCGGCAGAATAGCCGGGTCATACGCCACACCGGCCTGCTTACAAGCTGATTCGAACCACTCCTGCGTAAATTCCGGCAAGAACTTATCCTCCGAATAGTGATGGTGAATACCATTGCTGAACCAGACACGCTTGAGGTATTTTTCAAATACCGGCCATTGGCTATTAGCCTTTAACTGTTGGCCTTCATTAGAAAGTCCATAGACATACAATGCTTCGCATGCACGGCGGATACTCAGGTTGTAACGTCCGTTCTGATCAAAGAGGATGTCACGCCCCCAAAGAGCGGCTTCACTCAAACAATAAATGAGCGATTTCTGTTGCAGACTCAATTGGTCGAACTCCGGCACATCATAGCGCAGGATTTCCAGGTCATAAAACTTATCCACGTTATACTGAAATGCTTGCGGTTGCTTATGGCAACCCGCAAAAAGTGACAAAGTGACAATGTACAAAGTACAAAGGACTATTTTATTTCTTTTCATTAGATTCGCTCCAATACAGTTTTAACTAATTCTTTGATACGCGGCTTGTAGTCGGTGTTGGCGGCTTCAATCTTACGTTGCGCAATCACGCAGCACACCGTCATCGCACGGTGACCCATATGGAGAGCCAGACCGGCGATACAACTGCCTTCCATCTCATAATTGGTGATACGCTGACCTTCATAACGGAAGGCGGTGATTTTCTCGTTGATATCCGGCACAGCCAGATCGACACGCAGCACGCGTCCTTGCGGACCATAGAAGCCGTTGGCAGCAATCGTGCAACCGCGCATCATATCGTCTTTCGCGATGCGGTCCACCAACTCAGGATTAGCGGCTACGACATACGGCACAGCGGCTTTCTTGGGATAACCTACATAATCCACGAAGGCTTTCTCAAAACCTACGTCAGCTATCTTGTCACGGTCGTGATAGAAAGCGAGGACGCCGTCAAAACCGATAGATTTCTGGCTTACCAGGAACGTACCCAGAGGGATGTCCTCTTGCATTCCACCGCACGTACCGATACGCACGATGTCGAGGCAACGCTTGTTCTCCTTCTCGGTGCGGGTAGCAAAATCGATGTTTGCCAACGCGTCAATCTCGTTCATCACGATGTCACAGTTGTCGGTACCGATACCGGTCGAGATACACGATATACGCTTACCTTGGAACTTACCGGTGATGGTATGGAACTCACGACTCTGAACGTCGCATTCGATACTGCCTTCGTCAAAGAAGGATGCCACCATGTTAACACGGTCTTGGTCACCGACCAGAATCACCTTGTCTGCCAAGAACTCCGGTTTGAGGTGCAAATGAAATGCAGAACCATCCGCATTGATGATTAACTGCGATGCTGGAAAAGTTTTCATAGTATTTTCACATTTTATCATTTTCTCATTTACTCATTTAGGCTTCGCCTCCGGTGAAGGTCAAGGGCAGGGTGTTGCCTTTCGGGCCACCGATGGGTTGTATTGTACCGAACTTCTGCTCGTACTGACCGATATTGTTCTGCAGCGCCATCAGGATTTTCTTGGCCTGATCAGGAGTCACCACAATACGGCTCACCACGTTAGCCTGCTGAATACCCGGCATCAGTTGTGCGAAGTCAAAAACGAACTCCGTAGGAGTATGTGCTATAAGCGCCAAATTGGCAAACACGCCCTGCTGTTTATCCGGCGTGATGTTGATTTTCAATTCTTTCTGTTCCATAAAACTATTTTCTTATTTATTCATTTTCTTATTTACCATTTTAGTTTCCTTCTCGGAATAATCAGCATCCAGAGGTTGATGAGCGGCAGGATGATATCAAACCATAACACGCATAATAGATTAAACCGTCTCAATCCCATCCTGCGCGCCGAGACGTTCAGTATAGCCGTCTGCATAACCCACCGCACCAGGAACAAACATCCTGCTATCAGAGGGACGAGCGGATTCGTGATGAAGGAATCAGGGTTTCCCATGACCCACAACCCATAGCCAATAACCGCTACCAGCACCATCGCGTAGAACAGCCCTCGGGTCATGGGTTCGAGAGCCAGACGCCATTTGGTCTCCGACCGATAAGCCGGCGAGACAGACACATGACGACGTTTCTGGAGCCACCACTCTTTGAATGTCTTCTTCGACAACGACCATACATAACTCTCCCTGCTCAGCACTACCGCCGTATTCTCGCGCGTCGCCACATGGTTCACAAACAGGTCATCATCCCCTGCTCGGTTCGTCATCAATCGCGTGAAACCACCCGACTCGAAGAACAGCGATTTCTTATATGCCAAGTTTCTGCCTACCCCCATGTAGGGATGTCCGCACAGCGCCGCACCCAGGTAATGCAGTCCGTTGAACAAAGTGTCATAGCGCACCAAACGGTTGACATGTCCCTCCTCCTCAAAATACGGGCTGAAACCCAACACAATATCCTTCCCGTCACCCGTAACCGGTAACCCGTAACCGAATCCCTTCATCATCTCGCGAATCCACTGCTTGGACTCGGGCACGCAGTCGGCGTCGGTCAGCAAGAGATAGTCGTATTGAGCGGCCTTTGCTCCCAGCGTCAAGCCCAGTTTCTTGGTCGATCCCACACGAGCACCCTTCGGCACAAATGTCCTATGCAGCCGCGGGTCATGCACCATAAATTGCTCCACAACCGCACGCGTCTCGTCTTCCGATCCGTCATCCACTACTATCACCTCGTATTCCGGGTAGTCCTGTGTCAACAGCGCCTGCAAGTAATGCGACAGGTTCTCGCTCTCATTGTGCGCACAGAGAATAACCGTCACACCCGGCAACTCATCCTCTGTAGATTGCACCTTGTCGCCTTGTCCTTGTTTCCTCATTTTCCGGACCGGCGCAGCTAAGTAACGGCTGTACCAATACACTTGAAACAAGGCACAAAGCGACAACGTACCAAGTACAAGCCATTCTGCAATATTTAAATTTTCAATTATCAATTTTCAATTTATAAGTGTGTACCGACGAATTGTCTTCTGCCTTGACGGTGATGACCCAGGGCTTGCCATTGATCTCTCCGGGTACAACCGTCATCTCCTGACTATCCAGTTTGCGACCGTTAAAACGGGCTTTCTCTCCCTTGATATTCGTCAACGTACCCATGCCACGATACCCTTGAATGGCTATTGGCTCTTGGCTCTTAGCCGTTAGCTTATAGGTTTGAACCTTTTCGCTGTTCGGGTCAAACTCTTTCCACTCTTTGCCGTTGATTACCAGTTTGTCGATGCGGGACGAATAGATCAACTCCACGTCGTCCACATACAGCGCATTGCCGTCGTACAGACCGTCATTGGCCCGGAAAGCGGGATAGTTGCCGGCAGAGAAAATGACATTGCACATCGTCGGCTTAGCGTTGTTCTTATACAGAACAGGCACTTTGATCAGCGTCCACTCGTTGTACTTGGCGCGGGCACGATACCATCCCTCCGCCACTTGCTTCACCGGCTCGTCTATACCGCACTCATTGCCATCCGTCGCACTGCGGATATCACTCTCTTCGTTCTCGCGCTCCGTACTCGTACACCCCCCGGCTTTGTTCTTATACTGGCTACTCTTGGCAGTACCGATCCACGAATAATACAACAAATGAAAATCCTCCTTGTCAGTATCGGGTCCTACACGCTTAACCCACACCGCCATCGTGTCCGGACGGTATTTCCATGGGATACCGCCTTCAGTACCGGCCGA
>Ga0310690_10008977_pt1 | contig 12595 bp, 10 predicted proteins | sample AusTroGonzalo_MG_2_FD_207661 | JGI IMG/M metagenome (GOLD analysis project Ga0310690, IMG submission 207661) | Bovine rumen microbial communities from tropical cattle in Woodstock, Queensland, Australia - Gonzalo_04 (v2) (version 2) | ecosystem: Host-associated > Mammals > Digestive system >...
ACCCCATGTGATAAAATTGTCTATGGTGATAATTTTGATAACATACCAAGTTGCGAAGTTATTGGTAATTATGATTTAACTAAAAATGGTACTTATAATGATTTGGTATTTATAATCAAAGATCAAGATAATAATATTAATGAAAAATCTTTTAATTTATCAGTTGTTGATAAAATAAACACTACCAAAACATATACTAAACCAAATTATTTATACATTAACGATATTAAAAAGTATAAAAACGAAAATACTAGTATTGGCATTGATGTTTCTAAATGGCAAGGGAATATTGATTTTAACAAAGTTAAAAATGCTGGTATTGAATTTGTCATTATGAGAATGGGTTCATGGAGAAGTCAAAATGAAGAAATTACTATGGATCCCAAATTCCAAGAATACTTTAAATTTGCCAAAGAAGCGGGACTCAAAGTAGGAGTATATGTATATAATGTATCTAAATGTGAAAAAGATGGCATTAAAACTGCCAAATGGGTAATTGATAACCTAAAAGGAGAAATTCTAGATTTTCCTATTGCCTATGATTGGGAAGATTGGCAAAATTTTATGAGCTATCAAATATCGATACATACCTTAAGTTCTTCTTACTTAGCCTTTGAAAAAGAATTAAATGAAGCCGGATACGAAGCTATGTTATATAGTTCAAAATATTATTTAGAAAATGTCTGGATGCATTATGAAAATTCTAAAATATGGCTTGCTCATTATACTAATAAAACTGATTACCAAGGTAATTATATCATGTGGCAAATGACATCACTTGCCAAAATTGATGGCATCACTGAAAATACCGTTGATATTGATATTCTTTATTTAAACAATTAAGAATATCTTTTTAGTTGCTTTTAATAGCTTAATATGTCATAATAGATATAAGAATAGAGGTTATTTATGAAAAAGAAAACATTAAAAGATAAAATAGATTCATACTTTGATATTACCAAAAGAAAATCGACCATTAAAATAGAAGTATTAGCAGGTATCACTACTTTCCTCGCTATGGCCTATATTTTAGTAGTTAATCCTAACAATATTTTATGGAATGGTACCAACGACCCAAGATTTTCAAGTGTCTTTATTGCAACTGCTATTGGCGCGTTTCTAGGAACTATATTAATGGCCATACTTGCCAAAATGCCCCTTGCACAAGCGCCAGGAATGGGTATTAATGCCATTGTAGGTTCCATTATTGGCGGTGCCATGGGCTTTAGTTACTCATATGGCAATGCCATGATATTAATTTTTTTAAGTGGTATTATTTTCTTATTATTATCATTTATTCCTTGTGGACATAATAAAAAAACTAATAAACTAATTACCATAAGAGAAAAAATATTTTATTCAATGCCCAAAGCCATTATTAACAGTATCTCTGTTGGAATTGGATTATTTATTACCTTTATTGGTCTTCAAAATGCCCATATTATTACTGCCAATAAATATACTCTCGTTGAATTACTTAAATTTAATGACCCTTCTCTTTGGCAATATGGTGGCGAAGCAAGAATTGCCCTGGTCACAATCTTTGGTCTTATCGTAATTGGTATATTAACCCATTACAAAGTTAAAGGTTCAATTATCATTGGTATCTTTTCAGGAACCATCTTAGCCACTTTTTTAGGAGTTACCAATTTAAATATTTTAACTGGCAACACCCCTGGCATTAGTTGGAATTTCATTACTAATATTCGTAATTTTTTTGATATCTCTAAAGAAAACTCTGTTTTCTTAACGATGTTTAAAGATGGTTTTATCTTCCCAAATGGTTCTTTATTTACATCATTCATGTTAGTAATTTCACTATCGATGATTGATATGTTTGACACAATGGGAACGGTTATTGGTTGTTGCCAAAATGCTGATTTATTAGATGAAGAAAAAAAACCATTAAATTATGGAAAAATGATGTATTCAGACAGTCTAGCTACTATTTTAGGTGCCCTTTTAGGTACTAGTACCATTTCCACTTTCGTAGAAAGCAGCACCGGAGTTTCCGCTGGTGGAAAAACTGGTTTAACCGCAGTAACTACAGCAATATTGTTTTTACTAGCCATCTTTTTCTTGCCATTATTCTCATTTATTCCATCATCAGCTGCTGCTAGTGCACTTATATATGTTGGAATTTTGTTAATGAAAAATGTTAAAAACATTGATTTTAAAAATATTAAAAACGCCATACCATCATTTATGACAATTATCATAATGCTCTTATCATATTCAATTACTGATGGTATTGGTATTGGTATAATCTTCTTTGTTATTTTAGATGTTATTATCTACCTAATTGACATAACCAATTATAAACTTAAAAAAAGCAAAAATAAACCTCATTTAGAATCAACTATTATTACAATTATTGTTGCCCTTTTATTCTTAATCTACTTCCTAGTTCCAACAATTATCTAAATTACAATGTTATAATATTTAAAAAGACATTTCTAAAAGGATGATACTGTGCTATTATTTTTTATTCCCTATTTCATATATACATATTTAAAAATTCTTGATGGTATGCATATGTTACAACAAAATTTTTATAATGAATCTAACCGCTATTTAAAATGGATCATAAAAAACTATATTGTTTTCTATTCCTATTAATTTGTTATCCATAAAACATCCTTTTATTTTTTAGTAAATAATTATTTTAGTTTAATTTCATAATCTATGTATTTACCTGAAAATGGTGTTTCTTTATTTTCTCTTTCACAAACTTTTATAAACCCAACACTTTCATAATTCTTTTGAGCTGAAACAAATATTTCATTAGTGGAAACAATTATTTTCTTTAGATTATCATACTCTTTAATTCTTCTAATTGCCTCTTCAAGTTGCATATGGCCATAACCTTTTCCTTTATAATTAGTTATAATACAATTATGTCCAATCTCAACATAATCTGGATTATGTCTTGGATCCCACGATATATGACCAATTGGTTCTCCATCAAGAACAGTAATAAATCCATATTTATCTATTATATCCAAATTATTATAGAAATAATTATCATATTCTTTCCAAGAAGTATCCCATGTTTTTTTACACTCATCATTAAATGAATATGCATTCACTAATTGATTATATAATGTTCCTCTTGGAAATTCAGATATCTTTCTAAACTCTACCATTTCTATTTCCTTTCAAGAATCGTGACTACCTCTGAGTGGCATGTTTGTGGGAACTAGACATGTCTATTCTCTTATAATATATACGTTTTATTTAGTATCTATTAATTTTTCATCCACGTATTCATAATTTAACTTATTTTTATTTGTTACTATAGATTCTCCTAGATTTTTTTCTATATCTTTCCTAGCTGTTTTCGCTGCATGACCACCTAATCTGGCAACCTTTTTATTTTGTTCTAACCCATAAGGTTTTTGCTTCTTTGCTATTTCACGTGTAGCTATCTCACCTAAATCAGCAAGTGCTACCTCTAAATCAGACATATTATCTCGAAGTGACTCTTTTCGTAGTCCTTTATAATTTTTATATTGTTTAGTAGTCATTCCTGACCATTCTTTATAAATTTCGTTTGTTAAAATAGCATATTCTAAATTATTTTCAACCCCATTATCTTTCCAAACATCAGTTAATTTTTTCCTATCTTGAATTCCTTTAATTCTTTTCGAAATCCATTCTTCATCAAAACCTTTAGCACGATATAAATCAATAGATCTTTGAGTAGCTATTGACGGGTCAAATATCTCATCTATTCTTTCACCACCTAATTTTGCTAGCCATTGTTTTATAGGTTCTGCTTTTTTGCTAGGAATAGATTCAATAATTCTAAACATACCTTCAATATCTACAACATCAGTCATACGATACCTGCCATCTTGAGCTTTAAGCTTCAAAGCGTGACAATTTGTCACGGTTTCATTTCCTTCTTTTTTTAATCGTTGTTTCGTTTTTCTCCAATATGCTTGTTTATCCTTACTATCTGAAATAGCTCCAGCAATATCAACTACACTGATATAATATTTTTCCTCTTCTTTGTCCCATACTGTCCTTATAGTTTTATCATTAAATAACTTATTTATTAAATACATCTTTATTTTAATTATATTGTACAAAATACCAATGTTCTTTTACTTCCTTTATGTAGTTATATAGACTTTTATCTAAATTTTTTTCAATTATTTTTTCATCTGCTGAAGAGTAATATAGATATTGTTCTTCATCAGGAAAGCCTGACTTATATAAAAATGATACTACACATTCTTTTTCATCACATTTTTTAATATAAACGCGATTATTTTTAGCTATTCCATTGTATTTATTTGCAATAATAACATAATTATTTTCATCTATATCTATTTTTCCATTTCTTATCTCATCAATCAATTCTAACCGTAATTCTTCTTTTGAATTTAAAAATTTAATAAATTTATTACTTTTATATACTGGAGTAATCGACCATACAATAAATAGTCCAATTAAGAAAACTAACATTACAAATATTAAACCTTTTACTAACTTCTTAATCATCTTTATCTCCTTTCAAGAACCGTGATACTCTCGCAATGGCTAGATCGTGGGTGTTTGCTATGTCATTTTTTACATGACCATGTGTCTTTGCATGGTCATCGCACACAATCTACCAACCTTGTCTGTTGGTTTTTGCGTAGTCATTATATTATTATTAATTCATATAATCTAGAACCTTATTACAATACTTTATTGCTTCTACCATTTCTTTATTATTAAATAGAGCATTATATTTTTTCTTATCTACAAATATAGTACTTGATACTTCTGATTCTTGCGTTTGTATATTGTTTATATCAATATCTTTTTGAACTAAAAATAGATATGTATAATGACTTATAAATGTGTTATTATCTAATTTCACTTTATTTAAATATGTATCGATCAATTTAAGTTCTTCTATTTCAATTTTGATTCCTGTTTCTTCAAATAATTCTCTTACTGCTGCTTGTTCAGGAGTCTCATCAACATCTATATGCCCAGCACCAGATAAGTCCCATTTATTTGGTTCTGTTTTTTTATTTGAAGATCTTTGTTGAATCAATAATCTTCCTTCTTTATCAATTAATGCAATTGCACTTATTCCATGACATATACCTTCTTTATGGGCAATTGACTTATTAATTCTTTCTCCTGTTTGTTTTCCATCTTCGGTTAATATTTCAACTACTTCATCCATAATATTCTCTCCTATTTTCTTTCTAAAATCGTGATACTTTCGCAATGATGTGTTTGTGGAAACATATCAATAACACTAATATCACATAATTTATAATTATCTAATTTTTTAATATCTCTAACTAGTGTCATTGGATCACAAGATACATAGATTATTTTATTTATCTTACTATTGTTAATAACATTCAAACTATATTCGTCAATTCCAATTCTTGGTGGATCTACTATTAATATATCACCATCGATATTACCATCGATTAATTTAGAAACATCCCCACACAAAAAAGATACATTATTAATATTATTCATCTTTGCATTTTCTTTAGCATCTAAAATGGCATCTTCTACTATCTCAATACCTAAAACACCTTTAACATACTTTGCTATATATAAGCTAATACTTCCAACACCACAATATAAATCAATTACTTTATCACTCTTACTAAATCCACCATATCTAATAATTTCATCATATAACTTACATATATTACTTGTATTAACTTGAAAAAATGCTTTATCAGATACTCTATATTTAATATTCTTTAAAGTAATAAAACCATCCTCTTTTTTATAGACAAGCTTATCATTAATATTAATTTCTATACACAATTCACGAAGATTATCAACATTCATTTCCCCAATAACACTTAAAATAAGCCCATTATCACATTCTTTAATAGTTACTAGTTTTACTTTACTTAAATCATTTTCTTTTATTTTTTTATATAAATTATTAATTTTATCACTAACAAGTAAACATTTATCAATATTAATAATTCCATCAAATTCAGATATTAAACCTAAGTTATTATCATAATGATACGTAATCTTATTTCGATATTGATACTCTCTTTCACTATCAACCATTCTAGGATTAATATCCATTCCCAAATACTTTTTAAAAATATTCTTAACTTTATTCTCTTTAAATTTTAATTGTTCACTGTATTCTAAATTACTAATATTACACCCACCACATATATCGTAATATGGGCATAGTGCTTCTACTCTATCAGGAGATTTCTTTATAATTTTAACAATTTGTCCAATATCATAGTTTTTATAACTCTTATTAATTGTTATTTCACACTCATCCCCTGGAATACTCTTAGGAACAAATACTACTTTATTATCAACCTTTCCAATTCCATTACCTTTATGATCTATATCAATTATTTCCATATAATCACACCCTTATTGGATTAATATCGATAGATATATCTACCTTAGTATTAATTTTATATATTTCATCTAATTTAGATAACACACTATTAAGTTTTTCATCATACTTATACTTAATTATACACTGATAATGATACACATTATTAATCTTAAAAACATTAGCAATTGTTGGTCCTAACACATTAGTAGTAGAACTTAAATTTTTTCTTAAATACCCACCAATTTTATTAGCTTCACTAAACCCCAATTCATAATCACGACTACTTATATTAACAAGTGTTATATAAAAATATGGTGGATAATTAAGGGTTTTTCTTATTTCCATTTCCTCATGATAAAATTTTAAATAATCATGTTCCTTAGCAAAAACAATACTATAATTATTGGGATTATAAGTTTGAATTACAACTTCTCCCTCTGCTTCACTTCTCCCAGCTCTCCCTGAAACTTGACTAAGTAATTGAAAAGTAACTTCTGCACTCCTAAAATCTGGTAAATTTAATGAAGAATCAGCATTAATAACCCCAACCAATGTCACTAGTGGAAAATCTAATCCCTTTGCAATCATCTGTGTTCCTAACAAAATATCATACTTATAATTACCAAAATCTTCAATTATCTTTTCATGCATTCCTCTTTTACTAGTAGTATCCATATCCATTCTAACTACTCTAGCTTCAAATATTTTATTTAATTCTTCTTCTAACTTCTCCGTTCCAAGACCATAATCCTTGATATTATTAGAGCCACACACAGGACACTCTTTAACATTCTTCATACTATAATTACAATAATGACACCTATTACTATTACTTGTTTTATGATAAGTTAACGTAATATCACAATTAGGGCATTTTATCACATTTCCACAATCACGACAAGTCAAAATTGAAGAATATCCTCTTCGATTAAGTAATAATATTACTTGCTCATGTTTATTTAATTTTTCTTGAATCTTACTAATAAGTAATCTTGATAAAATAAAATTGCCTTTTTTTACCTCATCCTTCATATCGACAATCATCACTTTAGGCAATTTACCACCACCAGCTCTTTCAGTTAAAGTAAGTAATTTGTAAACTCCTTTTTTAGCCCTGGCAAATGACTCTAATGTAGGAGTTGCACTTCCCAAAATAACCGGTGCCATATGATACTCTCCACGCATCAAAGCTACATCTCTTGCATGATATCTAGGATTTGTGTCCTGTTTATACGTTGCTGTATGTTCTTCATCAATAACAATTATTCCTATATTTTTAAGTGGAGCAAAAATAGCACTTCTAGCACCCACTACAATCTTAACTTTACCATTCACTATCTTTCGGTACTCATCATACCTCTCATAATCAGATAAACCACTATGCAAAATTGCTACCTGAGTTCCAAATCTTGTAACGAATCGTGAGACAATTTGTGGTGTTAAACTAATTTCTGGTACTAACATAATTGCTGTTTTTCCTTTTCTTAATACTTTATCGATAAGTTCCATATAAACTTCTGTTTTTCCACTACCTGTAACCCCATATAATAAATACGTATCATGCTTATCTAACATAACTGAATCAACAACTTTCTGTTGACTCTCATTTAACTTAACAACCTTATATTTCCCAATAGTATGACTTTGATATCTATCAATTTCATAAAATTCTTCCTTAATGATTCCTTTTTTAAGTAAAGTATTAATACTACTAGATAAAACATCAACAGGTATCTTATCATTAGTAATCAAATTTTCAATAATAGAAACTTGCTTATAATATTTACATTCATTTAAAAACTTATTAGCCTCTTCATAACTAACATTTAAACTAATATAACGTTTTTTCTTTATTCCAATATTAGTACCATAACTTGCTTTTAATGCTTTAGGTAACATTGCTTGATATATTGATATCTTACTACATAAAATACTCCTTTGAATTTTTTCCCCTAAAAATAACATTTCTTCATTTAATATTGGTTCACTATCACATATTTTTTTTATCTCATTAAGCTTATATTCTCCACTATATCTATCACTTATATGTAAAACAAAACCTTCAATATCTCTATTATTAAAAGGAACTATTACCCTATGTCCAACTTTAATATTACCTCTCATACGAATAGGTATAATATATGTAAATTCCCTATCGACAGCCTTTGCACCATATTCAATAATTACACTTGCATACATAATACCACTTCCTAATTTCATTATATCGTTATCAAATATTAAAGTCAATATGTATATACAAACATTTGTTTATTTTAAAAGAGCTCTACACTAAGCTCCTTTAACATTACTACCATTACCTTCCATATGGTAATTTATTAAATTAATCTCATTTAAAGCATCAATTGTATCTTGCATTCCTAAATTTTTAAAATCAAAGGCAATATTCATAACACTTTCAAGCTCAAAAGATGCATCTTTTATTTTATAAGGATATATTTTATATCCTTCTTTTAACATCTTCTTATCGCATACTACAAATGCATCTAAATCATCAAGAACAACACTCTTTGTATCTTCTTCACCCAAAATATTACTATTTGAAAATAATAATTTAAGTTTTCTAATAGGAATATCTATAATATTCTTTTTATCACTAATATCCCTAAATCTCACCATTCCATGATTAACAAATTTAATAAGATCATTAGCATTTGCAAATCTAACTTTAATTATATCAAACATAGGTCCTAATATATCACTTACCTGATATATACCCATTTCATTCCCACCAGTTACCAACCTCAAAATTATACAACCATCAATTTCCTGAACTAACCAATTAAAATCATATACTTTATCCATATCATCACCATATTTTATACATAAATAATAACAAAAAACAAAAGGTATTGTCAAATAAATATAATGACTTTACAAAAAAAAGACATTGACTATTATCTAGTCAATGTTTATTATTTTTTTAGATGCTGTCACATTTTCTTCTTTAGGAACTGAAACTTTTAAAATACCATCTTTAAACTCTGCTTTAATTTCATTTTCATCAATTTCACCTAAATAAAATGTTCTTTCACACTTTGTAAAGGATGTTCTTTCTTTATGAACATATTTTTTATTATCGTGTTCATGTTCCTTATGATATAAAGATATCTTTAAATTTCCTTTATCAAATTCAATTTTAATATCTTCTCTTTTAAATCCTGGAGCATCCATTACTATATGATACATATTATCTTCTTCATATATATCACATTTCATCATTTTATCTAATTTTCTAGGTTCAATATCATCTAAAAAATTATCAAAAAAGATTCTACTTGGTAACATTATCTCACTTCCTTTCTAACTTAATTATAGCACTTCAATTTTAAATGTCAATACTTTTTTAGCAATCTAACTTGACAATTGCTAATTTTGTGCTATACTCATATAAAAAAGGAGATGATAATAATGAATGAAAATAATCCTTATGAAGAAAATTTAAAAGATGTCCTAACAAAATATGGACGTGATATAACTAATGAAGCCAAAGAAGGTAAAATTGATCCTGTCATAGGAAGAGACGAAGAAATTCGTAATATTACTAGAATATTATCTAGAAAAACTAAAAATAACCCCGTATTAGTAGGTGTCCCTGGAGTTGGTAAAACTGCTATTGTCGAAGGCCTAGCAGCTCGTATCATTAAAGGAGATATTCCTAATAACTTAAAAGATAAAACTATTTGGTCGCTAGATATGGGTGCCCTAATTGCTGGTGCTAAATATCGTGGTGAATTCGAAGAAAGATTAAAAGCCGTCTTAAAAGAAATAAAAGACTCTGATGGTAAAATAATTCTTTTCATTGATGAAATCCACTTATTAGTTGGCGCTGGTGCCATGGAAGGAGCCATGGATGCCGGCAATCTTTTAAAGCCAATGTTAGCCCGTGGTGAAATTCTTTGTATTGGTGCTACCACTCTAAATGAATATCGTAAATATATTGAAAAAGATGGAGCCCTAGAAAGAAGATTTCAAAAAGTTTTAATTAAAGAACCAACAATTACAGACACTATTGCTATTCTAAGAGGCCTAAAATCACGCTTTGAAGTCTTTCATGGTGTAACCATCAAAGATAATGCCCTAGTTAGTGCAGCCACTCTAGCTGATAGATACATTACCGATAGATATTTACCAGATAAAGCCATAGATTTAGTCGATGAAGCTTGTGCTACAATTAAAGTTCAAATGGAGTCAGTCCCTGTAAAACTAGATTACTTAACAAGAGAAATAATGACACTTCAAATTGAAAAAGAATCACTAAAAAAAGAAAAAGATGAAATGTCTTTAAAAAGAAAAGATGAAATTGATAAAAAATTAACTTCGTTAGAACAAGAGGAAAAAGAATTAAGAACTAAATGGAATGAAGAAAAGACATTAAGCACTAAAATTAAAAACAAGAAAGAAGAATTAGAAAAAGCTACTCATGAATTAGAAATAGCTGAAGCTAATTATGATTATGAAAAAGCAGCTGTTTTAAAACATGGTACTATTCCAAGTCTTCAAGAAGAATTAGCAACTTTAAAATTTAACAATGAAAATTCTTCATTATTAAGTAACACAGTCACTGATGAATCTATTGCTAATATTATCTCAAAATGGACTAATATTCCCGTTACAAAATTAATTGGTACTGAAAGAGAAAAGTTACTTCATCTAGAAGATAATATGAAAAAACGTGTTAAAGGACAAGATGAAGCCATTCATTTAATAGCTGAAGCTATTAAAAGAGCTAGAGCTGGTATTAAAGATCCCAATAGACCTATTGGTTCATTTATGTTTCTAGGTCCTACCGGTGTTGGCAAAACTGAAGTAGCAAAAACATTAGCATATGAACTTTTCGACGATGAAAAGCACATTGTTAGAATAGATATGTCTGAATATATGGAAAGTCACTCTGTATCTAGATTAGTAGGTGCTCCTCCAGGATATATTGGATATGATGAAGGTGGGCAATTAACGGAAGCCGTAAGACGTAATCCCTATTCAATAGTCTTATTTGATGAAATTGAAAAAGCTCATAAAGATGTCTTCAATATTTTACTCCAAATACTAGACGATGGAAGAATTACCGATTCTCAAGGTAGAACTGTCGATTTTAAAAATACTATCATCATTATGACATCTAACCTAGGAAGTGAATATATTTTAAATAAAGATTCTAATGTTGATACTTTATTAGATGCCGAATTAAAACATACATTTAAACCAGAATTTTTAAATAGAATAGATGAAATTATTAAATTTAATTCACTATCTAAAGATACTGTTTATGAAATACTAGATAATATAGTTAAAAATATTGAAAATCGTCTTCAAGATAAACAATTAAAAATAAATTTGACAGAAAAAGCAAAAAAATATATTATTGACAATTCATATAATGAATCATTTGGTGCTAGACCAATCAAAAGATATGTTAGCAAAAATATTGAATCCTTAATTGCCAATAGCATCCTTGAAGATAAAATTAAATTTAATTCTACCATCAAAATAGACATTAATAATAATAAATTTGTTATTATATAAATTTGACTAAAGGAAGAGAACCAAAAACTCTTCCTTTAAAATTTAACATATCAAAAAGTCGAACTAAAAGTTCGACTAAATTACATATGGAGGACCCAGTCGGATTTGAACCAACGATCAGGGAGTTGCAGTCCCATGCCTTACCACTTGGCTATGGATCCATCGCACTAACATTATAGCAAAAAAACATTAAGATTACAATACCATTATATTAAAAAAGAAAAAAATATATACAAGAAAAGAATGATATTGATCATTCTTGATATTGCTTCATAATTAGTTTTACCTTATATGATTTATCATATGATTCATTATATAATAAGTATGCATCTTGAATATTTAAATCATGAATATTATATACAACTATATAATTATCTATATTATTACCTATATATTGTTTTTTATAACAATTACCCATTCTATTAAACTGATAACATATATTTTTATCCGGAATATATTTATCTTTTCCAATAGTTAAAATCATATTACTAATATTAAGTATGCCTTTCTTTCCATTCTTTCTAACATCAAAATTAATAATAACAAAATTATTATCTTCTCCTATATTATAGTAACTATCCCTAATAGTAATATTATATAAATTACCTATATTTTCATTTTCATTGTATACCTTATACTTAACACTAAAATACCCATAAGCATTATATCCAATAAAAGATAAAACAAGAACTATAATAATTA
>Ga0310690_10008979_pt1 | contig 12594 bp, 14 predicted proteins | sample AusTroGonzalo_MG_2_FD_207661 | JGI IMG/M metagenome (GOLD analysis project Ga0310690, IMG submission 207661) | Bovine rumen microbial communities from tropical cattle in Woodstock, Queensland, Australia - Gonzalo_04 (v2) (version 2) | ecosystem: Host-associated > Mammals > Digestive system >...
GGAACACTCGTGGAACAATGATGTCCGGATGCGTTACCGGATGTGGCAGGCGGTTGAAGCCGGAAAGAAAAAAGGACACCGGATGGGATGTCCGATGCCCTATGGTCAGTGTGATAATGTCTTTAAGTAATTGTTGACGATTTCACCAACTTCATTGTCTTGATAGAACACTGAATCGGAATTGAATGTCTTTGCAATTTCTCTTGCAAAATTGGATGTTGGATGAATAATTGACTTCTGCCAATTGGGTCGAGGGTCTGACATTGGCGAAAAAATCAAATCTTTGTCGGGGTTCTGAAGTTCTGTTGTTTTCCGGTGAATATAGGTGAACAAGCACTTGTTTAAATAGATGATTTCACACTGTAGAATCTCATTATCAAAGATTATAAAATAAATGAATTTAACATCTTTCGGTGCATATTTCATCGGTAAATGCGGGTATATATCCATTTCCCACACAGAGTTTTTTCCGGTTATCATATCCAACGCAGGGTTGTCAAATGCAAAATAGAAATCTGATTTCTTTTTCTTCTGTGGATTGTCAGTGAATTCAACTGCAAGGGTCAATTGTGAATCACCATATTTATATATATCAATATCTCCTTTTTTCATGTTCTTTATGTTCTTTAAACCAAATTCAGTAAAATAAGGTGAATATTGATTTACTGTATTTCCAGCCATAAATATTTTAACATTGTTTCGGTCTCTGATGATTGTTGACAGAACATTCATAAACAGAATGAATTCATTAGGCAAGTAATATTGCCTTGTCAAGAATTCGTCAAAGAATATTGTCGTTATATTCGGATAATATGTTGACTTATCATGTTCAACTGCTGAAAGTGAAAAAGCGTATGCAAATGGTGTTTCATCAACAATTTTCTTTTCTTCTTCCATTCGCATCAGATACCATCTGCCCGATTTGAATTCAATACCTGTCCATTCACCTTTGGAATACTTTGTAATAATTCCTGCATTGATTAATGAATCAAACATAACCGATGCTCGTTTCCCTTTGAAATCATCATTCCACCTTCGGACAATCGCCAATTGTTCACCGGATTCAATATATCTTCGGATGCCGTATTCAAGGCATGCAAAGGTTTTGCCATTGCTTCGTTCACCGAGAAGTAAATTATAATGTGCATTGTATTCAAGGATTTTTGATAATGAATAGTATTTTTGTTTTATTGCCATTTTTTTCTGCCTCCCAAGTTAAGTAAATATTCAAGATAGAATTTTGACATATTAAGCGAGAATTCACAAGCTGATAAGTGAATTGATGATTCTTCAGAATATTTGTATTTATTACCGAGATAATCAACAACAGTTCCGGTTCTGACATCATCAATATAAGTATGTGTTAACTTGCCTGTTTTCTCTGCCGGAATAAACATTTCATCAGAAAAGAATTCAAATGGGTTTTCCTGTGATTCTATATATTCGCTTCCGATGTGCTTTCCTAATCCGGCAATGGTTATTTTAAGTTTACCATTTTGAGTGTAAATATATCTTTTTGCACCTAATGTTTTGAATTTGTCATATATTCCTTCATCAGTCCAAGCACCAAGCAAATGTTTTTGCCCATCTATCGATTCAGGTTCAATCAGTTTTGAATCAAGATGATATGCTTCACAGGTTTCTTGTAAAAGCATTCTGATATATTTATTATAGGTTCGGAAATAACGAATATGTGCGTTATAATTGACATATTTGACCGAGTCTGTATCTGAGTATATATAATCATCACCAAGTGCTTCAATCGCATAAAATAATGATTTTCTACTGTATGCGGTTATCCAGATTCCCCAAAGATACGACAAGAACCTTGTTTTTGAGTTATTGTATTTTTCAATTTCTTCTTGAAGATTCGGTTCAGTTTCTGTCCATTCATCATCTTTATATTCAATAACACTTCTGATGATGTCCGTGACCGTCATTCCGTAGGTGGAATTTAAAAGACTTTTTGTTCGATTATATTCATTGGCTTCTGATTCAATTTGTTTGAGTTGGGTTTTTGTTTCATACAGATTAAGAATTGAAATTATATAATCCTTTGGAAGTCTTTCCCTTCGATATTTATAGCACTTTCCGATTCTGATGGAATCCCATTGATAAAACTTTTTATAAATCAAATAATCTTGTTCGGTGATTGTGGTTCTGATGCGGTCTGCCTTGACTAATCGCCCATTTGCTTCAACATCATTTTCAAGTAGAAAACATTTTGAAATAGAAATAGGATTGTCAAACCACAGTTTCGGTCTGATGTTTATAAATTCAATATCAAATAACAAACAATAGTTCTGAATTAAGTGATTCAGTTCATTTTGATTCTTGATTGAAATAACTTCACCTTTGCTCATTGGATAGAATTGGGCAACCATTTGTGCAGGATATGAAGAAGTCAGGTCTGCGGATGCGACATTGTCAACGGTTGCTTCTGTCCAAATCGAATTACAGTGCGTAAAACCACCTTGAAATGCTCGTTTCGCCATTATATATTCATCCGGTGTCAGTGATAACGATTCAATGAATTTGTGATATTTATAATACTTATTCTGTTTTTCACCTGTGATTGCATTCTTATATAAGCAGTTATTTCGCACCAATCTTCTGACATATCCGGTTTTTGTTGCCGGAATCCTTGCAATATTGCCATCACTTTCAATTTTGTTTTGAATGTATTCCACAACAATCTTAACATCATTGACCATATATCCGATTTCCAATTCTGTTAATGGGGTTTCCGGATGTCTAATAATTGAATAATCTAAATCACCCATTTTTTTGAAAATATCAAGTTCCGAATCTTTTGAAATGTCATTTAAGTTTTTACCGGAAAGTAAATACGAGCATCTGAATTCAACACCGGAAGTTGTCAGTGCCTTAATCGGTCTGCGTTCAGACATGGCGAACACTGATTCCCATTTGAATTTTTTCCGGATAAATTGAAACTCAAATTCAAGATTGTGGACATATATAACAAGGTGTCGTTTGTTATTGATTTCAAGTGTTTCAACAATATGGTTAATCATTGCGGTGAATTCTTCCCAAGTTCTTCCAAGAACAGTCAAACCAAAGAAGCAGAAAGTCCACCCATACATGATTCCAACTTTGTTTTTATTTTCATAACTTGTTGTTTCAATGTCAAAACTGATTGGGATATTCAAATATTGGATGCCTTTACTCTTAACAAAGTTCAAATCTGAGTGACATGCAGAAATAACCGAATCGATTTGATTCGGCTGATAAACTGTTTTATTCAACAAGTTCTGCTTCAGATTCAAACAGTTCATTAATTATTTGACGCTCCCTTTGCTCCAATTCATCATATAATCGGTCAAGTTCTCTTTTACCTGCTTGAAAAACATGATACCAATTTGTTTTCGGATGTTCTTGCACATATTCTTTCATTTTCTCTTGCACTTCATATTTCTGCCATCGAAGGTTCGGATACATTTCTTCAAGCCTTGCAACTGCCTTTTCATACACATCGTATTGTTTATCAGACAGTGTTGAAGATGTTCCACCACCTGCTGACTTTTTGATGCCTTTAAACATGTTTGTTCTTGCTTGCCGGACACCTGTTGGTGTTGATGTCTTTTGGTTTATGAATCGTTGTCCCCTTGCGAATTCCCTTCTTAACTGATTAAGATTGACATCTGATTTCAGAGTTCCACCGGATTTCTGAATTGACCTGTAAGCAGGTGATTGTTGTTCAATACCTGCTCTTTCCAATTTTTTCATTCGTCTGTTAACATGTTTATTTAATTCCTTGACCGCAGATTGCAACTGTGTTTTATTCATTCGCAATAACTGCTCCGGTGTTATAGCTTGTAATTCTGTTAATTTCAATTTAATCACTCCTTTAAAAAATAATGCCGGAATGAAACGGATTCCGGCTTTAACGAATCTAATTTATATTATTCTTCGGGGAAAATTACCTTGATGAAGGGTCTGCCTTCACGAGTCTTTGACCTCTCAAAACGACATTTAATTCCTTCACCATTCTTCAGAAGTTTAGATGCCTCTGCAAAGTTTTCAACACCCATCTTGCTGAAGATTTCCTTTAAGGTGTTGGTAAGCATTGAACCGCCAAAGAAGAATGCTTTGTCATCTTCATCAAAAGTACATGTTGAATATTCATCACCATTTTCGCCTTTCAAGATGTTGAATGCATTGATTGTAATCCAATCATGGTTTTGCATCAGACTTTCGATTTCGATTTTTTCCCTGCCTGTGATAAGAGGATTGCCGGAATTAAGTTCCTTTGCTAACTGTGTCCATTTGTTCATGTTTTAATCTCCAATCTTTATTTTTATTTGAATCCGCCGTTCCGGATTTCTTTAAATCATTAAGTGCAGATATTGCTTGATACATTAGGTTGATTCTGTAGAAGTCATCTTCTTTTGCAAATTCGTCTTTGAGAAATTGAATCATTAAATCATATATATTCATTGTTCTATCCCCCATTATAAATTCAATTTCTTTTGTTTCAATTTTCAAAGTTAACATACATGCGATATAATGCAGATAAGAATTCGTCAAAATCATGTCTTATATTCGCATCTGCAAGTGTCATATTATTAAGGTCATCAACTTCATATATCATTAATGTTGAATCAAGTGCAATATAATGTATGCGTATCCATGCTTCAGTTTCTAAATCAAATTTGGTAAAAAAGCAAATGTCTTTGGTGTCAACATCCTTGATTGCGTAAATAGTGTTGTTCATATATGTTCCTCTCTTTCATTTGTTATACTCATTATAAAGGAAAGTTATTCACTATTCAATTGACATTTCTTACAAACGATTTTCACGAGTTATTCACTATCTGACACCGGTTCCTGAAGTTATTCACTATTTTCACTTTATTCACATTAAAAATTGAATTTGACAAGTAAATTACTTTACAGTATAATATATATGAGAGGTGATGAACATGGAAGAAATAGTTTCTATCATCAGCAACATCGGTTTCCCCATTGCATGTTGTGTAATGCTGTGGTTACGAATGGTAAAACAGGATGAAAACCACAAAGCAGAAATGCAGGAATTCAGCACTGCCATAGATAATAACACTAAGGCAATTGAATTATTGATAAAGACTATAGGTGATGACCATGAATGATATATTGAATTATGCAGGTATCATCGAAACTTTTCCGGAATATGATTTGACCAATAAAAGAAGGTCAATTAATGATTATTTGCGTTACATGTTCGCAAGAACACAAGAGATGTTTCGTTATACCGGATTACCTTCAACCATTCCACAAAGGAATCTTGAATTACAGTTACAAGCACATGGTTTTGTGGGCATTACGCAAGTTAATGGAAATCTGTATTCATTAATTGGCGGAATGGGAGGCGAACCTGACCCTTATTATATGCCAACTAAATTTACATGTGCGAATCCGGCATTGAAATATTCAGCGATGCTTACCATTGATGAAGATGTTATTATTGTTAAGAATGATGACACTTACACCGGATTACTGCCGATGTTTAGCAGGTATGCGACACAGTTAACTGAAAATGATTTGACTATGTTATTAGCAGACATCAACATCAGAATGATTTCTGTTATTTCTGCTAAGGATGACAATGTTAAAAAAGGTGCTGAAAAGTATTTGCAAGACATCAAAGATGGCAAAATCGGTGTCATTGCGGATGAAGTGTTCCATGACTTAATTAAGGTTCAACCGATGGCTTCACAGGGATACGGCAATCAGTTGACACAGTTGATTGAATACCAACAGTATTTGAAAGCATCCATGTTTAATGATATTGGATTGGATGCCAATTACAATATGAAGCGAGAAGCAATCAACACTTCTGAAGCACAGATGAATGATGATGCTTTGCTTCCTCTGATTGACAACATGTTGAAGTGCAGACAGAGAGATTTTGACAAAGTCAACGATATGTTTGGAACAGACATTCATGTTGAATTGAATTCTATATGGGAACAGAATAAGAAAGAATTGCTTTCCGAACCTGAACAGGAAGAAGCAACAACAGAAGAAGTTGTTGAAGATAATTCCGATGAAGTAACCGAAGAACCGGAGGTGTCCGAGAATGAAACTGAATGAGCGGTTTCCCATGACTGATTCTTTTCCGGTGTATTCCGGCATTGCAACATATTTGTTTTACAACAATCTTGCATCCGTTGATATTGATTCTTATTTAAAATCATATCTAAACAGTAAGAAACAGCAATTTGATTATTCATCGTTGATGTTGTTCGGTGAACGAGAGTGCAACATGATAATGAATATGTCACCGGATGACAATCATGTGTTACAGACACAGTTGATGCAACTGACATTCGCCCATTATAAAGAAAAATGGACATCATTGTTCAACATGCTAAATTCTGAATCCGGCAGTGATTATCATGATTATAATCCCATCGAAAACTATAACATGGTTGAAAATGAAGAATACGGCGGTGATGACTTAAAGACCGGAACAGACACAAACAGTCTGACACATGGCGAAGCAGTGTCGAAACAGTCATCCGGAAGTGATGCACTTCTTCATGGCGAATCGATTTCAAAGCAGTCATCCGGAAGTGATGCACTTCTTCATGGGGAATCAATATCGAAACAGTCATCCGGTTCAGATGCTCTTGCACATGGTGAGAACATCGAAACAAGGACTAAAAGTCAAGCAGGTGATACAGTAGAAACAAGTGTCGATGCCCAAGACCCTGTAACGACCAAAAATTCGTTATTCGGTTTTAACACTGTTTCTGCATCCGGTGCGCCGGACAGTATGTCTGTCAACACAGGAACTTCTAAAAGCACTACCAAAAAAGATGATGAAGAAATTCACACAGGAACAGACACACACACTTTGAGCGGAAGCGAATCTGAATCCCATACCGGAACAGATACCCACACTTTGAGCGGTAGCGAAACTGAAGGACATTCCGGAACTGACACAAGAACTTTGTCGGGTACAGAATCGGAAACACATTCCGGCACTGATTCCGGTAGCACAACATATAACAATAATTTGCATAAGACTTTTGAAAGAGAGTTAACTCGTTCCGGTAATATTGGTGTCACAACAACACAACAGATGATGGAACAGGAAATCGCAATAAGGCAGGAATATGAATTTTTCAATATTGTTCTAAAAGATATTATTGACTTATTCACTTATCCTGTTTATTGATAAACAATCCACAAATAAAAATTTGAAAGAAAGGTGATTTATTATGAAAGGTGGATATTTAATAATTGATTGTGCCGGTGCTAAACTTGACACAATCTCAGCATTTCCGGCAGGAACATTCGCAAAAATAACTGCTTGTAAAGGCAAACCGATTCTGCTGAATAACTTCATTCTGACTTCAGGTGGTCAGCCGACAGGTGCGTTCGGGGCAGTCACAATTACTTCAAATAAGTATGACATTGAAGTTATTGCAGGTGGTGAACTTTATAAACTGCTTGTTGAAAGTGATGATGATGTAACTGCATCAAAGGTTTCAGTTTACACAGGCACACTTCCCAATGCAACAAAATCAAAAGCAGGTGTTGTGAAAATGGCAGATGTTACACAGTTTGTATCAGATGTTGCAGGATTGTCAGAATCAACAACAGTTGCTGAACTTGGTGGTTCGTTAGAGGTTGCATTTGAAGACCTTGTTTCTGCATTAACAACCGCAGGTATTGCAACAACAACAACTTAAGGAGGAAAATACAATGGATGTAAAACAGATTTATGAACTTGTTAATAATGCAACAAGTGAAATTCTCGGTGAAGAATCTGCATTGCTCTCTGAAGATTTATCCAATCTTGTTGACATAGGCACAGAAGTATTCAATCAGAATGCAGTAGATAGATATGTTAGGGCACTTGTCAACCACATCGGAAAAGTGATTTTCGTTAACAGAAAATATTCCGGTTCTGCACCTTCTGTCTTAATGGATAGTTGGGAATTCGGTTCATGTGTCGAAAAGATTTCCGGTGACCTGCCTTCAGCAAGTGAGAATGAATCTTGGGAACTTGAAGATGGTCAGGTTTATGAGAATCAGACTTTCTATAAACCGACAGTTTCCGCAAAATTCTTTAACAACAAAGTCACTTTTGAAATTCCTGTTTCCTTCACTGAACTTCAGGTCAAACAGAGTTTTTCCAATGAAACACAACTTAACGCATTTATCTCAATGCTGTATAATGAAGTCGATAAGGCAATGACAGTTAAGGTTGATGCACTTGTTATGCGTACAATCAATAACTTCATCGCTGAAACTGCACATGCTGAATATGGCAGTGCCAATTTCAATTCAAAGTCAACTGTTAAAGCGGTTAATCTGCTTTATCTTTACAATAACAAATTCTCGAAGTCACTTACTGCTTCTGCTTCAATCACTGACCCTGACTTCATCAGATTTGCTTCATTCATCCTTCGCAATTATGCCAAGAGAATGTCAAAGATAAGCAGACTTTTCAATATTGGAGAAAAGGCAAGATTTACACCTCGTGACTTCCTGAAGATTATCATGCATTCAGAATTTGAAAGTGCTGCTTCTGTATATCTTTATTCAGATGTATTCCACAATGAACTTCTCACACTTCCGTCTGCTGATTCTGTTCCTTATTGGCAGGGAACAGGCGATGACTTCGATTTTGATGACACATCCAAAATCAAGGTCAAAGATGCTTCCGGTGATGATGTGGAACTCGGTGGTGTTCTTGCAGTAATGTTTGATAGGGAAGCACTCGGTGTCACCAATCTTGACCGCAGAGTAACAACAAGTTACAATGCAAAAGGTGAATTTTACAATAACTTCTACAAGTTTGACGCAGGATATTTTAATGACTTCAATGAGAACTTTGTCGTTTTCTTTGTCGCTTAAATTCTGACTTCCTTCCGGAGTAAGTGCGGATTAATTTCCGCACTTATTCTATATAGATAAAGAGGTGATTAAAATTGGCATATAAAGACCATAGACATGGGTTTTATAACGACCATTACGAAATGACAAAATGTGCTTTAATCAAAGAATCCATTTGGGAAAACGAAGATGATTTGACAAGAAGAATTCAAATTAAATCAGAAGATATAATCGCAAAAGGTGATTCAATAACAGGCATTTATGGGCATCCGTTAGGCAGTAATAAAAATGAATCAGGATTATATGGAACAACAAGAATTTATGCAACATTAGATGGTGGAAATCTTAAAATAAATATTTCCCGTTTCGCAAGTATTACCGACCCAACATCATCGCCATTAGTTGTATGTGATACAATAACTGCCGGTGCAATGGCTAATATTACATCAATTTATATGACTGTAACAATGCATTCCAATACTATTACAAAGTCAAGATTTATCATCGGCACAAATGATGGTAAATATTATTTGACACCATGCGTTAACGCAAGTGCTTTAACAGCACTTCAGGATTGGCATTGGATTAATGGTGTTATAATAGATGAAATTCCACAAAGTGGATTAAACACAGATAAAGGTATTATTAAATATGCAGATGGTACTAATTGGGATAAACCATCATACGCACACGCAATGTATGGTAATTATCAATTCCAAATTAAAAATGCATATTGGGGTTTAAAATGTACACTTAATGGTGTTGAATATGATTTTTCACATGTATATCCGGATAATGATGATATGTATGGAAGCGGATACAATGGTTTATTTGCTCAAATGTCACTTATGACAGAAAAAATAACAAAAGATACAGAAAATACCAAAACTTCTATCAATTTATTAAATAGTCATGGTAATTTACAAAATTTTTCAAGCAAAGAATTTAGAAATGGTGCTTCACAAAATATAACAGCAAATGAGATTAAACAAAGGTCACTTGATAATCTAAATAATTCATATACTGACAGAAAAGTCACTTTATCAAATAATAACTATTATAGTTTTAGTTATGTTTCAGGTGGAAACACAAAATTAAGTTTTTGTTTAGAAGATGGCACAGAACTTTTCTCAACCACATATCCATATGGAACAGCATTAGTAACAGCATATGCAAATGAAATTACTTTTCTGGGTTTGGGCAGATTCACAGGCAGAAGCACCGATGACCCAATATATGAATTATATAGAGAATTAACCGGATTTTATCCTTATAGATTAAATCTTATTAAGAATTACGCAAATCTTAATTTTAATCCTTATGATGGTGATACACCTGTTTTAAATCCGTATACATATGGTGAATCCGCAGTATTCAATGCATTTGAATATTATGACATCAATTATATATATGTAAATCTTTGGTTGGAAGATGTTACAGGTGACCCTGATTCTGATGAAGGTGAAGAAGAAGATACACCCGAAGAAGGCAAAGAAATGGCAGATGAAACAATCGATGATGCTTCACTTCCATCAACATCCGCGCTTGACATCGGTGTTATTGCTGTATTCAATCCAACAACCGCGCAAATGCAAGCACTTACACAAGAAATGCAACAAACAGGATTTCTTGAAGAAGTGCAGAAACTTTATAAAAATTCACCTTTGGAAGGCATCATGTCTTGTCATGTTGTACCGATTAATGTTGAAACATCGGGTTCAGATGCACCGCATTTTGGTAATTGGACTTTTGAAACAACAATGGCAAAAGTCAGTGAACAATTCTACACAGTTAATTTCGGTTCAATAAAACTTGAAAAGAAATTTGCATCATTTCTTGACTATTCCCCATATACAAGTGTTCAAATCTATTTACCATATATTGGTTATAGAGAATTAGATGTTGATGATTGTATGGGAAAAACAATCGGACTTAAATATAATTTTGACATCATTACAGGTGCAATTCTTGCACAAGTCACTGTTGATGGCAGTGTTCATTATCAGTATTCCGGTTCGGCAATCATGCAATTTCCGCTCACTGCATCAAATCACAACAACTTGATTTCATCAATTGTCGGACTTGTCACTTCAGGTGCGACAACCATCGCAGGACTTGCGGTAGGTGGTTTGACAGGTGGTGTTGGAACAGCAATGGCAGTTGGTGGGGCAATGTCACTTGCATCATCAGCGGTTCACACTGTTGCATCATCCAAACCGGAAATTCAGCATGGTGGCAGTTTTGCAATGACCAATGGTTTCTTATCAGTCAAAACACCTTATCTTGTCTGTAACAGACCGAATATCAAAGTGCCTGAAGATTTTGAAAAATATACAGGAAGAATGTGCAACAAAACAAAATATGTTTATGATTGTTCCGGTTACACTGAATATATGTCAATTGATGTCGATTCAGTTACAGCACTTGATGATGAAAAAGCAGAAATCGAATCAATCCTGAAAGGGGGATTCTACGCATGAGTTTTGATATAAGTTTTGGGATTAATATGTCAGAGCATCGAGCATTAAATAAAGATATATCATGGATTGGTTCAATTCCCGGCACATTAAGGGAAAGCACTTCAATTATTAATCCTGATATACTCTTTGAAGGTGATATAACATCAATTGCCAATGCCAATTATATGTCAATTCCTGCTTTCGGAAATCGTTCTTATTTTATCGATAACATTGAATCAGTGCGAAATAATCTGTATCGAATCAAAGCACATGTCGATGTTTTGGAAACATACAAAGACCAAATAAAGAACTGTCGTGGTGTTGTGGGCAGAAGTGCAACTGATTACAACAGATACCTTGTCGATTCCAAGATTGCATCGCCAAATACAAGAGATATAAAAACAACTAAATTCGGTAATTCTCTTGAACATGAAAAAATCATATTGGTGGTGTCTAATGTATGACTGTTAATCAATGGTTTGAAAAATGGGATGGTAAAAAAATCGAATGGGATAATGTATCATATTATCAGTGCGTTGATGCTCTTAAATGTTATGTGCAGGAAGTCTATAAAATCAAAACTAAAGGCAAAGGAACTTCAGCATGGGGAAATGCAATTTCATATTTTGATAGTTTCAACAATAACAAATGGGGCGGTTATTATCCATTCCACAAAGCAGGATTTCAACGATTCAAAAACACTCGATTATTCATTCCGATGCTTGGTGACATAGGCATCTTCAGAAGCGGACTATATGGGCATGTATGTATATGCACCGGAGAAGGTAACATTTCCCGATTCAAATCCTATGACCAGAATTGGGGAGGTCAATTCTTACATGAAGTTGTTCATGATTACACTGATTTTGTCGGTGTATTGAGACCGCCACGATGGGTTCAGGCAGATGTAAATGTTCGTGATGCCCCTGACATCAAAGGAAAGAAAATCGGTGAACTGTCAACAGGAACAAGAGTAATGCCATTATGTTATTCAGGCAATTGGATTAAGATTGGTGATGAAGCATATATTCATGCCAATTATCTATATCCAACAGGCACACCGCCAAAGTATGTTAAATATGATTTGTGATATACTTAAGTATAATTTGTAATGTACATTATCACACTGACCATAGGGCATCGGACATCCCATCCGGTGTCCTTTTTTCTTTCCGGCTTCAACCGCCTGCCACATCCGGTAACGCATCCGGACATCATTGTTCCACGAGTGTTCCACGCAGTCGAGAAATTTAATTACGGAGCGGGGAGAAAGGGGGAGATG
>Ga0310690_10008980_pt1 | contig 12592 bp, 9 predicted proteins | sample AusTroGonzalo_MG_2_FD_207661 | JGI IMG/M metagenome (GOLD analysis project Ga0310690, IMG submission 207661) | Bovine rumen microbial communities from tropical cattle in Woodstock, Queensland, Australia - Gonzalo_04 (v2) (version 2) | ecosystem: Host-associated > Mammals > Digestive system >...
GCTTGCCGTTTCTGCGACCCTAAAGGCCCTTGCAAGCCGCGGCAAGACACTTTTCGTGATAACTCATGATCCGGAACTCGTCTTGAATTGCTGCCATTGTGTCATTCGTATGGATCATGGCCGCATCGTTGAACAATATTCTCTATAAAAAATCTATAACATAGCTCTGTAATGGAAAAACAGCCGCCCCGCGTTAGCAGGGCGGCCGTCTTGTTCCAGGAGGAGCACTCTAAATTAATCTGCAATCGGAACGATGTAGTAGGCGGTTCCAGTAGTCACGTCCATTTCCTTGGTGACCTTGCCGCTAGCGATGTCGTAGCGGTAGATAGCGCCGCCCTTCTTGTCGGCATGGCCCAGGAGCACGCTCTTGCCGTCAGCATCCAGGTGAATAGACGGGGCAAACCACGGGATGGTCGGAGAAAGGTCCACTTTTTCGACAGTCTTCTTGTAAACATCGACAACCACAAACTGCCACTCGTAATTGTTGTAGTTGCTCGGGTCGGCAAAGCTGCCGAAGAATCCCATAAACTTGCCGTTACCCATGTAGGTGCCGCCCACCATCAGGTTGTTTTCGTTCGTTTTCTTGCCATCGTATTCGGCATCGTGCATGCGGAAAACCCAATCCTTGTCAAAGTCGGTTTTACCCTTCTTGATGCGGATCCAGCCTTCCTTGTAGCCTTCAACGTAGCAGTAAGAGGCGTTGGAATAGAAGTAGATATCGCCCTTTTCGTCGACAAAGGACATGGTGTTGTTCATGTCGTCCATGCCGCCAACGGCTGCGACCTTGTCGCTAAAAATGGCCTTTTCGACTTTGTCTGTCTTCACGTCGATAATCACCACGGAGGCGCGCGGGCCCGCAACGAACTTGTTGAAGTCGACGAACTGAGTCAAGGTCAGGAACATCTTGCCGTCACGAATTACGGCGGAGCCCGGAACCGATGTCAAGGCACCGCTTTCTTCGTCAATGTACTTGGAAAGATCAATGGTAGCCGTGGTCTTGAGCGTCGTGGGGTCAAGTGCGGTAATGGCATCGCCCATGGCCTGTTCCACGTACATCTTGTTTTCGTCAACGAACTTCATCATGATGGCGCGAGTGCCCTGGAACTTGGCCGTGGCAGAGGCCTTCTCGGGCATATTGCCGTCCTTGTCCAATTCGTAGCGCGAAAGGGTGCTGTTCATGGCGTCGTCAGTGGCGAGCACGTAAACGGAACCGTTGAAGTAAGCGACGCCACCTGCGTTCGGAGCTTCGATAAAGTCTTTGACAACCTTGGCCTGATTATCGGAAAGAGAGGCTGTTCCGACAAATTGAGAGGCGTCCATCATGAAGGAGAGCAGGTACTTGTCCCCCGAAGAAGAGCCGTTGTCATTAGCGGAACTGGAGCTGGAGTCGTCGCCGCAGGCCGCGAGCATCATTGTGGACGCGATTGCAGCAATCGTTATTTGGTTTTTGAAGAGGTTCATTTGTTTTCCTTTTTGATTGATGTTACTTGTAATACCTTTTCTTTATAGAGAGAATTTTACCTTGGTCGCAAAGGCGCGGCCGGGCTTGGACTCGCCATACTTATCGTAAACAAGTTCGTCCATAAAGTTGCGTACTTCGAAATTCCACGAGAGTTTATTCGCAAGAATCGAGTATTCGATACCTATATCTTGCGAGAAAGAGCTTGGAATGGAGCGATCCTGTTTCTTGGAGACTTTCCACGAGTAGTAATATTCATCGGTGTAGTTGGCAAGCCAGTAGAGCTTGAAAAAGTCATCTCGGTAAATCAGGTCGCCCACATGGAATTCTGCGCCGAAGTTCATGTAGAGCGTAGGAATATTCGGAACGGTCAGCCCCTTGGCGATTCCGTAGGCCAAATCCGCTTCGCGGCTTTCGGCATCTTGCCTGGTTAGGTTGTAAGAAAGTGAAATGTATTCGTTCACATCGACTGCGGCATCGATTTCAAAGCCAGTCGTCTTGGTGCCGACACTGTTGTAGTACGGGCGCGGAACCGATGCGTAGTTGTTCCAATAAATGCGGTCTTCCATGAGCATGTAGAACCAGTTGAATTCCAAATGCAATTTCAAGAGCAGCGGAATCTGCCGCATATCCAGTTCAGCGCCTGCGGTAAAGTTGTCGGACTTTTCGGGTTTTAAGTTCGGTGAACACTGCACATACATTCCGTCGCCAAAGATTTCTTCGTGGGTCGGGAATCGCAAGCTGTGCTGATAACCGCCCTTGACAGCAAACTGTTCGACAACCGATAAATCGTCAATCACTTTAATGCGTAAATTTTCGCTATAACCGAAATCCTTGTTTTCGGCATAGTCATCTGTCAGCTGTTGTATACGCTTTTCGCCGTCGTCGTCAGCCTTGATGGAGTAGTAATAACCCTTGATACCCGCCACATTTTGGATTCGTTCATTCCAGAAGTTATTTTCGAGAGAAAGCCCCGTTACAACGGAATGGCTGTGCCCGGGGAATCCGGCGCTGTTGAGCATCTGGCCTTTATCGGCGCGCTTGTCTGCCGGGTCCTGCGATTCGTAGCGGTAAAGACCGCTCCAGGTGAGAATGTGATTTTGCGTGAACGCGTAGTCAAAATTCCAGGGAGCTACAATCGTCTGGTTTTCGCGTTCGATATGCGACGCCCCACCCATAGAAATTTCACCAAAGGCGGTATTCGCTTCGCGAACATTCTCCTTGTCCCAGCCGTAGTAATAAGTATGGCTCGTATCGATGACAGCCTCTTTACCGAAGGCGTAGCTGAACGAAAGCGCGGCCGAAAGCCCCTTGACAAATAAATTCGCCTTTTCGAGAGAAAGGTTCACGCCGTACGATTGCGCGTTGGAGTTCGCCTCTTCGATGCGGTGGAAATTCGACTGAATTTCTTTATCCATCGCGTTGTAAATCACGCCCAAAGTCGCCTTGTCAAAGAAATATTTTTCAAAAGAGACATACGGCAACACGTTGTAACTGTAATAGCGATCGTGATTTCGCGCTACAACCGTGTCCATGTAGGGCGTGGTGAATTCGTAATCGTTGTCGGAGTAGTTGTAATAGGCCGAAATTCCGGTGGAGATAGCGCGGCTCTTGGCCGAATCAGTTACCCACACGTATTTTGCGTCGAGCGAGGCCTTATGCGTGTTGAAACTCCCGAAACTGTAAGAGCCCGTTATGGAACTCTTGGGCAAGTCATGCGTCACGATGTTGATGACACCGCCCATGCCGTCGGTCGCGAAGCGTTCGGGCACATAGCTCTTGTAAATCTCGATGCGGTCAATCTTGTCGATGGGAATATCGTTGACGGAGAAATTCCCGTTGCCGTTATCGACAGGGACGCCATCGACAAGCACCTTCACGTTCTTGCCTTCCATGCCGCGGATGTTGATTTTACTCTCGCTGCCCATGCCGCCCGACTGGCGGATTTTCACGCCCGAAGAGCGGTTCGTGGCGTCTGCGATGGTGGCGCTGGATCCTTGTAGTTCCGTAGCATCCATCACCTTGACCGATTCGGCCTTGGTTTTCTTGTCGACCGGAGCGGCTTCGTTGATTCCTTCACCTTCGACACCCATTTCGTCAAGTAGGGTCACGTCAGACTTCTTTTCCGGCGCACTTGCTGGGGTGCTTTCGCTTGTTGCTGATTCCTCGCCAAAAATATCGTCAAAATTCGTGATGTCGTCTTCGGCGTAGGTGAATGTTGCCAAAGTGAACAAAGTAATTGAAAAATATGCCCCAAATTTCATAGCCGCCCAAATTGAGAAAATGGGGAAAAAAACATCTACTCCAAAAGGTTTGTCTAAAATCCGTTTGGAGTAGAAACGAGAGTGTTTTTTTCCAAAATTTGGTTCAGCCCTTTTGGGGAGGAAAAACAATGAAAAAGAAATCTCTGCTCTCTTGGATTTTCCTGTTTGCCAAAAACAAGAAAAAATACTACATCGCAAGCATTTTCTTTGCGCTTTTGCGTGTCACTTGCGGAATTGTTCCTTACATCATTATCGCTAACATCGTGCGCGAACTGCTTTCGGGTGTACGTGATTGGGATGTTTACTTTAATGAATGCTTGATTATTGCTGCATTCTGGTTTGGAAATGTCCTGTTCCACAGTATTTCGACGACACTTTCGCACGTGGCAACCTTCAATGTGCTCGGAAACATCCGCAAAGATCTTTGCGACAAGCTCTCACGTGTGCCGCTTGGCTCCGTTCTCGATATGCCCTCGGGAGCGCTTAAGAACATCTTGGTGGAACGCATCGATAGCATGGAAACGACGCTTGCCCATGTGGTTCCTGAATTTACCTCGAATTTAGTTCTTCCTGTACTCATGTTTGTCTATCTATTCCATATCGATTGGCGCATGGGACTTGCTTCGCTTGGAACGCTCCCCATTGGCATTATTTCCGTGGCGTTTATGTTGGTCGGTGCGCAAAAATGGTTCAATAACACCGTCGAAAAAACAAAGATTTTGAACGATACCGCCGTAGAATACATCAACGGCATTGAGGTCATCAAGGCGTTCGGCAAGTCCAAATCTTCTTACGAAAAGTTCGTCGTGGCTGCTCACGACGGCAGTGAATGCTTTGTAGATTGGATGCACAATTGCATTTGGCCGCATGCGGTCGCAATTATGGTCGTTCCGGCCACGCTATTGACGATTCTCCCGATTGGCGGTTATTTCTACTTCCAAGGTTCCATTACCGCAGTTGATTTGATTACTGTCATCATTGTCTCGGTGGGTATCATGTTTCCTCTCCTTACCATCATGAGCTACAGTGACGATATCAGCAAGGCGGGAGTTATTTTTGGAGAAGTCGGCTCCGTTTTGGACATGAAGGAACTCGCTCGTCCCGCGACTGACAAGCAGAAACCCGCAGACAATTCGATTACATTGAAAAATGTCCGGTTCAGCTACCACAAGGGCATCGAAGGTGAAGAAAAGAAGGAAATTCTTCACGGTATCAATATGCAGCTCCCCGAAGGAAGCTTTACCGCATTTGTGGGCCCGAGCGGTTCGGGTAAATCGACGATTGCACGCCTTATCGCCTCGCTTTGGGATGCCGATAGCGGCGATATCGAGATCGGCGGCGTGAACATTAGGGATCTTTCGCTTGAAGAATATAACCGTCGTGTCGCTTATGTTTCTCAGGACAACTTCTTGTTCGATTTGTCTGTTCGTGAAAATATCCGGCTCGGGCGGCCCTCGGCAACAGATGCCGAGGTCGAAGAGGTGGCGCGCCAAAGCGGCTGCTACGATTTCATTATGAGTCTCGAAAACGGCTTCGATACGATTGTCGGCGGTTCGGGCGCCCACCTCTCCGGTGGCGAGCGCCAGCGCATCGCCATCGCCCGCGCGATGATGAAAAATGCACCGATTGTCATTCTCGACGAGGCAACCGCCTACACCGACCCCGAAAACGAGGCCATCATCCAGAAATCCGTGGCAAAACTCGTACAAGGCAAGACTCTCATCGTGATTGCGCATCGTCTTTCTACCGTCAAGGATGCCGACAAACTCTATGTCATCAAGGATGGCAACATCGACAGCTGTGGTACGCATCAGGAACTGCTCGAAAAGGGTGGTCTCTACAAGTCCATGTGGCAGGCCCACATTAGTGCCAAGGATTCCGAGGAGGATGCATAAATGTTCGATACTCTCATCAAGTTCTTTAATTTCTGCGATGTCGAGAACCGCCGCAAATTCTATGGCTCCATTATCCTCGGCATTTTCAATTCCTTCTTCATGGCGCTCCGCATTGGAGCCATGGCAGTCATGTTACAAGGCGTTATCCGCCATGTACAAGGTGTAGCCCCGTTTACCATGGATACGGTTTGGCTTTCGCTTGGAATCATGATCGCAAGCCTTATCGGAGCAACAGTCACCAAGCGATACATGAGTATGTGGCAATGCGAAGGTGGCTATCGCACCTGCGCCCGCAAGCGTATAGAAATTGCTGAACACCTGCGCTACCTGCCCATGGGCTATTTCAACAAGAATAGCCTCGGATACATTACATCTGTTACGACGAATACCATGGAACAGCTCGGTGACGTGGCTACTCGTGTGGTCATGATGGTTACGCAGGGCATTCTCGATACGATCCTTATTATCGTGATGATCGCCTTCTTTGATTGGCGAATCGCGATTATTGCAACTGTAGGTTTCGTGGCGTTCCAGTTCATCAATACGCTCATGCGCATGAATGTTCGCGCCGTATCGCATGAAAAAGTGGAATCCGACGGCAAGGTGGTCGAAAAGGTCCTCGAATACATCCAGGGAATCGCCGAAGTTAAGGCCTACAACATGACTGGCAAGCGTTCCAAGGAGTTGAACGAAGTCATCGACAAGAATACCGGTGCCAATATCTCCATGGAACTCAAGTGTGTCCCGCTTTCGAATTTGCAGACCTTTGTCGCGAAAATTACCGGTGTCGCCATCATGATGTTCTCGATTCATTTCTACTTGAACGGCTCCATGGAACTTGCAGATTGCGCAATTATGCTTGTGTGCTCTTTCATGCTGTTTGCGGCCCTTGAACTGGGTGGCAGCTACGCGGCACTTCTCCGTGCTGTCGATATCTCGGTCAACCGCGCAAATGATATCTTGAATAAGCCTACCATGGATATTGAAGGCGAAGAAATTGCCCCTGCCAATCACGATATCAAGGCAGAAAGCGTTGATTTCGCCTACGACAAGCGTAAGATTATTGACAACGTGACACTTAGCATTCCAGAAAAGACGACCACGGCTATCGTGGGTCCGAGCGGTTCCGGAAAAACGACTCTTTGCCATCTGCTTTCACGCTTCTGGGATGTAAATGCCGGCTCGGTGACTTTGGGAGGCCGCCGCGTACAAGATTACAGCATGGACAGCCTGATGAAGAACTTCAGCTTCGTGTTCCAGAATGTGTATCTGTTCCATGATACGATTGAAAACAACATTAAGTTCGGCAATCCGGGGGCTACGCACGAACAGGTTGTAGATGCCGCCAAGAAGGCCTGCTGCCACGACTTTATCGAAAAGCTGCCCGACGGCTACAATACGGTAATCGGCGAAGGCGGCGCAAGCCTCAGTGGGGGAGAACGCCAGCGCATCTCCATTGCCCGTGCCATCATGAAGGATTCTCCGGTTATCATTCTGGACGAAGCCACCGCAAACGTGGACCCTGAAAACGAACGCGACTTGATGGACGCTATCCAGGAACTGACCAAGGAAAAGACAGTCATCATGATCGCTCACCGCTTAAAAACAGTGCGCCACGCCGACCAGATTGTTGTCTTGGATAAGGGCCGCATCGTGGAGCAAGGCAAGCACGAGGAACTCGTGAAGAACGGCGGAATCTACGCCCGCTTCATCGATTCCCGCCGCGAAGCCGTGAGCTGGAAATTGTAATGCAAATCCAGCTTTCAGATCATTTTACTTATGGACGGCTATTACGTTTTGTATTGCCGTCCATTTTGACTTTATTTTTCACCACAATCTATAGCATTGTTGACGGCGTATTCGTCTCGAATTTCGTCGGTAAAACAGCGTTTGCAGCAGTCAATTTCGTCATGCCGATTCTTATGGTTCTTGCTTCGGTCGGCGTAATGATGGGTTCCGGCGGTAGCGCACTCGTTGCTAAACTTTTAGGCGAGCAAAATAAAGATAAGGCGAAACAAGTCTTTTCGATGATTGTCTATTCTTCGCTCATTTTCGGCATTATCGCAAGCGTTGCCATCTCGTTTTTCATGGAAAATATCGTTTCTTTTTTGGGAGCGGATGGCGAATTGCTTACTCAAGCAACCCGTTATGGGCGTATAGCTGTTCTCGGCGGAACTGCGTTTATATTCCAGCACATTTTCTACTGCTTTTTAATCGTGGCGGAAAAACCCAAATTAAGCTTTATCATCACGGTTACGGCGGGAATCACCAATGTTTTGTTAGACATTATTTTTATCGTCATTTTGAAATGGGGTATCTCCGGGGCTGCATTTGCAACAGTAATCGGCCAAATGGTCGGTGGATTTGTTCCCCTCGTATTTTTCCTTTTGCCCAACAAGACTTCTTTGCGGCTTGTAAAGCCTTGCCTTGATGGTTCAGCTCTATTAAAAACATCGACAAACGGAATTTCTGAACTGGTATCAAATATCGCCATGTCTGTTGTAAGCATGCTCTACAATTACCAGCTCATCAAATTCGCTGGCGATACAGGTGTTGCCGCTTATGGCACCATCATGTATACAAGCTATATATTCTCGACCTTTTATATGGGATATTCATTCGGTAGAGCCCCTATTGTAAGTTATCATTATGGTGCAGACAATACAGACGAGCTCAAAAATTTGTTCAAGAAAGATTTGGTCATCGTCATCTTCGCAGGCATATTACTGACTGCAATCTCCGAAATTTTAGCATACCCAATTGCGCACATTTTTGCAAGCTACGACCCCAATTTGTTTGAAATGATACATCGCGGCATATACATTTATTCTTTCGCCTATTTACTGATGGGAATAAACTACGCAGGGTCATCGTTCTTTACAGCTTTAAATAACGGGCTTATTTCAGCAATCATTTCATTCTTGCGAACATTCGTGTTCGAAATCATTGCGGTTCTCACCCTGCCCATTTTGTTTGGGCTTGACGGTATCTGGGCTTCGGGAGTTGTCGCAGAAATTGCCTCGTTTGCAGTCACGGTAGTCTGTATCGTGGCACTGCGCAAAAAATACGGTTACTATTGATTATATTTCGTACTAGCGAAACAGATCGTTTAAGCCATGAACAAGAATTTCATTGCAATTATTTACGCTATAGCAGCGGCAGCATTTTATGCATTGAATGTTCCTTGTTCCAAAATGCTGCTTGCCCAAATTTCACCCGTTTTTATGGCTGGCTTACTTTACATCGGCGCAGGACTTGGCATCGGCATCCTCTATTTGTTTCACATCAAGCACGAGCCACAAACAGAACGGCTTGGTAAAAAAGATTTGCCCTATACTTTGGGCATGGTCTTACTCGACATCATCGCACCCATTTTGCTCATGTTCGGCGTAAAGTACGGAACATCTAGCAACGCATCGTTGCTCGGAAACTTCGAAATCGTTGCGACAACGCTGATTGCTCTTTTTGTCTTCAGAGAAAGGGTGTCGTTACATTTATGGCTTGCCATTTTATTTATAACGATATCCAGTTTTATTCTCTCATTTGAAAGTACCAATGATTTCAATTTTTCAATTGGTTCCATCTTCGTTCTCGGAGCGACAATCTGCTGGGGGCTAGAAAACAACTGCACCCGTAGAATCTCAGACAAAAGCACTTACCAGATTGTAACCATAAAAGGTCTTTGCTCTGGACTTGGTTCAATTATCGTCTCCATTACAACAAGCGAAATCAACTTCGTCGCAAAATACATACCATTCGCGCTGTTACTTGGCTTCGTCGCATACGGCCTGAGTATATTCACATACATTCGGGCGCAAAAATACTTGGGTGCAGCCAAGACGAGTGCTTTTTACGCCATAGCGCCATTTATTGGTGTCCTGTTTTCCATTGTACTTTTAGACGAGAAATTTACGCTACAGAATGTTGTCGCATTCTTTGTCATGATTGTCGGAACCATTTTCGTCGTTTACGACACGCTTGTCCGTTCGCACATTACATAAACTACAAAGGTAAAGTAAATATGAAAAAATACAGAATGCTGCTCGCTAGTGCCGTGCTGTTCCTTGCCGCTTGTGGCGACGAATCTTCTAGCGCAAGCAACGAAGAAATCATTTCGAGTTCCTCTGATTCTGACGATGAAATATCGTCAAGCAGTCTCAAGGAATCATGCCCCAACAAGACTCTCTTGTCTTCTAGCGGAGCTCAAATAGATCCGACGACACTCTTCGAGACGCGCGTCCCGCAAAAGGAAGTCCATCTATGTACATCGCAAGACGGTCTTGATACTGAACGATATTTCGATCAGCATGACTGGATTTGTTCCTTCCGGTACGCCGACCAAAGTGGCTTTATCTATGTGCAAGGTTCCCCTGCAGATTGCGTTGGTGTTTGGAATCCAGTTCCTGTTATTGCTGTGGACACGGCGGTTTTATACATCAACAAAAAGTATGTTCCCTTAACCGACTTGACGTACGAATGGGGCGGAAACCATCATAGTGACCGATTCCGCTTTACATACGATGGAAAGGTTTACGAATATCACCATTCCTCCATTGGGGCTGCTTATCGCCCCTGTCAAGAAATGGACTGCATGCGGGTTTACAAGTCCGATGGCGAGACCCTTATTGAAGATGGGTGTGGCACAGATGAAGAAGATGTCTGCAAGATAAGGACTTTGCCCGTCGTTTGTCGCTTTGCCGACGAAAATGGTGAATTCGGTGACTTCACCGACACCTTTAAACCATGCGGCGGCGACAACCGAGAGTTTTAATTTTTAACGCACTCTACATAGACCAAATCGATTCGGCCTTCGATAACGCGGTCCATCTTGATGGACCAACCGTTAGATTCCAAGAAGGTCTTATATTCTTTTTCGGTCCATTCGTGGGCAAAGCGGATACCAATAAGACTCAGGAATTTTTGCCACAAGTTTTTCTTGCCGCCTTCGCAAAAAAAGAAATTAGGGGCGATCAGCAGACCATCATTCTTTAGGATGCGGCGGATTTCAGCAAGTGCCTTTTCGGGATTCGGGATAATATGGAGCGCATTCGCGATGACAACGACGTTAAAGGAATTGTCCTCGAAGCGTAACGATGTTGCATCGGCCACCTCAAAGCTCAAATTCTCAGGATTCTTCGCCTTGAGTGCTGTTTCGATCATCTTCGGAGCAAAATCAGTCGCCACCACGGACTTTGCCGCAGGCGCGATATGCCGGGCAATCATCCCGGGGCCGGTCGCAAGCTCTAGGACATCCTTACCCTTGGCGACTTCGCCGATACGCGTATACAGGTAATCGTAGATATTCTTCTGCGTGCGCATCGAGAATTCGTAAACCGGCGCGAAAACGTTCCATACATTCATAATAGACCCCACTAGGGAGCAATATAGTTATATGCAACGACAGCGTTTTTGCGTGCTACAGCATCGTCGAGGAATTCGAACATGGTTCGGTAGGCATAGTCGCGAACTTCCTTGCGAGAAAGGAATAAATCGTGCATGCCGTCTTCAACGGTCACCGTCGTGACATCGGGACCCAATTTGGGAGCCCATTTTTCAAGAAGGTTCACATCCAGCATGCAGTCGCAGCGCATGTAATCTTCGTCCCATTTGACATTATCGACCGTGCAACCGCTACGCATCATGAGTACAGGTGCCTTTATCTGCATTCCAGCGTGAATCCACTTGATGCCCCTTGTGGTTGCGCGAAGGTAGCCAAAGTACTGTTGCGGCCAATCATCGCTCTTCAATTCCGTATTGAATTCCCATTCGCCTCTTTCAGTTTTCAAAAGAGACATGTTGTACTTGGGAGATTCCTGCTTAGGCGCAGCTGCATCGGGCATCAAGAGCGCGACATCCGAAAGCACAGGGAACGCCACAGTACGAACGAACCAGCTGTTTTTATAATCCAAGAAGGGGCTGTTCAAGACAAGCGCCGCAAAATCTTCGCTATTACGTTCGTTCAAGTAATTCGGTGTAATCAAGCCTCCCTGTGAATGGCCGATAATGACAAACGGCAAATTGCCCGCAATCGCCTTGCTGAGCGCCACGGCAGCGTCCAATTCGGCATAGTATTCCTTGACGCTGCGCATATCGGAACGCGGATCGCCTTCGCGGTAAGAACGTCCGTTGTAATGCAGGTCTATCGCAAAGAAAGCAAAACCCGCAGAATCCGACTTTTCAGCAAGTTCTTCCTGGAAGAAGTAATCGTTGTAGCCATGCACATACAGGACAATCCCACGTGGGCTAGAAACCGGCGACACCGTGCGCGGTGAACTTCCGAAGGGATATTCTACTAGCGTCGAATGGAAAACCTTGTCGTACGGATTTACCTCGATGGGGTAGACCATGTAAGGTGCGCCCAATTCCGGGTCTACCGCCTTTTGGGGCAGAGAATTGTCAATGACAGTCTGCAAGGCAGCTGTCGTGAGGGGTTTACTGTAAGCCTCATCCCGCTTCTTTTCTTTGCAGGCCGCAAGGCATGCGTTAGCGGATGTGGCAGAAAGAAGAGCGACTACGGTCGCGGCAATGAGAGTTTTCGTTTTATTCATGCTTACACGATAAAAAACGAATCAGAACTTCGCTACTCCAATCGGTCTTTCGAAAATCCGCCAAGATTGTATTAGGAGTTGAAATTGTTTGGAACGTAATACTATTTTTATTACATGAATGAATCCGTTTTACAAATCGCCCAAGGCTTAGCCATTCCATTTTTAGGGACGGTGCTGGGGGCTGCTTGTGTATTCTTTATGCGCAAGCAGATGGGCATGAATCTTAAAAGAGGCCTGCTATCGTTTGCGGCGGGTGTCATGGTGGCAGCTTCTGTGTGGAGCTTGCTTTTGCCGGCCATTGAGGCTAGCGAACCCATGGGAAAACTTGCTTTTATTCCGGCAACTGTTGGCTTTTGGGCGGGTATTATTTTCTTGTTTATTCTAGACAAAATTACACCGCACTTGCATTTAGGAAGCTCTACTCCT
>Ga0310690_10008982_pt1 | contig 12591 bp, 7 predicted proteins | sample AusTroGonzalo_MG_2_FD_207661 | JGI IMG/M metagenome (GOLD analysis project Ga0310690, IMG submission 207661) | Bovine rumen microbial communities from tropical cattle in Woodstock, Queensland, Australia - Gonzalo_04 (v2) (version 2) | ecosystem: Host-associated > Mammals > Digestive system >...
AAGCGACGCGCCCTTGGTCGTCTGCTACGACTTCGGCGTGAAAACGAACATATTGAGAAACCTTGCCCGCTTCGCCAACGTCACGGTGGTTCCCGCCCAGACGCCGGCGGAGGACATCATCAAGATGAAGCCCGACGGCATCTTCCTTTCCAACGGCCCGGCGGACCCCGCCGCGCTGCCTTACGCCGTCAAAAACATCAAGCTGCTTTTGGGCCTGGCGCCCGTCATGGGCATCTGTTTGGGACACCAGCTGCTGGCGCTTTCCCTTGGCGCCGAGACCGGCAGGCTGAAATTCGGCCACCACGGCTGCAACCACCCCGTCAAAAATCTTGTGACCGGCAAAGTGGAAATAACCAGCCAGAACCACAACTTCGCGGTTAAAATCGAAAGCGTTCCCAAGACGCTGGAAGTGACGCATATCAACCTGAACGACCAGACCATCGAGGGCCTGAGGCACAAGAAGCTGCCGGCTTTCTCCGTGCAGTATCATCCCGAGTCCTGCCCCGGCCCCCACGATTCTAATTATCTTTTCGAGGAATTTAAAAGGATGATATTGGGGAAATGAGATGAAGAGAAAAGACCTTAAGAAGATACTGCTTTTGGGCGCCGGCCCCATTGTCATAGGCCAGGGCTGCGAATTCGACTACTCCGGAGTGCAGGCCGTCAAGGTCCTCAAAAGGGAAGGCTACGAGGTCATCCTTGTGAACTCCAATCCCGCCACCGTCATGACGGACGCCTTCAAAAGGAACGCCGAGGAAGCCGACAAAGTCTACATCGAGCCCCTGCTTCCGGAATACGTGGAGAAGATAATCGCCAAGGAAAGACCGGACGCTCTCCTACCGACATTAGGCGGACAGACCGCCCTGAACCTCGCCATGGAACTGGCCAAGTCCGGCGTCCTCAAAAAATACAATGTGGAAATGATCGGCGCCGACGACAAGGCTATAGACCGGGCCGAGGACCGCGACCTCTTCAAGCAGGCTATGGCGGAACTGGGCCTGGATATGCCGAAGAGCGATTGCGCCCACGACCTTGAGGAAGCCAAGGCGGTGGCCAAAAAGATCGGCACCTGGCCCCTCATCATAAGGCCCGCTTTCACCTTAGGCGGAACCGGCGGCGGCATCGCGCACAATGAAAAGGAACTTCTCGAGATCGCCAAGGAAGGCCTTGAAGCCTCCCTTAAAAGCGAGATACTGATAGAGGAATCCCTGATCGGCTGGAAGGAATTCGAGATGGAAGTCATGCGCGACAAGGCCGGCAACGCCGTCATCGTCTGCTCCATCGAGAACTTAGACCCCATGGGCGTACACACCGGCGACTCTATCACCGTCGCCCCGGCCATAACTTTGACCGACGTGGAATACCAGGCCATGCGCGACGACTCCATAAGAGTCTTGGAAAAGATCGGCATCGCCACCGGCGGTTCCAACGTCCAATGGGCCGTGGATCCCAGAAACGGAAGAAGAGTCATCATCGAGATGAACCCCCGCGTCAGCCGCTCTTCCGCCCTGGCCTCCAAGGCCACCGGTTTCCCCATCGCCAAGATCGCCGCGCTCTTAGCGGTAGGCTACACCCTTGACGAACTGAAAAACGATATTACGGAAAAAACGCCCGCCTGCTTCGAGCCGGCCTTAGACTACTGCGTCGTAAAGATCCCGCGCTTCACCTTCGAGAAATTCCCCGGCGCCGACACCAAGCTCGGCACCCAGATGCACTCCGTGGGCGAAGTGATGGCCATCGGCAAAACTTTCAAGCAGGCCTACCTCAAGGCCGTGCGCTCTCTGGAAGCGCCTCTCAAGTACCACGACGAAGATTCCTTCGACCCCTGGTTCAGAAACGAGCTGAAGGAACTGAAGGCCTTCAAAAAACTTTTGGGCATCTTCGAACTTGACACCATTCCCGAGGACGTTTTGCTCCAGGCCAAGGTAATGGGCTTTTCTGACAAAGAGATCGCCCGCGAACTGAACGCCAAGGAAGAGGATGTCAGGAAGAAGAGAAACGAGCTGAACATCCATCCCACCTTCGGCGCCGTGGACACCTGCGCCGGCGAATTCGAAGCCAAGACGCCCTACTACTACTCCTACTATTCCTACGACAAGCAAACGGAAGAGCAGAAACCCAAGACCAAGAAACGCATCATGGTCTTGGGCGGCGGCCCCAACCGCATCGGCCAGGGGATAGAGTTCGACTGGTGCTGCTGCCATGCTGCCTTCGCCCTGAAGGAAAAAGGCTTCGAGGTCATCATGCAGAACTCCAACCCGGAGACTGTCTCCACGGACTACGACACCTCCGACAAGCTCTACTTCGAGCCTCTGACTTTCGAGGACGTCATGGAAGTCTACGAGAAGGAAGATTGCGACGGCATCATCGTCCAATACGGCGGACAGACGCCCCTTAACCTCGCCGCCAGATTAAAAGCCGCCGGCGCCACCATCGTCGGCACCACGCCCGAGGACATCGCCTTAGCGGAGGACAGAGACTTCTTCAAGAAACTCGTCAATGAAGTCGGCATGAAGCAGCCTGTGAGTGGCATTGCGCATTCCGTCAAAGACGCCAAGAAGATCGCCGACGAGATTGGCTATCCCGTCCTGGTCCGCCCGAGTTTCGTCTTAGGCGGACGCGGCATGGCCATCGTCTCCAACGAAAAGGAACTCGACCGCTATGTGGCCGAGGCCGTGGCGGCCTCCGAGGGCAACTCCATCCTCATCGACAAATTCCTGGAGAACGCCGTGGAGCTCGACGTGGACTGCATCTCCGACGGCGAGACCGTCGTCATTGGCGCCATCCTTGAGCACGTGGAAGCCGCCGGCTGCCACTCCGGCGACGCCGCGGCCATTACGCCGCCCGTCTCTTTAAAACCCCAGGTCATTGAGGAAATAAGGCGCTACGCCAAGATCTTCGCAAAGAAGCTCAACGTCGTAGGCCTCATGAACCTCCAGCTGGCCGTGAAAAACGACGAGCTTTGGATGATCGAAGTTAACCCCAGGGCCTCCCGCACCGTGCCCTTCGTCTCGAAGGCCATCGGCGTTCCCTTAGCCGGCTACGCCGCACTCTGCATGGTGGGCTTCAAGCTAACTGACCTCGGCTTCACCGAGGAAGTGGCTCCCAAATGCTACTGCGTCAAGGAAGCCGTCTTCCCCTTCATAAAATTCAAAGGCGCCGCTATCGATCTCACTCCCGAGATGCGCTCCACCGGCGAAGTGATGGCCATCGGCTCCGACCCCATGGAAGCCTACTACAAATCCCAGCAGGCCGCCGGCAGCCCGCTTCCCAAGCAGGGCAAGATCTTCGTCTCCCTTAAGGACGAGGACAAAGAGGAAGCCATCCCTCTTGTTCAAAAACTCGTCGACATGGGTTTCTTCATCTACGCTACCCTTGGCACCTCCACCTGCCTCTGGAACAACGGTATCAAGAGCACCGGCGTCTACCGCGTCTCCAAAGGCCGCCCCAACGCCATAGACTACATCAGGGAAAGGGAAATAGGCTGGGTGGTCAACACCTCGGAATCCGGCATGGAGCCCGCGGACGACCACTTCCGCATCCGCGCGGAAGCCGTACTTGCCGGCGTCCCTGTCACCACCACCATAGACGGCCTCCGCTACGCTGTCGCCGCCCTGGAAAAAGAATTCGACCAGGCCGACATCCCCGTCCGCAACCTGTAAATTCAGCAACAAAAAACAATCGCAAGAAAAAGGAGCCTCCGCACGGGGGCTCCTTTAAATTTTGGTAAAAGTGTTGAAGAAGAAACGTCGGCAAAAAGAGCGCGGTATTTGCAACAAAGGTTAAAAAGAAAAACGAATATTAGCAATTTAACACTAACAAGAATCTTTGCACTAATGGCTTAAATGTGCTATTACAAGCAGTTTAACGATTGATTTTTTTTTTTTTAACGAACTAAACTATTGCTTTAGTTCATGTTATTTAATAAAATAGACGTGACCCTTAACACTTTTCCTTTCGGGAGGAACAATATGAAAAAAGCATTGATATTCGGCATTTTACTGCTTTTTGGGATTTCGGCTTTTTGCGAAGAATGCTGGTCGGATGGATTTCGCTTTGACGGAAGCGAGATTACAGAGGAAGCAATTCTTTTGAAACCAACTGATCCATTGGCCTATAGCAGCGCTATGACGGAAGGAGAACCAAAATCTCTGACAATAACCGTGGAAGACACATTTGATCCTGAAAAATCAGCAAGCGTTTTTGCTGATTATTCCGAAACAGCCGTCGAAGGAACAGCCTGTTGGGATTATACGAACGATGAATACAAAGATTTTCCTACAGACAACACATATCTCCTAACCGAAACAATTTCAAGCGATCTGGAATCAAAATCTTTGACGAGAAAAGTGACAATTCTTCCAGAGTCGGTGTCGCTGTTCACAATGGTTTGTATCGGCATGTTTGTCTTGCGTAAGCGCGTCAAAAGAATGTTTGCAATTTTGGCAATCCTTGCTATTTATTCTTTCGGTGTTAATGCGGACGGAATTGTTAGCGATGTCGACTGTTTGCAGATGTGGCCGTTTGACAGAAGCGTTGTCATCAATTATGCGCTGAACTCTGAAAAGGCCGACGCAACTTTTGATGTTAAGTTCTACGGATCAATAAACAACGGTGAAACGACATTTGAGCTTTCCGAATACGGGACCATTACAAGAGACGGCGCTGGCGGCACCGTTGAGGGCAACGGCAAACACAAAGCACTCTGGACACCGGACGATAGTTTTTACGAAACGTTTGTTGATGACATGAAAGTGAAGGTTACGGCTAGCGAAAGACCGCAGCCGGGCAAAGACGCTTATATGATCATCGATCTCTCTGGAGGAACCAACGCATCTAGTTTTGCAATAAGTTATCTTGATGAGGTTCCTGAAGGCGGGTGGACCGAAGAATACAAAACCACCAAACTGGTTTTGAAAAAAATCGAACCTGGAACTTTCACCATGGGAAGCCCTGAAGACGAGTATGGACGCGGAAGACTTGAGACTCAGCACTCTGTAACTTTAACCAAGTTTTTTTATGCCGGAGTCTTCGAAGTTACCCAGAAGCAATATGAATTGGTGATGGGCTCGAATCCGTCAGATTACATAGGCTCGGATAGGCCTGTGCAAAACGTTTCTTACGATATGATCCGCGGAAATAAAAAAGGAGCTGCTTGGCCAGCAAACAACAAGGTGGATGGGGAATCTTTCCTGGGAATACTTCGTGCAAAGACAAGCAAAGATTTCGACCTTCCCACGGAGGCGCAGTGGGAATATGCATGCAGAGCAGGTACGACAACAGGTTTAAATAACGGCACAAATATTACCAATGAATGGCAAGATGGCAATTTAAACAAACTTGGTTGTTATTCTTTTAATTCAGGTGAAGAACACACTTCTGTAGGATCATATTTACCCAATGCTTGGGGGCTTTATGATATGCACGGCAACATTTTTGAATTGTGTCTTGATTGGTTTGCTAGAGAGTATCCAGGCAGTGTAGTAGATCCCAAAGGCCCCGAAGAAGGTTCTGACCGTATTTGCCGCGGCGGAAGCTACGCTAATAGGGCGGACAGCTGCCGCTCGGCGGCACGAGGCGTAAACAGTCCGCATAATCCATACTTTAGTGTTGGATTTCGATTGGCGTATACCTATGACGAGAAGATTTCTGGCGACAAATATATGGTTGTAGATCTTTCTGGAGGAACGAGCGTCACGAATTATCCTATCAGTTATTTGGCGTACGACCCCCCCGGCGGCTGGCCGGAAGAATACAAAACGACGAAATTAGTCCTGCGTCTTGTGCAGCCGGGAACTTTTGTTATGGGAAGTCCCGAAAACGAACTGGGGCGCGACGATAGCGATTATATAAAAGAGACGCAGCACGAGGTGACGCTTACTAAGCCTTTTTATATTGGCGTTTTTCCGGTCACGCAGAAACAATATGAACTAATTACAGGCTCTAATCCGTCTCAACTTATAGGCGATGTCAGGCCGGTTGACTGTGTGTCCTATAACATGATCCGCGGTTCCGAAAAAGGCGCTGGCTGGCCGGTAAACAACGACGTCGATGCCAACACTTTTATGGGCATACTTCGCTCAAAGACAAACAAGGCTTTCGATCTTCCTACGGAAGCACAGTGGGAATATGCCTGTCGTGCAGGAACGACAGCAGCCCTAAATAGCGGTAAAAATCTTTCCAACGAAACCGAGTGTTCCGAAGCGAACGAAGTCGGACGCTATTATCAAAATCAAAATGATGGCAAAGGCGGATATGAAGATGGGCATACTACTGTAGGCTCGTATATCCCAAACGCCTGGGGCCTTTACGACATGCACGGCAATATTTATGAATGGTGCCTTGATTGGTATCAGGTTGATTTAGGATCTGTTCCCGCAACCGATCCTGTCGGGCCTACAACAGGCGCCTTTCAGTCGCGTTCAGTAAGAGGAGGCGGTTGGGCTTCCGGAATGGCCAGTTATATTCGTTCTGCTGCCCGCGACCGAGCAAAACCACAAACGGCTTATTGGTTTCACGGCTTGCGCATTGCGCTGTTGTGTACCGCAACAATGGCGTCTAACGATCCGCCAGTGCAGGTAATAGCCCATTAGTGACTCGAACAAAAACGATATGCTAAGGTGGCAAAAGAACGAGGAACAATTCTATACAACCAATAGCTTCAACAATTACTATTGGTACTATAAAGTTAACGCTAAGGAAGATATTTCGGAAGAAGATATTTCCCAGGCCAAATATGGAGACTAAAATTTGAATTTAAAAAAATACCATATGCTGTTTTTCTTCTTCTTTATTTTTCTGACGTCTGCAACGGAGACAGTTGTTGCTGACCCAGGAATCATCAAATTGCAAGAAACCTGCATTGATGCAAGCCATTCGTCTTTTTTGGCGAATCAGGAATTGATTTCTACATCTACTTCTTTGGGGCAATATCAGTTCATAGTTCAGCCGAAGAGAAACTTTAGTTCCAGAGAAATTGAAGAAATACAATTTTTAGGTTTAAGCTTTATCGGCATAATTCCGCCTAACGCCTATATCGTTTTGGGAACGCGTGAAGATATTGCTTCGCTAAAGGATAGATTTGAGCTCCTTTATGTCGGAGAATATCTGCCTGAATACAAAATGGGAAAAGCCTATGCAAGAGCGCTTTCGGCATCGGAAGAAAAGACAGAGCCGGTTCGGATACGTTTGGCTTCACAGAAATTTTCAGCGGATGTTCAGGCTTATCTGCAAAACGCTACCACAAACGAAATAATAATAATAGCCAATGAACCTCCGCTCTTGGAAACTCGTTTAAAAACAGCGGATGTTTTAAAACTTACCAAAAGAAGCGATATTCTCCGAGTGCACAAACGCGGCGAATACAGTTTTTACAATGATGTGGTAAAAAGCAATATTCTTATGAACGTTGCGTACGTTCATAACGAATTAGGTCTGAAAGGCAAAGGCGTAACAGTAGCCGTTGCGGACAGTGGTCTAGACACCGGCAACACTAACACTTTGCATCCCGATTTTCAGAACAAACAGATCAAAACTGTTTTTGCCGAACAAAATAAAAGAAGAAGTTGGAGTGATCTTTTGGGACACGGAACGCATGTCAGCGGTTCGGTTTGCGGAACAGGAGTTGCTTCCGGCGGACAATATTGCGGCATAGCTCCCGAAGCTGATCTTTATTTTATATGCAACGGAAACGCAACGCCCAGTGTATTCAATATAATTGAGAGCGATGTAGCCAAAGCACATGAAAACGACGCCAAAATAATTAATAATAGTTGGGGAAGCAATTATGATGGAAATTATGACACAGACTCTGAGTTATATGATACATTGAGTTATAATTATCCAGATTTGCTATTGCTTTTCGGCGCTGGAAACAGTAACACCGGTATAGATGTTTATGACAACGCTACGATATCAGCGCAGGCATCCGCAAAAAACGTTTTAGCTGTCGGTGCTGCTGAGTCTTTTAGACAGGAAGTAAAGACGTCTTATAAAAATTTATACTTGACGGTTGAACCGTTTAAGGATGATTTGATCGCTTATCCTGCAAACGAAAAAACGCAAGGCATGGCGGCCTTTTCAAGTCGAGGGCCAACGCATGACGGGCGAAACAAACCAGATATCGTTGCCCCAGGAACGGTTATTATGTCCACAGCCTCTTTTTATGACGGGGTTAACAGAGGAGAAAGACTTTCGTATTATACCTCTAAAGACGGAACATCCATGGCGACTCCGCTTGTTAGCGGTTCGGCGGCCGTGGTTATTCAATATCTGCGCGAACAGGGAATATCTAATCCTTCTTCCGCTTTAGTCAAAGCGGTATTGCTGAACGGGACTCGTTCGATGGGAACTGGACAGTATAAAGGATATGTTGAAATTCCAAACAAGACGCCTAACTGGGTGAACGGATTCGGGCATCTTGACCTTGGAAATAGCATTATGCCGACAAACAGTTATTTGACCGTTATTGAAGGCGTTATCAGCAATACTTCAGAGCTTGTCACCTATTGTTTCAATAAGTATACTGACGGGGAGGCAAGGTTTACTTTGGTCTGGACAGATCCGCCTTCTACACCCGGAGTAGGCATAGACCTAATAAACGATCTTGATCTCCAGGTTAAGACGAAAGAAAGGACATATTACGCCAATAATAAGACATCGCATAACGATTCCATAAACAACTGCGAAACGTATCGTACCGCCAAATTAGTTGCGCAGGACAATATTGAGGTAAGGGTGCACGGCTATAACGTCATGAAAGGTCCGCAGAAATTCGCGTTAGCGATTACCGGCATGGACGAGGGCCCGATTCCCGAGCCGTCTTCTATGGTATTTCTTTTATTGACAGGTTTATTCTATTGTCTGCGCAAGAACAAACTTCACTAGCATTAAATCAAACATTTAAAAGATATGAAGCACTTATTTTTCAAGCAATGGATATTCATCCTTTTTTGCGTCGTGACTTGTTTTGCCAACAATGAACCTCTTGCTCCGGAAGGTAATGGCACTAAAGAGTCACCATACCGTTTGACCTGTTTGGAAAATCTTGTTTGGATGGGTCAGAATATAGCTGAATGTAAATCTAACGTTTTCCTTTTGGATAATGATATTGACGCAAGCGAAACGAAAAATTGGGAAGATGAATTTTTAGAAATTGGAAACGCTCAAAAATCCAAAGACGGAAAAGAGCATAGTTTTTGCGGCGTGTTGGACGGACAGAATTATTCTATTTTAAACATGTACTCCACAAAAGCCACGGCCTTGATATCAAAAGTTTCTAAAGCGGAAATAAAAAATTTGTTTTTGGAAAATATTACATGGAAAAGAACAGGGGGACTTGTAAGAGGCGGATTAGTAAACTCTTCTGACAATAGTGTAATAACAAATGTGCACGTAAGCGGAGTTATTTATGCTGGATCTGATACCGGCGGAGTTATTGCCAGTGCAAAAAACACAAAGGTTTATAATTGTTCTTTTTCGGGATTGATATATTCTGAAAACAGCGCTCGAATTGGCGGAATTGCTTGTTCTATTGATAATAGCGACGTTCGTTTTTGCAAAACATCGGGGTATATTGAATGTAATAAATTTGCCAAAAACAACTGGATTGGAGGGATATGCGGCGGATTGGGATATGATTCTTACATTCGCTACTCTTATGCCGATATGAAAATTAGCGCGAACGGCTTTATCGGGGGAATTAGTTACAACGCGCTACAAAACCGGGAGGATTATTACGGATATGTTCACACCAATGATTTCGGAATAATGCAGTGCTATGCAACTTGCAGCGCCGATAAATCTTGCGATGCTGTTGTGGGTGGCATTTGCGCCGTGACAACGAATGATTGCGTTTGCTTCAGTTCCTATTATGATTCAAATCTTATGAAAGGAACGGACTTCGGCACCGGAGTTAGTACGCTACGCATGAAACGAAAAGCGACTTTCCGTGGTTGGGATTTTGACCATATTTGGTCGATCCGAGAGAACGAAACGCCCCCTTATTTCAAATTTGCTGAAGACGCCGCTTGCACAATATGTGTTTTTTCTTCGGATTTCGGAAAAATAGAATTAACGCCTAGAAAAAACAAATACGCATACGGTGAAAATGTTTTAATAAATGCTATCCCAGACGAAAAAGAGAAAACGGTATTTTTGGAATATAAGAAAGACCTTTTGTCGAAAGAGCCATCAGTGTCGCTTAGCGTGGAAAAGGATATGGTAATAGAAGCAAACTTTGCGAAATACATATCAGAACCGGACGATTTGAATAAAATTGGAGTTGATAATGCCTATCCTCTTTCCGGACATTATTTGCAGTCATGCGATTTAGATATGCGAGAAACCAAACTTAATAAACCGATTGGTGAATATAGTAGTAGATTTAAAATCTATCGGTACTTTACCGGCATTTATGACGGTCAAAATTATACTATTGACAATCTTGCTCTAGATTTAACTAATTCCTATGTATATGCAGGCTTGTTTTGCTGTTCTCAATATGCGGAAATTAAAAATATACGATTAGCCAATGCAAAATTCCGCATGAAAAAATACAACACAGGTGGGATTCTGATCGGCCTGGCAAGCAATACGCAAATCAGCAATTGTTTTGTTGAGGGGAATTTTGAATTAGCTAGTAGTGGACATAACGGTGGGATTTGCGGTCATATGCAAGATTCCGAACTGATACGTTGCGGTTTTAAGGGAGAAACTTGGATCTTCGGCTGTCGTATGGGCGGATTATCGGGCTATGCGTTTAACAGCGCCATTAAAGAATCTTCTGCGAATATCACAGATATGCTTGACTCTAATGATACGACGATAGCGGGATTGGTCGTTTCGTGCAATGACACTTCCTTTGTAAACTGCTACACAAAGGGGTTGTTTAACAGTTTTGTTTTTAACAATAATAACAACTATGGCAGTCAAAACGTTGTTTATTCCAATTGCTACGCAGATGTACATGAATTAAGTTATGTTTTGGATAAAGACGTAAAATATTACAACTGTTATTTCAATTCCGATTATGTTTATCCAGACGGAGAAATATCAAATATGGTCAGTTCGGAAGAGATGAAACAGCAGGAAACTTATGTCGGCTGGGATTTCGATGAGATCTGGGATATTGAGGAAGGCGTTGGAACGCCGTATTTCAGATATGCTCTGCCTGAACCGATTGCAATGTTTGCCTTGCTCTTGCTCGCTTTGATGGCGGTGAGAAAGCGGTAATCCTAAGTAAATTTCGGATCAATTGAGGAGCCCCCGCTGGGGGGCTCCTTTTTTCTATTCCTCAAAATCGATGATTTTTTAAATTTGGGGAATAGAGAGCCTGAGGTGAGCAGGGGCTTGCGCGGCGGTATTTGAAAATTATATAGCTTATGCTATAAAATTTTATATAAACAAAGCTATATAAAATTTTTGTTGAAAGAGATAAGCGCGCAGAAATCTAAAGGAACGCCGGACTAATTGAGGGGGGGGCCTCTTGACTTTTTGGGGGAGGGTTGGTAGGCTATTAGTTAGTTATGACTAACTAGGAGAAAAATGTCTGATGAAATGATAATTCACTGCTGCGCCCCGACCATGGCGGCCCTCAAGACGGGCAGCGTTTTCAACTGTCCTTTCGAGAGCGAAGAGGAGATGCGAAATAGCCTTTCCGAGATAAACGTCTGTTTGAAAAGGAAAGGCGTGAGCGTAGTCGCGCTCCGCTATCGCAAAGGCCGGGGACTGGTCTATTTCTACCGCCCGAAGATGCTGGAGAAAGATCTGAATGCGCATCTCGCCAAGGAGCTCCTTCGCGATTACGGCTATCCCGAAGAGGGCACGGAAGAGAAAATAGCTCACTTGAGGCGGCGGTTTAATTCGTCTAGGGATTTTCCTCACGAGCTGGGATTATTCCTGGGGTATCCGGCGGTGGACGTCAAAGGCTTCATCAACGGGAGCGAATGCGTGTATACGGGGCTCTGGAAAGTCTACGAGAGCGACTTGAGGAAAGCCAGGGAGCTTTTCGAGCGTTGCCGCGACTGCACCAAGTGTTTCCTCAGGCTGAGCAAAGAAGGCTGGAGCCTCTACAATCTGACCATAAACAAATAACCATAACAATAAGGAAAACAAAAATGAGCAAAGTAGCAGTTATCTATTGGAGCGGCACAGGCAACACCCAGGCGATGGCGGAGGCTATTGCGGCCGCCGCCAAAGAAAAAGGCGCGGAAGTTGATCTTTTAACCTGTTCGGAAGTCGGAGATCTTTCCGCTTACAGCGCGGTGGCGCTGGGCTGCCCGGCCATGGGCGCCGAGGAGCTGGAGGACAGCGAGTTCCTTCCCATGCTGGAAAAAGCCGAGCCGCAGATAGTTGGAAAAAAGGTCGCGCTCTTCGGATCTTACGGTTGGGGCGACGGAGAATGGATGCGCAGCTGGGAAGCGCGCTGCAAGGAAAAAGGGATCGCGCTCCCCTTCGGCAGCGTTATGGCCCACGAAATTCCCGACGCGGCGGTTCTTGCCGCCTGCAAATCTTTGGGAGAAACTTTAGCGTAAGGCAAAGTTTAATTAAAGGACAGCGGCCCTGAAGCTGCTGTCCTTTTTTTGTTGATTT
>Ga0310690_10008985_pt1 | contig 12590 bp, 9 predicted proteins | sample AusTroGonzalo_MG_2_FD_207661 | JGI IMG/M metagenome (GOLD analysis project Ga0310690, IMG submission 207661) | Bovine rumen microbial communities from tropical cattle in Woodstock, Queensland, Australia - Gonzalo_04 (v2) (version 2) | ecosystem: Host-associated > Mammals > Digestive system >...
CATCAACATCTTCCCCTATGCCTTCTACTGGGTCTTCATGGAACGCATGGACCGCGACCAGCGCATAGCCGAGGCATACACGCTCATGAACAACATGCGGCGGCCGGGCGAGAATAACGAGGGGATGGTGCGTTTCGCCGACGACAAGGGCAACGTCAAGCTCGTCGTGGGCGCCGACAAGGTCATCAGCGTCGAGTCGTCGGGCAATTACCTGACCGTCACCTACGACGATGGCGGAAAACTGTTGCGCTACACGCTCCGCAACACGATGAAAGGCATCGACAAAATCTGTACCGCCAACGGCCTGGTGCGTTGCCACCGCTCTTTCTTTGTCAATATCAACAAGGTCAAGGTCATCCGCCGCACCCCCGAAGGCATGGTCGCCGAAATCGACCACCCCGGCGTCGACACCGTCCCCGTCTCCAAGACCTACGCCTCCGACCTCATCAGCCTCTTCAGCGAAAATTGAAAAACGGTAAACGGTAAACGGTAAACAGTAAACAGTAACCCATGCCCCGCCTCCTCATACTCTTAGTTCTTAGTTCTTACTTCTTACTTCCCCCTGCCCGTGGGCAGGGAATCTCCGACTCCCTCGCCTTCGCCAAAGCCCCCTGGCAATGCGACACCGTCCACGGCCTCCGCTACCTCCACACCCACTTCAACCACCGCGAACTCTTCCACTCCAACCAGTACATCACCGTCATCGAAATCCCCCGCGGGGCCAAACACCGCCTCTGCTTCGTCTCCGACACCGCACGCGCCACCGTCTCCGAATTCGCCCTCCGCCACAATGCCCTCGCCGCCGTCAACGGCTCTTATTTCGACATGAGGACAGGCTCCCCGATCTGCTACCTCCGCATCGGCGGCCGACAGCTGGGCATCAATACCCCCGGCCGCAACGACACCCTCAACCGCAAGTACTACCAATTCGCCACCGTGCGCCTCCTGCCTTCCGGCCGCCCGCGCTTCCTCGTCCCCGACAGCCTCCGCATGGCCGAAGCACTCCTGCCCGACAGCAACCTCATGACCGCCGGACCCATGCTCCTCCACCGCGGCGCAACAGTGCCACAGCATGTGGAGAAACGTTTTGTCGCCGGACGCCACAACCGCACCGCCATCGGCCTCAAACCCGACGGCACCGTCATCCTCCTCGTCGCCGACGGTCGCTTCAAAGGTGTCGCCGAGGGACTCTCCCTCCCCGAACTCACCCTCCTCATGCGCTGGCTCGGATGCTGCGACGCCGTCAACCTCGACGGCGGCGGCTCCTCCACCATGTACCTCCAAGGCCACGGCCAGGACGGCATCGTCAACCACCCCTCCGACAACGGCCGCTTCGACCCCCAAGGCCAACGCCCCGTAGCCAACGCCATCCTCGTCCTCTAACCTCCTCACACCCCCCAACCCACTGCCGCATTACAGCGAACTCGGTGGGCCTTTCCATGAAAACAGTATTTACCCCGAATTTACTTTGCCCCATAGCCACACGAAGGTAGGTTCAGACAAGTATTTTCTACGCTATTTTCCCGCTGTTTTAAGCTCTACGAGCGAAGCCGAGCGAACAAATTTCTCGTTGAGTTCTGATTTGTAGTGGATTATATTCTCTAAAAAAGTGCCTTTCGTGCTGTTTTTTATCGCCTTATCACGCAAGGCAGAAGCAGCCCGGAAAAAATATTTCGCCATGTCGCAGAAAATGCGTATTTTTGCAGCCCGGATTTCGACGAAAAAAACACACAAATATGATTACAATAGGCATCACAGGAACGCTTGGTGCAGGCAAGGGCACCATCGTCGACTACCTTGTAAAAAACAAAGGTTTTGTGCATTATTCGGTACGCGCATTCATCACGGAGGAGATTAAGCGGCGGGGGCTGGAGGTGAACCGCGACACAATGACTCTCGTGGGCAACGACCTCCGCGCAAAGCACTCTCCTTCGTGGATTGTGGAGCAGCTGTACACGCAGGCACAGGCTTCGGGTTGCAACTGCATCATCGAGAGTGTCCGCACCCCCGGCGAGGTGGAGGCACTGCGGGACAAGCCCAGTTTCTACCTCTTCGCCGTCGACGCCGACCCGAAGGTGCGCTACGAGCGTGCCGTGCTGCGTGGCTCGGAGACCGACCATATCGACTACAAGACGTTCATCGCCAACGAGCAGCGCGAGATGGACAACGCCGATCCCAACAAGCAAAACCTGGCTTACTGCATAGCCCATGCCGACTTCCGCTTCGACAACGGCGGCACCATCGACGACCTCAACGCACAGGTGGAAAAAGTCCTCGGACAGATTCTCTACCGTCGCCCCTCGTGGGACGAGTATTTCATGGAACTCGCCAACGCCGCCTCGAAACGCGCCACCTGCGACCGCGGCCGGTCGGGATGCGTCATCGTCAAGGACCGCCAACTGCTCGTCACGGGCTACGTGGGTTCCCCCTCAGGACTCCCCCACTGCGACGAGGTGGGCCATCTCTTCCGCCAGACTATCGACGCCGACGGCCATGTCTCTACCCACTGCGTCCGCACCGTCCATGCCGAGCAAAACGCTATCTGTCAGGCTGCTCGCCGCGGCATAGCCCTCGACGGCGCCACGCTCTACTGCCGCATGACCCCCTGCCGCACCTGCGCCATGCTCATCATCAACTGCGGCATCAAACGCGTCGTCTGTGAACGCAAATACCACGCCGGCGCCGAGAGCGAGGAACTCTTCCGCCAGGCAGGCATCCAACTCGAGTTCTTCCACGACGAAATCCAGCAATACGAAAACCAATAAGACCATTATACCATGAAAAAGACCCTCATCCTCTTAGTTCTTAGTTCTTACTTCTTACTTCCCTCCGCCTCCGCCCAAAACAACGACAGCAAGAATATCGAGCGCTACAGGCAGCTCGTCAAAATGACTCACCAGAGTTTCGAGACCTGCAGCACCAAGGTGGCCTCCTGGGGCTTCTCCATCAACAGGGCCAACACCCTCGACATGTTCACCATGCAGATGATCCCCTTCGTGAGCAACAACGCCAACGACAGCACGGGATTCATGCTCTCCGTCCTCGAAGAGAAGACAGTCCTCGGCATGAGCCTCACCATCGGGGGGTACGACCCCTCAAGCATGTTCGCCCGCGCCAAAAAACTCTCCGAGGCACAGGGAAAAATCTGCGAGGAACAGGGCCTGACGAACTATGTCTGCGCCGTGAAGGGAAATTTCAAGGCCAAGATGCCCAAGACCCACGCTGAGTTGCTGGAACTGCTGAAGACGCTGGACCCCGCCGACGTGAAGCAGATTCTGGAGATGTGGAAGAGCGAGGACAAGAAGGTGGCCGCTACATTCCTCTACGAGAACAAGCGATACGGCAAAAAGAAACCCCGCGCCGACCAGGCTATCGAAGTCTCCATCTCGCAGTCAGACTCAAGAGAGAATTGAAACATTAATATAAGTTGCGCCCGGCACGTATCAGGGCTTTGATTATGAACAGAACAGCAATCGATGGATTTTTGGGCCGCTTTCAGAAATGGATGGTACTGCTGCCTATTGTGGCATTTGTACTTATGACGCTTTCTATTTGGTCTATGTCTGAAGAGAATACGGTTGTCTTATGGGTGACATGGGGATGGGGATTGTTGGTGTCACTGGTCATGCTCTACGTATTCTGGTGCCTGGCGTCGGATGCCAAGAAAAACTCCCTCTCGTCGGCATACTGGCTCAATTGGTGGCTGTGGCTAAGTGTGATTAGTTTTGTCGATGATATTGTCGGGGCATTTGTCTCCTCGGAAGACCTGGGGGATTTCCTGGAAGTGGCACTGCCTGCCATTTTGGTCTTCGCGATTTTCGGGTTGATAGCAATTTTCGCTATCCCCTCGAAACTGAAACAGGACGGATTCCTTTCGTTAAGGAAACTCTTTGTGGAGTATATTATCGTTTGTGTGGTGATAGGGACAATTGTGGGCATCCTTATGGGTGCCGGAATAATCCCTGAGGATTTGGAATCACCCATAGACTCTTTTGTCGGGGCATGTTATGCCTACAAGTTCTTCCGTTGCAGGAATGACTTGAAAGAGATTGAGACGCGCTGAAAGCCAAAGGTCAACACTTGTATTTGTACTGCAGCTGGGCGAGGTCCTCGTTGGCCTTGACGATTTTCTTCTTTAGGCCAGCCTTGTAGGCGACGAGTTTCTCCATCAGGGCTCCGTCGCTGAGGGCAAGCATCTGCATGGCGAGGATGGCTGCATTCTGTGCGCCGTTGATGGCGACGGTGGCCACGGGGATTCCTGGCGGCATCTGCAGGATGGCGAGGGTGGCGTCGAGTCCTTCGAGGCAGGAACCCTTGATGGGTACCCCGATGACTGGCAGCGGCGTCTCGGCGGCGATGACACCCGGAAGGGCGGCAGCCATGCCGGCACCGGCAATGATGATTTTGATGCCGCGGGCGGCGGCACCCTGCGCGAAGGCCGAGACCTCGGCGGGAGTGCGGTGGGCGGAGAGGGCGTTGACCTCGAAGGGTATCTCCATCTCCTCAAAGAACTGGCAGGCTTTCTCCATGACGGGAAGGTCGGAGGTGCTGCCCATGATGATGCTGACGATAGGGGTCATATTGTTAAATGTTTGAATGCGTTAATGTGTAAATGTGTTAGTTCTTACTTCTTTGGTATTGAGAGGTCGGCGGAGGTGTGGTAGAGCCGCTGCAGCAGGGCTTCGATGAAGGACGTTTCCTCGCCGCCGGTGCGGCTGACGCAGTCGTAGACGGTCGAGCCGTCGGGAGTAATCAGGTTGACCTGGTTTTTGCTGGAGCAGGTGGCAAACTGCCGTCGGGCGGGGTATTGGGTTCCGAGGACGTTGCGGCTGAAGGGGTAGCGGCTGATGTCGAGCCCCATCTGGGCGAGGAGGGTGGCGGCAAGGTCGCTCTGGCTCATGAGGCAGTCGATGGTGCGGGGCGTTTTTATGGCTCCACCAATCCAGAGGATGGGGATGTGCGCCACCAAGGCGTCGTGGGCCCGCTGGCCGCCCTCGAAGGGGATGCCGTGGTCGGGGATGATGACGACTAGAAGGCTGTCCCAGCGGGGCGAGGCTTTCAACTGCGCCACGAGTGCGCCGAGGCAGGAGTCGCTGTAGGCGAAGGCATTGCGTTTGGCGTCGGCGAGGCGGTGGGTGGGGACTTGCCAAGGTTCGTGGCTGCTGAGGGTGAGCGCGGCGGAGAAGAAATGGCTGTCGGCGGGAATGAGGGCAGGGGTGAGGAGGTGCTCGTCGGGGACCCCCCAGGCCGAGGTACGCAGGCCGGTGGGGAAGGCTTCCTCCCCCGTCACGCGCGAGAAGCCCGTCTCGGAGAAGTAGAGCCTCATGTTGGTGAAGTCGATGTCGCCGCCGTAGGCAAAGGAGGTGGCGTAGCCGACGTCTCTCAGCGAGGCGGCGATGGAGGGCAGGTGGCGGCAGAGGTCGGTGCGTTTCATCAGCGAGAGGGTGGGCAGACCCAGCCATCCGCTGAGGAGGGACACGAGGCCGCGGTCGGTGCGGAAGCTGTTGGCGTAGCAATTGGAGAAGTAGACCCCTTCGGGGATGAGCCGCCACAGGTTGGGGGCCACCGAGTCGGAACCCACCATCCCCATGCCCGCGCCTTCCCATACGATAAGGAGCACGTTGGGCCGCTCGATGCGCAGAAGGGTGTCGGCCAGCGTGGGGTCGGGGTCGAAACTGTTGCCCAGCAGCCCATCCACTTCGGCCTCCGAAAGGGTGTCCCATTCGCTGCGGAGGTCCTGCGACTTGAAGAGGGAATGGAAGATGTTGAAGGCCGGATTGAGGGCGGCGTGGTTGCAGAAGGCGTGGGACGAGAAGTAGGCGTAGGAGGGGTTAGCGGTCGATTCCTCGACACTGCCCCTCATACCGAGGAAGAGAAGCGCGCCAAGGGGCAGGTAGAGCAGACCCGGGAGCAGACGGCGGCTTCGGGGACGGGGGTCTTCGATGCGGGGAGGTGCGGTGCGGCGCAACGCCCAGTAATAGAGGAAGGAGAAGACCGCCACCACGGCAAAGGCCAGTATAACTCCCCAGAGGGGCAGGCTGGCAAGCATATCTTTGGGCTTGGCGGCGTAGAAGAGGTCGTTGGCGTCGACCTTGGCACCCCAGTAACGGTAGAGGAGGGTGTCGGCGACAAAGATGAGCGCCAGCACGATGGAGACGATGAGGAAGTAGGGCGAGAGAACCTTGCGCAGGGGAAACCGGCGGAAGAAGAGGCTGACGATTGTCACCACGAGGGGAATGGCCGTGAGGTAGCAGGCCGAGGCAATGTCGAGCCGCAGCCCATGCCACAGCACCGACACACACGCGAGAAACGGCACCCCGTCGGCGGCCCCCATGTTGAAGAACATGAAGAGTATCTTCTGCGTGACGAATATCAGAAGGAGGGTGACGAACAGCCGTATGAGGGGGCGCAGTCGCATGCTTGAATGGTCGAATTATATCTTGAGGCGGCTAATCCAGAGGTCTTTGCGCGGACGGCGCGGGGAGCGTTTGTGGTTGGGATTGAAGAACGGGAGGGTGTCGCCGCCGCGAAGGTTCATCTGCCATGCACGGATGACGACTTCGGGTTTGGCGTTCTCGTAGAGAACCTTGTAGACGAAGTTGGCGATGGGCAGGTCGAGGTGCTGGAGGATGCGTATCTTCTCCATGCTGCGGGCGGCATAGTAGCCTTCGGGGACCATCGTCATCTCCAGCAGTGCGCTCTTGACACTGTAGCCGCGCCCAATCATGGTGCCGAAGGTGCGGTTACGACTGTACTGCGAGTAGCAGGTGACGAGGAGGTCGCCGAGGTAAGGCGGCGTGTCGACGGGACGCAGCTGGCGTATGCGCTTCGGCTCGATGGCCTGCATGCACTCGGCCATCTCGGCAATGGCGAAGCTGACGAGGACGGCCAGCAGGTTGTCGCCGCAGCCGATGCCGCGAAGGATGCCGGCGGCGATGGCATAGATGTTCTTCAGGGCGGTGGCGTACTGGATGCCCCGGATGTCGTCGGAGGTCACGGCATTGATGTACTGGCACTGCAGCTGTTCCTGCACCGTCTGGGCCAGGCGGCTGTTGAGGCTGGCACAGGTGATGAAGGTGAGGTTCTCGCGCGCCACATCTTCGGCATGGGTGGGACCGGAGATGATGGCCAGCCGCTCCTCAGGCACCTGGAAGGTGTGCTGGAGATAGTCGGTGACAATCTCGTCGGTCTCGGGTACGAAGCCTTTGATGGCCGAGATGAGGTTGCGGCTGCGTATCAAGGCCGGATCGGCACCGGCAAGGGCCTTGTGGAGGTAGGCTGTCGGCACCACGAGGTAGATGTAGTCGCACTGCCGGAACACGTCGTTGATGTCCTCGCAGAGGACCAACTGCTTCGGGTCGAACTCGGCTTCGCGCAGGTAGAGGCAGTTGAGTCCTTCGGTGGCCAGGCTTTCGCGGATTTCGGGTTCGCGAATCCACCAGTGGAGGGGTTCAATGTCTTGTTCGAGCAGGATCTTGGCCACGGCTGTGGCCCAAGAGCCGCTTCCGATGAGTCCTATCATTGCTTGAGGCTTTTGAGTATTTCGAGTGTGAGGTCCCAGAACATCTGGACGGTCTTGATTTCAATCTTCTCGCCGGGGGCGTGGACACCGCGAAGGGTGGGTCCGTAGCTGATCATGTCCATCGCGGGGTATTTCTCGCCGATGAGACCGCACTCCAGGCCGGCATGGATGGCGCGGACCACGGGTTCGTGGCCATAGAGGCGTTTGTAAGTCTCGACACCCACCTTCAGCACTAGGCTTTCGGGGTTGGGCGTCCAGCCAGGATAGCCGTCGGAATGCTCGACGCGGGCGCCGATGAGGCGGAAGGTGGCTTCAATCTTCTCGGCGGCAGCCTGTTTGGCACTCTCGACCGAGCTGCGCTGGCTGGTGCAGATGCGGATGGTGCTCTCGCCGACCATCTTGATGGAGGCCAGGTTGGTGGAGGTCTCGACGAAGTTGGGAATCTCGCGGCTCATGGCCAGCACGCCGTGGGCACAGGCATAAAGCGCGGCCACGAGGTTGTGGTGGGTGGGGAGGTCGATGACGTATGCGGGCATGTCGGCGGGCGCAAGCGTGACCTGGAGGTCGGGTTCTGTGCTGCGGAACTCGAAGGCCATTTTCTGCCCATAGTCGTAGGCCATGCGTTTCAGTCTGTCGGCATTCTGGGTGGGCACGAGGATGACGGCGCGGGCCTCGCGGGCAATGGCGTTGCGCAGGTTGCCGCCGTCGATGGTGGCCAGACGGGCGTCCAGGCGGTGGGTGGCGTTCCAGAGCATGCGGTTGAGGAGCTTGTTGGCGTTGGCGCGACCGCGGTGGATGTCGTCGCCCGAATGGCCGCCGGTGAGGCCGAAGACCTTCAGTTCGAATGCCTTCATCCCTGCGGGGACGGGCTCTTGGGTGAAATCAATCTCCGCCACGGTGTCGACGCCTCCGGCGCAGCCGATGCAGAATTCGCCCTCGTCCTCGTCGTCGAAATTCAGGAGTATGCTGCTCTTGAGCCAGTCTTTGTTCAGGTTGGCGGCACCGGTGAGTCCCGTCTCCTCGTCGACGGTGAAGAGGCACTCCAGGGGACCGTGCTCGATGCGGCGGTCGTCGAGGATGGCGAGGGCGGCGGCCACGCCAATGCCGTCGTCGGCACCGAGGGTGGTGTTGTGGGCAATGAGCCAGCCCTCTTCAATCTCGGCACGGATGGCATCGGTCATGAAGTCGAAGTCGGTGTCGGAGTTCTTCTCGCACACCATGTCCATGTGTGCCTGGAGGCAGACGCCGGGGGCGTTCTCGTAGCCTGGGGCGGCAGGTTTGCGGATGAGCACGTTGCCCACTTCGTCGGCAAGGGTCTCATAGCCGTGTTTGCGGCCGAATTCCTGCAGGTAGGCCGACACGCGCTCCTCGTGTTTCGAAGGACGCGGGATATTCATCAGTTCACTGAAAAAACGCCATACGGTGGCGGGCTGGAGGGTGGAAAGGTCGTTCATATTCTTTCTTAGTTTTGTGTTTTCTAATTACTAGTGGCACTAGTACTACTAGTAGCACTAGTTCTTCATTATTACTTTATATGCCTGGTCCTCGATGCGGACGATGTATACTCCTGCGGGGAGGTTGGCGTTTCGCACGCGGCGGCCGAGGATGTCGTAGACAGCCACGGTGCTGCCTTCCGCACCGATGACGCTGATGCGGCCACCAGTGCCGACGATGATGGGCTGCTGCCTGTCGGCCGTCGGCTGTGGAATGCCCACATAGCCGTGATACGACGTGTCGGGTTCGAGGCCGATAATGGCTCCGTGCCACTGGGTGAAGTCGTAACCCTGCGGGGTCATGGCGTCGAGTTTGAAGTATCCGTTGGCGGTGCCGTTCCAGCCCCAGTTGATGTAAAAGAAGTTCGTGTCAATGTCGTCGGAGAAGTAGCCGTCAATGATATAGCCGTGGCCCGAGGTGCCGCTGTGGCCTGCCTCGGAGTCCTCTTTCGCCCATCCGGCATAGTAGATGGGCTTGCCCTCGGCAAGGCTGTTGTAGAGCATGTGAAGCCATACGGAGTCGTTGCCGATGGAGTCGCGCATGCCGGCATAGTCGTACCGGTAGCCGAAATGGCGGGGGATGCGGGTGTCGGCTCCCATGTCGGGCGAGAGATGCAGCGAGGTGTCGAAGATGGCATATTCCGGCAGTGACCAGCAGCCGCTCCCCTCAGGTGTGTAGTGCATGTCGAGGGCCACGCCGATATGGTAGAGCAGCGTCGAGACGGCCTCGATGGCTGAGTCGTTGCTGCCGAGGTAGACATAGTCGTCCATGTGGGCCCAGTCGTACCAGGTGTGCTCGAAGTCGGCCGAGAGGGTCCCGTAGCTCCATTCGGGATAGGCGGCGGGGTTGTCGGCGCCGTTGTAGGAGTGCTGCCCGAAACCGTGCTCGGGGTAGTCCCAATAGTTCATGATCATGCCGAAGGCCGTGGCCACGCAGCCCGTTACCGAGCCGCCGGGACACTTGGCGTTGTAGGGACTCCGCTGCCCCCATTGCATCAGTCCCAGCAACGGCCCGATGAGGTCGCTGTAGAAATCACCCTTGCCGGGAAGGACTTCCTCCTCATACCGTTGCCACCGCCGGGCAATGTCGGCAGGGGCCGTTGCCTTGGCCTCGCGGGCCAGAAGAATCTCCTTGCCATAGTGCTTCACATGCTGCATGAATGCCGGGTTGGAGGCAATCTCCGACATCCCTGCATCGGAAAAGGCCAGCACGGGATCGCAGCAGTCGTCGCCGCTCACGATAATGAACCCCTCCACACCGGAGTAGCTATAGTTATAGACATGGAGAAGACTTGCGTCGACAACCGACGGGACTTCCGTCAACTCGACAGCCTCGCCTGCCGGCGTGATGCCGTGCAGCTCTGCACAGAACCGCACGACGGCATGCTCCGCCACCCTTGCGGCGCGCTCCCTGCCCACCGGTTCGGCAAAGGCCGCTGCGGTAGCCAGCATCAGTCCCAAAAGCAAAATACCCTTTTTCATAACCTCTTACTTCTTAGTTCTTACTTCTTAGTTCATAAAGTACGCCACGCCGCTCTCGAAGATGCGCTGGTCCTGCTCGCCGTAGATGTTCATGTAGGTGCCTTCGCGGCGGCGCTCGCTGTGGGCCATCTTTCCCAGCACACGGCCGTCGGGCGAGGTGATGCCCTCGATGGCCATGTAGGAACCGTTCATGTTGTAGGGTTCTTCCATCGTGGGACGGCCCTGCAGGTCGACATACTGTGTCGCCACCTGTCCTCCGGCAAAGAGCTGGTCGATGCACTCTTTGGGAGCCACAAAGCGCCCTTCGCCGTGCGACACGGGTACCACGTAGCTCTTGCCCACCTCGGCCTGCTGCAGCCAGGGCGAGAGGTTGCTCACCACGCGGGTATAGGCCATGAGGCTCTGGTGACGGCCGATGGTGTTGAAGGTGAGGGTGGGGGAGTCGGCAGTCTGGGGACGGATTTCGCCGTAGGGCACCAGACCCAGCTTCACCAGAGCCTGGAAGCCGTTGCAGATGCCCAGCATCATTCCATCGCGTTTGTTCAGCATCTCCATGACGGCCTCGCTGATCTTGCCGTTGCGGAAAACGCTGGTGATGAATTTGGCACTTCCCTCAGGCTCGTCGCCCGCCGAGAAGCCGCCGGGAATCATCACTATTTGGCTTTCGCCGATGGCGCGGGCGAAGGCATCGACACTCTCGCCAATCTGCGCGGCGTTCTGGTTGCGGAACACAAGGGTTTCCACCTCGGCGCCGGCGCGCAGGAAAGCGCGTGCCGAGTCATACTCGCAGTTGGTGCCGGGGAAGACCGGAATGAACACCTTGGGCCGTGCCACCTTGTGCTGGCAGATATGTATTTCCTTCGCGCGGAAGGTTTTGCTGCTGATGGGTGCCTTGGGGCTGGTGGATTTGCTCTTGGTGGGGAAGACCTCTTCGAGGCGGCCAGTCCATGCCTGGAGCATCTCGTCCATGCCGATACGCTCTTCGCCAAGGACGAAGGTGGCCTCTTCCGTCACGCGGCCTATCTTGCGGGCAATGGCGGGCAGGCAGCCGCAGTTCTCCACCTCGACGACGATGGCGCCGTATTTCTTCTCGAAGAGTTCGTCGGCGGAAAACTTGCCGTCGAACACCACACCCAGCCTGTTGCCGAAGGCCATCTTGCTCACCGCCTCGGCGATGCCGCCGAAGCCCACGGCCCAGGCAGCACGGATGTCGCCGCTGCCCATGGCGCGGCGCAGGGTGGCGTACATCTTCTGCAGCATGCCGTAGTTGGGCATATCATTCTTGTCGGACTTCACCTCCACCAGGTAGAGATAGTCGCCCACCGTCTTCAGTTCGGGGGTGACGACATGCTTGCGGTCGCTCACGCCCACGGCGAAGCTGCACAGCGTGGGCGGCACGTCGATGTCGTTGAAGGTGCCGCTCATCGAGTCCTTGCCGCCGATGGCCGGCAGTCCCAGTCCCATCTGGGCATTGTAGGCACCCAGCAGGGCCGAGAAGGGCTGTCCCCAGCGGTAGGGGTCCTGGCCCAGTTTCTTGAAGTATTCCTGGAAGGTGAGGCGCACCTTGGAGGTGTCGCCGCCGGCGGCGGCGACTTTCGCCACCGAGTCGACTACGGCGTAGGCAGCCCCGTGGAAGGGACTCCAGCTGCTGAGGTAGGGGTCGAAACCGTAGCTCATGATGGTCACCGTGTTGCTCTTGCCAGTGAGGGTGGGCAGCTCGGCAATCATGCTCTGCGTGGGTGTCATCTGCGTCTTGCCGCCGTAGGGCATCACCACGCTTCCGGCGCCGATGGTGCTGTCGAACATCTCGACCAGTCCCTTCTGCGAGCAGACATTGAGGTCGGCAAGAGTGTCAAGCCAACGCTCCTTAATACTAGTGGCACTAGTAGTACTAGTAGCACTAGTTTGGCTAGGCATCTCCACGCTCACCGCCGTCGCCTGGTGGGCGCCGTTGGTGTCGATGAAGCGACGGCTGAGGTTGACAATCTCCTTGCCGCGCCAGCTGATGACCATGCGGGGCTCCTCGGTGACGGTGGCGACGACCACGGCTTCGAGGTTCTCCTCGTCGGCGTAGGCCAGCTTCTTGTCCACAT
>Ga0310690_10008986_pt1 | contig 12590 bp, 12 predicted proteins | sample AusTroGonzalo_MG_2_FD_207661 | JGI IMG/M metagenome (GOLD analysis project Ga0310690, IMG submission 207661) | Bovine rumen microbial communities from tropical cattle in Woodstock, Queensland, Australia - Gonzalo_04 (v2) (version 2) | ecosystem: Host-associated > Mammals > Digestive system >...
GCGAATATGGCCCCGGGGAGAAAGTTTATCCTAAAACCAGTTTTTTGGAGCGAAACCGGATTATCTCTGGGCTTTCTGACGTCGTAGTAGTGGTAGAGGCCGCCGAGCGCTCTGGTTCACTCAACACCGCCACGCACGCTCTCGAACAAGGCAAAGAGGTGTTTGCGGTGCCGGGCAACATTACTAGCCCTTATTCTCAAGGGTGCAACAAGCTCATTCAGCAGGGCGCCACCCCTTATACAGAGCCGGATGACGTTCTAAGGGTACTTTTTCCGGAGGAGTTTATTAAAAAGCATAAAAAAGCTAAAAAACAGGGGTTAATCGGCGATAATGATGTCGAGACCGCCATCCTCACCGCCTTGGGCGCCGGTCTGCGCTCCGGCGACGAAATCATGAAAATCTCCAAGCTCCCACCAGAGGTATTTAACCAATCTATTACAATGCTAGAAATTAAAGGCCGTATTCGTTCCCTCGGCCTCAATAACTGGGGTTTATGCTGAGATAAATTCGTCGATTTTATCTACAACTTCGTTTAAAATCTCTGGCAATTTTTCCTTTTCTTCAGGGGTAAATTTAGACAAAACAAAATCCACCGCGCCGATTTTATTCTTGAGTTCGGTATTCTCGGTGCCGAGGCGAAGTCTTGGATAATCGGTGTTTCCGAGCTCTTTATCTACGGATTTTAGCCCATTATTGCTGCCGGCTACCCCAGATGTGCGATAGCGAATTTTCCCAAATTCAAGATCAAAATTATCACAAATCACCAAAATATCAGAGGCCGGTATCTTGTAATAGCGCATATAAGCGGCTACCGGTTGCCCGGAAAGGTTGTAAAATTCCTGTGGCTTAATAAACACTACATCGCCTTCTTTGGCACGTAGAGCGCCTAGAAACGGCGTTTTTTCCCACGTAAGGTTCTTACGCTTAAAATAGAAATCAAGCGCTAGAAAGCCGAAATTATGGCGTGTGAAGTTAAATTTATCGCCAGGATTACCTAGCCCCACGACTAATTTCATGCTTCTCCTTTTTTGTCGTCACTACGATAAGAGAACATAATTGGTGTACCGATTAACGGGTATTTTTCCCTGATTTTGCGTTCCAAAAAGCGTTTCCAAGACCAGTGCAAAAGCCCTAAGTTGTGTCCATGGAGCACAAACCAAGGTGGGCAAGTATCAGTTTGCACCAGATATTTTGGCTTTGGACGGGTATTTTTAAGACCAGCTGGGGTATGATCCATAATCGCCTCCGCCAAAATCTTGTTGAGCTCAGTGGTTTTTATCTCGGTATGTCTAGCCTCATCTACCTCTAGAGCAAGCTCAAAAATTTGGGTAACATTCGCCCCTGTTTCAGAGGAAGTCAAAATCACCGGAGCATAAGGCAAAAAGTTGAAATCCCTTTCCAAACGATCTAGAAGAAAGTCTGCCGCAGTGCGATTTTTAATGTTTTCTTCGCCAAAATAGTTGGTCGGCTCGGCGTTTTCCAAGAGGTCGGACTTAGTTACCACCATGATAATTCCCTTACCAGAATCCACGATTTGGCCGGCCAAAGTCTGGTCTAGCTTGACGTGTGGTTCGCTAGAATCTACCAACAAACAACAGATGTCAGCCTCTTCAATCGCCGCCAAAGTTCTAATTGCGGAAAACTTCTCAATCCCCACCTCTCTCTTCCCTGGGCGACGGAGGCCAGCTGTATCCAAAATTTCAATCTCGCGACCCTTATATTTCACACTCACGCGGTTTACATCTCTGGTCGTACCCTGTCTAGAGCTCACAATCGCTTGCTGTTTCTTGCCAAGCGTATTAAACAGAGAGGATTTACCTACATTTGGGCGCCCAATCAGGGCGAGTTTTAAAGCGCCGCCCTTTTCAGAAATCTTTTCTTTAGGGAGTACGCTCTTTAATTTTTCAATTCCTTCCCCAGTTGTAGCCGAAACATAGAAAGCATTTTTAGGGTCTATGCCAAGTGCGCGGAACTCGGTAATCGGGAGAGATTCGCCGAGGTCGCATTTATTGAGCACTAAATAGACGTTCTTCCCTGAGCGGAGGGCGTCTTTAGCGATTTTGGCATCCTTGTGGTCGAAGTATTTAGAAGAATCTAGTACTACCAAAATCACGTCTGCCGCCTCAATCGCATCTTGAATCTGGTCTTGAATTGAGGCCTCAAAATCATCGGTTGGGTCCTTAAGACCAGCGGTATCTACGAGGATAAACGAGTTATCAATCGTTGCCATCACGTTGTCACGAGTGGTGCCCTCTTCGCGCGCCACAATTGCAATCGGTTTTTTGGCCATCCTATTTAAAATGCTGGATTTACCAGCATTTGTTTGACCAATCAACGCTACAATCGGCAACTTTTTCATATCTTAATTATACCACTTTTTAGCGTAAGAATCAAGGGCGCGATAAGCGGTTGTGCACGGATATAAAATATGCTATAATAAATCCATGGTCTCGTCGTCTAGCGGTCCAGGACTCCTGGTTCTCATCCAGGCAATCGCGGGTTCGAATCCCGCCGAGATCACCAGAGATAAAAAGAAGCCGCTTGCGGCTTATTTTTTACCCCTGTAAATTATGATATAAGCATTGACTTTTTGAGCATTTTGTGCTATAATGTAATCAAGTGGCCAATAGGGGTCACAGCGCTGAATGGGAGTAGCGCCCCCTCGTACATTCACAAGGAGGATGTATCATGAAGAAATGTATCGTCACGCTGCTCACAGCAGCAACAATGGTTTTGTGTTTCAAGGTTAACGCTTTCGCGGCTGATAAGCCGGTGCCCGATCAGAATGATGGCACTGTTGAACTTTCAGCAGACGGCAGCAGCGCAGATTTCGAAGTTAACTTCGATGCACTGGGAGCTTCTTCGGAAGGTACTATCGAACTCGATGAGTCAGCTGGAGCAACAGCTTCTTTGCCCAAGGCACAGAAGAATGCTATCACCAAGCTCACCAACCTTGGCGAGTATTGGGGATGGTTTAACACTGTTGGCAAGCCTCATAAGAACGGCCGAGTTTATCTCACATTATCAAACACCTCATATGTGTTCGGTGATATCGGGGTAACTACCAAGGGTAAGTATTACTTTAAGGGCAAGAAATACAGCTTTGCTGGTTTCAAATCTTCCCTGAAGGATTACAGCACCGCGGCAGACAGAAAGGCAGTTCTTAAGAGCAAAGCTAACTCCACTGCTAAGAGTCTGGAAAAGTACGCGAGCGCACGTTCGTGGAAAACTCAGGCATCCGAGGACTACAAGAAGAGCAAAGCTTATTCGACACTGGTGTTCAACAACCTGAACTACGGTTTTAAGGTTATAATCACAGCAGCCAGGAAGAGCAACAAAATCGCTCTCTCTTACAAGTTCGATAAGAAATCGGTAAAACTTAAGTACATCAAGGATACCCTTGAAAAGTACAAAGACAAGATCACGGCTGAACCACAGCCGGCAACCCCGACCTACGGTACCTGCCTCAGCTCCGATATTGATATGCTGGAAGTTTCGGAAACCGTTTCCGGATGCAATATATCAGAATCAGAGCTGATCGCCGATACTAGTATTAGTGATAATGAGATCGTCTTATCGGACGAACCCTACGGCGAGTACCTTGAGCTTACTACAGACTTTATCCAGTACTGAACTGAACTTTCCTCCAAAAAACCACCCATTCTGGGTGGTTTTCTCTTGCTATTATTTTTTCGAGCGCTTCTTAGTCTTCTTTTTCTTCCCTAATATATCAATTCTAATAAACCCAATAATCGAGGAAATTACCTCAAACAAAGTCATTGCGAAGAGCGCCCAGTTCCCGGTTACGAAGGTATAAATAAGATATGGTGAATTTCCGGCGGCATTACCGAAGCGAATCCATTTTACCTTACCATACCAGAGAGTCCAAGCATAGATCAAAGATCCCACGTATGGTAGTAGAGACAATGGCCCCGCCCAGGAAATAGCGGTGAGCGCGGTCATTGCGGCGTAAATTACTAATAAAATCCAAAATGGCGCCCGTTTTTTGCCATATTTCGTGAAAATTACGTCGCGGATAAAGCTTACCGATGCCATTAAAGCGCCGGTGACAGCCCCTTTTATCAGATACTGCGCCACGATAAACGCTTCGGATGTTGTCTGCAAAATCATTAGGGGGCGCTTTTTCTTGAGTTGCATACTAATCACAGTGCAGATTAGCGCCAAGATTCCGCACGATTGTTCCAAGACCAAGACTACAATTTCGTTATCCATTCGCCCACCTAATTAATCTAATAAGTCACGCTCCCGTATCCTGGCACTGCCTCTACAAAGGTTTGCCCAGGGGCTAATGCGATTTCACTACCATTGGCATCATAGAACTTAATTTGTTCGCCAACTGAAGCCTTGCTCCAAGTTCCCTTAATTGCGGTGCCGTTTTGGAAAATGTGGGCTTCCCCACCGCCAACCGTGGTGATATCTTCGTGATAATTATCCGAAGCCCGCTTTTCGTTTACAATCATGGCAACTACTACCGATGGTGCTAGCTGCGTCAAAGTACAGACATCTTCTGGATTTTTCTCCCCTAAATCACCATCTGGACATTGGTAAACTTCGTGTTTCGTGCCACTTTCAAAGCTTCTAAGATAGGTATTTGAGGCGACGTCATATTCATAGCGCACGTTAAAGTTCTGGAGCCGGCCAAAATCAATTGCTACCGCCGCGGTCTTTGGCAAAATTTCCGAAGTTTTACCGGTAGATTCCTCATAGATTACCAATTTTTCACTCACCAAATTATCTACGCGAGCCTTAGTGGATTCGTCTGGTGTCATCCGGTTGAAACCTTTGATATCAGAGCCGCCGTAGCCACGATCGGCTTTCATGGTGGCAAGCAAAGTGGAATTCGTGAACAAGTTATTCCACCGTCTAACACTCTTGTTCCCGCGATACATATATTTGTAGTTTTCAGTCAAATCTTTGTAACCGCCTGAAGATACCGCTTTGATAGCATCCGGTGCGCCACCAGCGTGTACAATCGTACAATCGAACGGGGTATCCCATTGCAAATAATACATTCTAAGCGAGCGAATTGGCCCAATCACTGCCGAAGTTGGATCTTGATAAATCGCTGCAAACCGGGTAATACCCGCCTCAGCAATTGCCTCAAAGACTACGCCGGCCTGGTTAATTCCCGCCTGTGGGCGAGCGCCGTCCATCCCATTTGGAGTTTGAATACAATAAGCAGGCGCCGTTAATTGTTCCGCAGAAGCAAGTGGCAAACCGGTCAAATTGCTATAAATAGCATCAGTGGATTTTTTGCTTGGAATCTCTGGAAAAACAGCATTAAAACCAGTCTCGCTCGGCATCAAATACCATCCCACGCCGCATCCTATGCCACCTAAAATTCCTAAAACACCCAAGCTAATAAACAACTTAGCGTGAGTCTTCTTCTTTGGTTTTTTCGTAGTTTTTTTCGCCACCTTTGTGGCTTCGTTCAGTTCTTCTTTTTTGATTTTTTTTGCCATCTGTTGCTCCACTTACAATTCTAATTTTAGCATATTTTTTAAAGCTTGTGCTATAATTAATACATGGTCAGGTTATACACCAAGACAAAAACCATTTCTGCATTGGTGGTGGCATTGCCTCTTTTTGTTTTGACGTCTACTTGCGCAGCTGCCAATACAGCCAACTTTGATTTTAATCTTAATGTGGCCGAAGTTATCACCGTCACCGTTAAAGATCCAGCCAACTGGGCTAGCGGCGGCACCGATACTTTACTCCGTAACAAAGTCAACGTAGAAGCTACTACAAACAGCCCGATTGGTATTACGGTTTCAATGTATACCGGCGCCAACACTGAGCTTAGAAATACTAGTAACTTTAGTGCTTCTGATGCTTCTACCTATATTCCAACTCTCGCATCAAGCACCACAGCTAGCGCTTTCCCAGCCAACTACTGGGGTTATTCCGTCAATGATACCGCCGCTGGTAATAACAGTGCGAACTACGATGCCTTAAAAACCAGCGCCGACCCAATTAGACTATTTACTACTGTAGGCACTTCCAACGTTGGTGGTAGTAGTAAGGATGTTTTCTTCGCCGCTAAAGCTGACGGCACTAAACAATCGGGTACTTACGCGCAAACCGTTTACTTTGCTGCTGTTTCGGGCACTATTGATACCGACAACCCGGCAGTTCCGGTTAATCCATCGAACCCAGACGATATCTCCGACGTTGCTCACTATTCTCCAACCACCGGCAGAACCACCTACACTACCCGCGGTACTAGCGGTAGCGGTACCAGCTCGGTCTCCGGCGCTACCAACGATACTACGACTCAAATTGCCACTGGTGATCTCACCAGTTATTACGCAGATGCATACGGTGTGACGAACTCCACCGAACCTGCATCGAATACCGTAACCACCGACACGACTCTCCCGACGGCCCTCGGTGTTACGGCTGGAGTAGCTACTGTTTCAGGCTTAGGCCTCTTCGCAGCTCATAAGAGGAAGCTAAACAGTAGGTCAACATAGAAAAAACAAAAACCAGAAAAATATCCCCGCTTTGCCGGGGATATTTTTATATACTTCTTGCTACAGCGTTCAAGCGAGCAAGAGCGATGTCTTTTCCAAGTACATTCAAAGTAAGATTGAGCGCTGGGCTAAACGGCGCAAAACTTACCGCAATGCGAATTAGCGAGAACAATTCTGCCGGTTTTTTCCCTGTTTTTTCGAGCAAATCATTCAAAACGTCTTGTAGTTTTTCTTCACTCCAGTCATCAAGTTCCGACAAAGCCGCAATGGCTTGTTTCAATAAATCTTCAAGCTCAGCTTCCGACATTTTCTTTAAGAATTTATTTTCTTTTAGCATGTCCATATCAATTTTTGGATCAGCGAAGAAATAGGCGGTCATTTCTTTAAGGTCGGACAAAGTTTTAAGCCGGTCATAAATAATTGAGAGTACTTTGAGTTTATAATCTTCCGAGGCATTTTCTGCTACTTCTGGCCAGAAACCATGAGTTCGGTCGTAAAGCGCATGCACGCCTTGCTCGTCGAAAATCCGGCGAATCCATTGGCCGTTCATCCAAAGTAACTTTGTCTCATCATAACGAGCGCCAGAAGTTTGGATTTTTTCTAGTGAGAATTTTTCAATCAATTCTTCTTTGGTATAAATTTCTTGTTCTGTGCCGTCGTTCCAGCCGAGGTTAGCGAGATAATTCAACATCGCTTCGGCTAGCACGCCGTCATCACGATATTCCGTCACTGACTTAGCGCCATCGCGTTTGCCGAGTTTTTTATTACCAGTTGGTGCTAAAATGTGTGGCAAAGATACCAAATAAGGTACTCTAAGTCCCAAAGCTTCATAAAGCGCAAGATAATTTGGAGTGGATGGTAAATATTCTACGCCGCGCATCACGTGCGTGACGCCCATCAAGGCATCGTCCACGATATGTGCGAAATTATAGGTAGGAAAACCATCTTTTTTAATCAAAATGATGTCGTCTTGAGTTTCTGGGCCAACGTGCATGTCACCCATCACTACATCGGTCCAACTGCGTTCTTTTGGATCAGATAAGAACCGAATCGGCATACCTTCCTTAAATTCAAAATCTAGTTTTTCCGGGCGGAAATTCCGGTAAAGAAATGGTTTCTTTTCCTCGGTGCATTTCTTTCTATATTCATCAACTTTTTCTGCCGGAGTGGAGTCTACGTAAGCACGGCCTTCTTTCAAAAGTTTTTTCACCCATTCATGATAAAGATCCAATCTTTCGGTTTGGAAATATGGACCATGATCGCCGCCTACGATTGGGCCTTCATCCCATTCGAGGCCGAGCCATTTTAAAGTATCTTCAATAAGTTCAGTTGCACCCTCTACATAACGTTCCCTGTCGGTATCCTCGATGCGCAAAATCATCTTACCGCCCTTTTGGCGTGCCAAAAGATACGGATAAATCGCGCTTCTTACATTGCCAATATGAATATACCCAGTTGGGCTTGGTGCAAACCTAGTAACAATTTCCATGTTTTATATTATAACATATTAGAGCGAAGTAGCAATGGACTTCATCTGTTTCTTGGTGAGGCTACCAGAATCAACAAATAGTTTATAAACTGTGCCGCCATTTACCCAAGCTTCCCAGTTGTCACCCATATAGAGGGTTAAACCTTGCTCGCGCACGAGTGTGTAATCGTTTCCGTAAGTCATTTTCACATAATTGTTTAGTAGAGCGTCGGAGTCCCAATCGAGTTTTTCCTCGGTGATACCAAAGCCATCAGAGCCCTTCTTGAAATGAATCGTAACTTTACCGCTGCTAGAAGTTACATCTGAGAGTTCGTAATCATGCGGTACATAAGTAGGGTATTTTGCTTCAATCCCAGATTGCACAGCTGCAACCTTGATCGACATGTCGGTCGAAGCCAAATTAATAATGTAAGCAATCGCAAATGAAATAGTTGCACAACAAGCGGTGGTAAGGACCATTCTTTTCCAACCAAATTCGAACTGTTTCTTCTCTTTCTTGGTATCGGTTACCGGGAATTTCGAAGCGGATTTAACGGCTTTTTCAATTTCTCTTTGTTTAATTTCCTTAGCCGTAAGTTTAACTGGCTGAGGTTGTTCAACTTTTTTCTTCGTGCTGATTACGCGTGGTTTTTCCTCTGGAGTTAATTCCTTCTTGGTTTCTTTCGGCATTCTCCGCACTTCAATTGGAGTTCTTTCTCTAGTCACATCGCGCAAAATAATTCTGGAAGTATTTTTCTTCGCTTCAGCTAATTTCATGGTTTCGAATTCACCAAAAAATGACTCTGTACTCATTCCTGTATTTTCTTTGGTGTTGACCATAGTACCTCACTTAAACTTCTTATATTAATGATACATGGTTATGGCAAAAAAAACAAGAGCGAAATGTTGTGCTATAATATCTATATGGATATTGAAGCTCGCGCTCGTCGTCAGAGTCGGCGCATCATTATTTCGGAAGCCCTAATGGTATTAACCGTGATTGCAACCGTATCTATTTTGGCTTTCATCGTCTCTGGGTATTGGGTTGGTTCGGACTTCAAAATCGAACGCCAAGGCCTAATTCAGATTTATTCGATTCCTACCGGTGCTGATATCGAGGTGGATGACGCTCCGTCTAATTGGCTCCAGCGCACTAACACTAGTAAAACTCTTTCTGCCGGCGAACACACCATTAAACTTAGCAAAGAAGGTTATGACACTTGGTCACGCACTGTAAATATTGCCGAAGGTCTGCTTTATCGCCTTCACTACCCTCGGTTATTCCTCAATAACCGCTATGTAGAGACCGCCTTTGAATCTTCCGCAAATTTTGCCACCGTTAGCCCGGATCGTAACGCTATGTTGCTCGCAAACAATACTACCAGCTGGCAACTTTTAAATCTTGATACCGATAATATTAAACCGGTTGATCTCGATCTATCAAAGGTCTTACCATTCACTAGCCGCGCTGACAACGCATCTATCGGGCTCTTTTCCGGCACGATTAAAGCCGCCGAATGGGCTAGCGACAACGAACACGTTTTGCTTACTTTAGTACAAGAAGGTACGACCAACTGGGTACTTATCAATGTTAAAAACCCGGCGAATTCAGTCAACCTGACCAAAGATTTCAACGCCGACTTTTCCGAAATCAAAATTCTCGATCAATCCGCTTCGAACTTGCTCGTAGTTTTGGCTGGCAACCTTCATCGCATCGATGTCCCAGCTAAACAAATTTCCGCAGTAATTTTGCCAAAAGTTAGAGATTTCGATTTCTACGAACAAACCATCGTCTTCTCTGCCAAAGACACCGAAACTTCTAAATACTACATCGGTCTTTCCCGGCTCGGTAGCAATGAAGTAAAAAGATTAGAAGACGATTTAGATGCCGCAAAAGAAGTTTTGATTACTAAATTCTACGACGATGAATATATCGGCGTAATTAGCGACGACAACATCGTGCTTCACACCAAGAACAACTATGAAACCAAAGCTACATACAATATTTCCTTCAAGCCAGAAAAGAACAAAGTCGGTAATTCTGGCGAAGCGATTATTATGTATACCGGCGGCAATATTGCGACTGTCGATATGGAAGCTTCTGACATGTTTGAATGGTCCACCGACACCGATCAATTCGGCTGGCTAGACGGTAGTATGATTTACGCCGTCAAAGACGGGACTTTGCATGTCTACGACTTCAACGGCCTCAATCATCGCACGCTTTCTACAAACGTTTCTTCCCACTTCCCGGTCACTATCACCGCCGACAAATATTTGTATTATTTCCGCGACGGTTCCCTCATCCGCGAATATCTTTACGAGAAATAATTTTAGCTAGCGGTAGTAGTCTTTTTTGAGTTTTCGTTGCTTGGTTTTTCTGGCGGAGTATTAGTCTGGCCGTCTCCAGAATTTTCCCCGTCTGGCATTTCTGGTGGAGTGCCGCCGCCTGGCATTTGCTGGGACGAAGGGGTGCTGCTGCTAGAATTATTGTTATTAGATTGCAGATAGACAAAGAACGCCGCAGTTGAAATTACCGCGCCAAGCAGCACGCCAATCACGAAAAGAATGATCTTTTCTTTCGCGCTATCCTTTAATTCATTAATAATTACTTCACTTTCCATATAGCTCCTTTTTAATTTACACCCTGATTATATATTTTCATCCTGAAACGAATATAAAAAATAACCTTCATGGTGGGCGGCGAGGGACTTGAACCCTCACGGTATTGCTACCACAAGATTTTGAGTCTAGCGCGTCTACCAGTTCCGCCAGCCGCCCATACTTAAAAGGTTACAATCCTAATTTTAACACATTCCCCAAGATTATGCTATAATAAACCTATGAACTCAGATACTGGTGGGCAGTTTTCTAATAGTTTTGGCAGAAATACACCCGGTGATGCCCAGAGAAGAGCAGCAGTAGACCTCGCTAGAAGGAAGGTTCTAGCGGCATATGTTTCTGGTCCCCAAACTTATACCAGAAAAGCTATCTACAGCAGTGATTCTACCCCTACACCAGTAACTAATACTTCTAATAGCGCTTCTAATGTCCAGGCGCACCCGCAAACTCAAGCGCCGGCTACACATTACAATAGCCAGCCAGCTCCGCGAATTAATTCCGAATCCTGGAAAACCTATCACTCCGCTTGGCAGGATTATTATCAGAAATATTACAGCGAATATTATTCCAATGCTGCTAGAAACTATATCGCTAAAGAGCGCTTAAAAGAAGCCCGCGAGCAGGCTGAAGACGAAGAGATTACTTCCGCTATCAATGCAATTGCAAGCAAAGGCGCCGGCAAATCCGGTTTATCACTCGATGGCACCGAGCCACTTTCCGACGATGCAAGTATCAAGGATCGTTTGCGCTATAAAATCCGTAAAAAAGCTGCGGCTACCGCTAAGAAAACGCGTCGCCATCGCCGTTTCATCCCGATTCTCGCTGGACTTTTTGTGGTGTTTTTGATTCTCTTCTTGCAGTATAACCGTTTGATTTTTGCTCCAATCATGGCTTACGTTTCCCCGGGCAACGCTCCGGCTTCCGAAATCGAAGCGTTGGACCCAACCATCACACAAACCGTTTCTGCCGATCCAAGACTTTTGATCCCAAAACTTAATATCGACGTGCCAATTAACTTTGATATTACTTTGTCGCAAGTAATGGAAGCGATGAATCACGGTGTGGCACATTATCGCATTGCTGGTGCTAGCGCTTACCCAGGCGAAATCGGCAACTTTATTATTACCGGCCACTCCGCCGGTGACGTTTACAGCTCTAATCCATATAAATATATTTTCTCCGGTCTTGAACGGCTCGAGGAAGGCGATTTGATTTATGTGAATTACAAGTCTGTTCGCTATACTTACAAAATCACTACTAAACAAGTGATTGAGCCAAGCAATGTCGCCGCGCTTGTTATGCAAACCGACCGCCCACTCATTACACTTGTGACTTGTACGCCGCTTGGTACTTCCCGTTATCGTTTGCTCGTGACTGGCGAACAAATTTCGCCAACATATGAAACCGCCGAAAGTTCATCCAATACCGGCACTGTGACTGTCGATCAAGCTGATATTCTCCCATCCAACGAACCATCATTCTTTGAAGGAATCTGGAATTGGCTCACCGGCCGCTAAAATTAGAGGTATAATAGAAATATGAAAATTGCGATTTTTTCCGATTGTTTCTTAGACCTTACCGGCGGTATTGTCACTACTATTTCCGCTCAGAAAAAAGAACTAGAAAAACGCGGCCACACGGTTTACGTCTTTTCTAGCGCCTATCCAAAGTCACCAAAAGAATTAGAAAATTTTGTTAAAGAAAATATTTTTCCAGTTAAATCTTGCCGCGTGTGGGGCCGCGGTCTTACGCCAATTGCTCGCCGCCCAAAAATCGTCGAGAAACAAATTTTAAGTGAGCATCCAGAAGTTAAAGATTTTGATGTGTTCTATATTCACTACGAAGCTGGTTGTTCTATTGCTGGTCTTCGGCTTGGTAAACAACTTAAAATCAAGACCATCCAAGTAATGCATGGTCGCGAAGATATTGGCGAGCAACATCTAATCCCATTTGGGTTTAAAACTTTTGTTGCGTTCTGTCTCAACCTTTTCGATTCTTGGTATCTT
>Ga0310690_10008987_pt1 | contig 12590 bp, 4 predicted proteins | sample AusTroGonzalo_MG_2_FD_207661 | JGI IMG/M metagenome (GOLD analysis project Ga0310690, IMG submission 207661) | Bovine rumen microbial communities from tropical cattle in Woodstock, Queensland, Australia - Gonzalo_04 (v2) (version 2) | ecosystem: Host-associated > Mammals > Digestive system >...
CGTGGAGTCGTAGGCAATCGTAAACGCGCTCGAAGGGATGACATTTCCGCTTGCATCAAAAAGTTCAATCTCCGAAAGCTGCATGCACCAGGAATCGTTTCTCGGCGCATCGACTGCAAAGCGATAGCGACTATGCGGATTGCCGTCGAAACCTTCCACAGCGACCGGAGGGGTATATTCAAACCCGCGATCCTTCGGCGCTACCTCGACTGTATCGTACGGCGAAGTGCTTGTCCCGATATAATGCATTGTCATCTTCTCGGGCGTGACGGAGAACCACACGCCGCCGACTGCCTCGTCGCCGTTGTGTGCAGTCGCCATCAACGTCTTCACCGTGGGGTTGTCTCCCGAAGTCACGTTATAGGAATTAAGATTGCTTGCCGTCTTGACAGACGGCGAATAGAGGCTCTTGCCGATTTCCGGCGCAGTGATGTAAACGGTGCCTTCACTGTTTTCGCTCCCGCCGCGAAGTTTCTTAGACCTTGAATAATTATGATGGTCTCCAGTCAAAGCAAAATCTACTTTATGCTTGTCAAAAAGGTCTTTCCACTTCTTGTACCTTCCAGATCCATATTGAAAGCCATCGCCTTCCGCGTAGGTGAAATGCGGATAATGCTGGAATACCACAAGGTAGCGGAAACTCTTCGCACTCTTCTGCGCAGACACGACCCTGTCGAACCAATTGGTCTGCAATGCAAATGCATTGTCATACACGTACGCATCCATATCCACGCCTTCGTCCGCAAGCGTGTCCATGGCCACGAACATAACGCTGTCACGGATAAACCAATAGGAACTTTCAATGCCGTCCGCTCCGTTCTGTGGATTGTTGCGACACGCAAGAAACCATTTGTTGTGAATTCTGGAAGAACTCCCGTTCGCCCCAGCCGTAGTGCCGCCGGTGTTATAGTATTCCTTATTCCCCGGACAGAGCGCATGCATGTAGTCTGTAAAAGATACATTTCCGTTCCACTGCTGCCAGTTGTCGTAGCGTGCGCCGTACTTCACCATGTCACCGGAAAAAAGAATAAAGTCTATGGAACCTGCCGCGCTCTTAGCGTTGGCAATAATCGTGTTCACGGAGTTCGTTTTCGCCGAGTCATCGGGATGGGAATGCACGTCGCTCAACCACAGGAAGTTGTAGCTGCCGCTCGTTCCGGCGGTCTTGAACTTCTGCGTGGCGGACTGGGTGCTGCCGGACTTCACATAGTAGATGTATTCCGTGCCGGGGTCGAGCGAGGAAAGCGCCGCCGTGTACTTGTAGTAGTTGACGTCGCTCGACCTGAACGAAAGCGGCTTGCAGACGCTTTCGCAAGTCGCCTGCTGTGCGGAACCCGGCGCAGACGCCTTTGCGTACCAGAGCGTGCAGGCATTGCTGTCGGAATGCCAGACGAACCGCGCCTGGGTCGAAGTGTCCTCGCCCGGACAGCACGAAAGCATGTTGAACGAAACCGCCTCTGCGGCAAGACCTGCAGCAAACACGGTTGCATAGACAAACAGTTTCAACTCAGAGCCTCCTTCCCTTGTTCCTGTTGATGTCGGTTATTATATCACATTTTGCCACCGCTCGCCACATGCCAATCACCCCATCGCAGCGGCGAGGCCGCGCAGTATGTCAAGTGCCGGAACGGGGATGCGCCCAAGCGGATCGGGGCCGATGTTGAGCATGTAGTTCGAGCCTATCTCCGCGCACTTCGCTTTTATCTCGAGGATTTTCTTGACGCTCTTGTAGTGCGTGTCCGTCGGACGGTAGCCCCACGAATTGTTCATCGTGCCGACGGTCTCGCAGAGCGAATCGTTCTTGTCCGCGATGGCGTTGTCGTATGGCGTGGAGTAGTCGCCTAGCCCGTAGCCGAGCCTTCCGTTGATAAGGCAGCCGGGCTGGTACTTGCGCACCATCTCCTTCAGCTCGACGCTCTGCTCCTTGAGAATCGTCGACGGGACGTCGAACCAGATGAGGCATAGGTCTCCGTACTGCGTGAGTATCTCCTTGACCTGCGGCTTGCACTTGCCCTCGAAGTAGCGCGAGAAGTCGTAGTCGCGATCCGCCGGCCAGTCCCACGTGTTGCGCCAGTCCTCGTCGCCCCACTCCATGCGTCCTGCGTCGTGCTTCTTGCCGCCGCCGTCAGGTTCGCTCCAGTCGAGGTCCTGCGAATAGTAGAATCCGAGTTTTATCCCCGTCTCGCGGCATGCCTCGGCAATCTCCTCCATCGGGTCGCGGCCAAACGGCGTCGCATCGACGATGTTGTACTTCGACGCCTTCGAACGATACATGGCAAAGCCGTCGTGGTGCTTCGACGTGATGACGAAATACTTCATCCCCGCGTCGCGCGCGTACTTCATCCACTCCTTCGGGTCGAAGAGGATCGGATTGAACGCCTTAGCAAGCGCGGCGTAGTCCTTCATCGGAATCTTCTCGCCCCACTGTATCCACTCGGCGTATGAGCGGCGGCCCGGACGCCCGTTCCATTCGCCGCCGAGCAGCGAATAGAGGCCCCAGTGCGCCATCATGCCGAACTGAGCCTCCTTGAACCACTTCTTCGTCGCGGCGAGCTGCGGCGAAACCACCTCGCCGTCTGCGCCGTATACGTCAAACAGCCCCGCCGCAGCAAGTGCAGATGCGGAAGCTACGAATTCCCTTCTCGTGCAACCTGTGTTCATTGTTTCCCTATTTGACTCTGTTTGCTTAAACAGTTTGACTGAAATTATACCACACTGAACCTTTGGGTTCAACGACAATTGCGTAAGATTTCCAACCGGGGCAAGTTGAAAAGTTACAACATCCCAGCCTCGCGCACACATGCGCACGGGCGCGTTTCCGGAGCGGAGGGGCGCGCTCAACTGCCTGAGAATCGAACGGTTGACCCGTAGACCGGATTTGGAGTCAAATATCGCCTCCAGGGCGCCTTATATTCGGCCCAAAACGGCCCTTTTGAGGCTTGTTGAGACGCACCGTTGCGCATAACTGCACATTTTCGACGCGAAGCGGCGCATTTTGAACGCGCCACTGCGCGTCGGCTCTGCGCAGGTGCGCGTCGAGCTCTGCACCGCCCGACCGTGAACGACGGTCCTACCGACGGCTCGGAGCAAACCCACCGACAGCACTAAGCAAGCCCCCCGACGCAGAAAACCGCCTATCTGACGGTGAAGGTCGATCCCATGGGCTTGATGTCGATGACGATGTCGCCGGTTTCGCTCACCGAGACGCCCTTCACCCACTTCGCAGAGCCTTCGGCGAGTTCAACCGTTTTGCCAGTGAACTTGCCACCGGACGTGAGGATATGCTTTCCGTCATTTCCGTAGAAAGGACGTTTTCCACTGTCCGCCGATATCTTGACCCTGACAGCGCCATTTGCCGTCAAGGTCTTGCCCGTCAGGTCAAGCACTGGATCATCGCGCCTACTGCTGAAGTTGAATGCAAGCGCAGCACCGTCTGCGAGCTGGAGCGTGGAGGCATCGAAAGTCACTGTGCCAGACGTGGCGACTTCAAGCGAAGATCCAGATTGTACCGACAGCGAAGATGCAATTATGTTTGATCCGGGCATGAGCGCCAAAGTCGTGCCTCCTGCAACGGTGACCGTCTTGCCGTCCCTCTTGATCTTCCTGCCGGCTGCAAGCGTGAACTTCCCGCCTCCGCCAAAAGTGACGCCGTACAGGCATCCGCCGTAGTCCACGTATGAAAGGTCGCATTCCAGCGTTATGTCGCTGGGATTCCCCTCGACGTCGCATGCGTAGTACTTCTCATCTTCGAGACAGCCGATGTACTGCCCGTCCGCGACGGCCGCAAGCGTGCTTGTCTTCGCAAAGTATATCTTCGGTGAGCAAGCCCGCCAGCCGACGATCGGCGACACCCTCTCGCCCCACGTCACCGCCCCGAACTGGTATGTGCCGCGGACCCACTCGTTGAATCCAGTGCCGACATCTCCATATTTCCCAAGCAGGAACTCCACATCGGCCGTAGGCGTATTGACTAGGCGCTCTATTATGTTCGTGCCATAGAAGGCGGTGTCTGCCTCTCCGCTGTTGTTGGAGAACATCGACGTCCTCACGGACGATGTGTTGGTCAGCGCGTTTGTCACGATGAAGTGTCCCTTGTTGTAGTAGAGAACCCACTTGACCGCCGCCGAGGAATCCACGACATTGAGCGTATAGTCGCCGACCACAAGGCGTCCGCTCTCTTCGATGCGCACATTGCCGAGTTCAGAAGCAGTTTCGGCGTTGACCGTCGCACCGGCGTCGATGAAGCAGTACGCACCCTGCCATGTCTCGAGGTTGTACGTTCCCCTGAGATGCCATCCGCCGTTTTCCCGTCCGGTGAGGACGAGCGTCCGCCCGGTCGCTCCGCCCTCGAAGTCAATCGGGAAGTCAGAATAGTTCAGCACTACATCCTGAGCAAACGTCACGGGCACGTCGATTACATGCGTCGAAGACGAGAGGTTCGTTATCGCTGCGACGCCCGTGATCGCGTTCCCTCCGATAGTCACAACGCCATTCCCGTAACCGAACGTTATCGATGCCGGCGCGAAACCGTCGATATCATTGTCGATCGTGACGGTCTTTGACGGAATGTACACGGCGGCGCCGACGGGCGGCGTCAAACTGCCGTACCAGTTGCCCGCCGTATTTGCCTTGCCATCTCCCACCTCGCCAGTCCAGACATACATCGAGCTGGGCTGAGTAGGCACCACCATACCGGTCCAGTTGCCAAAGCTGAACGTGGCATTCGCAGGAAGCGTCTCGCCGAACTGCACAACGGCGTTCTCGCCCACCACCGCGTCGTCAAACACGATGTTGTCGCCAGGGAAGATCATCGTCTGCGTCGTGCCGTCCGCAAGAACTACCACGAGATCTGCGGAGCCATCAGCGAATGTACCGCTCTTGTAGTAGATGTCGCTGCCGGCCTCATGGTCGGGCATGACAACGAAATCATAGCAGGAGCCTGTCGTGTTGTAGCTGATCGCCGCCGTCCTGCTCATGACCCCCGTCGGAGGAATGATCGTCACCTTCGCGTCGTCTCGCTCAATAAGGCCGGTTAGCTGGTAGCGATTCGTCACATAGATGCCGGACATGTCGAAGCCGGAGCAGTCAAAGCAGATAGAGCCAGACGAACCAAGCTGCACAGGTGCGCCAGCGAGGTACACCGCACCATACTCGTTTGTGATGGGCGAGTTGATGATTGCAGCACCGGCCACCATCACGGTGTGTCCACCGTCCGCCTTGAACGTGAGCGGCGCAGAACCGCCAACTGTGAACGTATCCAGCGCAACGTCAGCATTCACTTCGATTTCCGAGGCCGCATCGACATCGAGCGTCGCCGACGGGTTGTAGTAGACATCGTCGACCGTCGCGCCGACAGGGACGGCAAACGTACCAACCGCACCTTCCTTCGCCCAAGCGTCCGTCTCGGAGAACGTGCCGTCCACCGCGACCGTGCGCGTGTAAAGGCCGCCCTGCGAGGCATACGGATATTCCGCGAACACCGCCTCCGCCTGCGCATCGGAAATCGCGTAGTCAAACATCCTGAGCACGTTGACACAGCCGGTTTCCGTGTCGTTGAACGGGACGGCATGGTAGGTTTGCGCATTCTTTATAGCACCGCCGTGGTCAGAACCGACCTGCATTCCGCCAGCAGAAAGCGTGAAGCCCTCGCCGCCGTCGAACTGGCCGCGCTTCACGCCATCGACCCAAACCTCGAACACGGTGCCCTTCTTGTTGATCACGTATGCGTGGCGCGCGGTCGCCGCGTTCGGGACGGACGCCTTCACGCCACCCGCCGCATCGACAATGGCACCCGTGTTCTTCGCGATCAGGACTTCGTCTTCGTTCTCCGTCGTCGTGATGAGGAGTCCCGTGCTGCCGCTGCCCGTCGTACCCATGTGGAAGAACTGGGTGCTGTGCGAAGGCGACATCGTGCCCACAAGGACGATGGTGAAGTTCTCAAGGTCATGAACCAAGTCGCCGGCACCGTTCACCCACGGATGGTGCTTGATGTAGGCACCCGTCGTCTTGTCCGCGTTTTCGTTGTTATATGTGAGCGGATTTTCGTCCGCATTCCAGCCAATGCTAAGCCCTGGCGCAGAGTATGCGCATGCCGCCGTGTTGGTGTATGTGAAGTCGAACGCCGTAGCCGCGCCGTAGATCTGCGGCGTCCCTGTCAACGCCACCGTGCCATCAACAGGCACAACGTCGACAAACGTTCCGTTCGGACGCGCCACGCGCACGTTCACGTTCGCCGCAATATTCGTCACCACCATCGAGCCCTTGCCAAACTCCTCGCGCGTCTCGGCAAGAGTCACGTAGTAGGTTGCGCCCTCGGGAAGCGTCGGCGGCGTGAAGCCCGCCAGAGAGCGAATCGCCTGGTCCGCAGGCGAGGCGAGAAACTTCTCGAACGTCGCCGGATAGCGAATCGTGCCGACTGTGGTCACGCCAGTGCCGAGATTCAGCGCCGCTTCCCTCAGCGCCGTTCCAGTAAGGTCGATAGTGCCCTGATTGTTGAACGAGTCAATGGCCATGGTGGCAAGTCCGGGATCCACGATTGCAAGCGTCGCGCCAGACGCCGTGGTGTACGAAAGCACAGCTGATGGGTCAAACCCGTTTATCGTCATAGTGCCGCTCTCGACAGCAATCTTGCCCGTGCCGGAAAGCTGTGACGCGCTTGCAACGACCGTCTGGCCCAAGCCCGTCGCCGTGATGCACTTAGCCGCGACGTTACTGCCGGCGAGCGTCAGCGTCTTGCCCTCTGCGACGTTGAAATTGATCGCATGAACATCGAGAGCGGAGTCTATCGTAAGGGTCGTATCCTGGTTCACGTTGATTACGACCTGGTCGCTCTCTGCGAGCGGATCGGGGAGCGGCTTGTCCCAGTCGAGCGCAGAGAAGATCTTGGCTCCACCGTCGGAAATCGTGGCCGTGTAGACGGGCGGGACGTATTCGACGATCTGGATAGCCGCGATGCAGCCGCGTGCAGGCGACGCCCTATGTCCTGTGATTGTTGCGGAGCTGGCTGACATGACATCCGAGACAAGGTAGTTTACGCCTTCGCGGAATCCAAGCGCATAATGGCTCGAGGCCGTTGCACCCCATGCGGAATTGCCTTTGACGGTGGCATCCGTAATGCCCGTATACCTTGTATCGTTGATCTTCACATAGCCGAATGTGACATTCGCATTGTCAGTCGCATGGTATGTCACGATGCGATAAAACTCATAGGGTATGTTCGTCACATCAATGACTACAGAACCGCCGCTGTCGTCAAGATACCCACGGCGTAGATCCTTTGTGCTGCTGAGATTCCCGCAGTACCACCCGCCGGACGTCTCCGTTATTTTTATCGTCGCGCCGCCATAAGTAGCCGTATTGCCTTTTACGCTCGCCATGTTGCTCCACGAAGAATAGGGAACGGCGTAGTCGCCCGCGCCATAACGTACGGACGACGACGTGTCGAGATTGTTGCCGCCCTCCGTAAAATTCACGCTGATGGCGGTCGCCGGTTCGACGAGCTGGAAGTCGTATGGAATGTAATTGCTCGTCCCGGGATTGCTCTCCAGCGGATCCATACCGAATTGATTCTGGTAGCCGTAGTTCGAATAGTTGCCGTCAACAAGCTTTACATAGACGCCGCTCGCGTCGGCAGTAAACTCAACCTTGGCGGCTTTCGTCCATTGATTGTCGTTGAGATTATCGTCAATCGCCTGAAGCTGGTACGTCACCTTCGTAAGGATGTCGTTCTCCACCGTCGCGACGCGGTTGAAGAACGTAGCTTCAACGCCGTCGGCGTCGAAGCTGCTGCCGCCCATCCTCGCGCGGAGGGTGTGAGTGGCGAGGTCGGCAAGCGTCGCGCCGGGGAACACGAGCGTGGGACCGACTGTGACCGTCAGAGACTTCTTGTCGCTCGAGAGGGCGAACGTGGCATCCGTCACAATGCTGCCCACGACGGACGGCTTGAGTTCGTCGCCGTCCGTAAACACATCCTCTCCCGTGATCGTGACAAGCGTGTACGTACCAACGACGGAGGGAATGAACTTCAGCGTGTTCAGTCCCGAACCGAGAATCGCGTCCTTCTTCGCGGCAGTATCGACAAGCAAGGTCGTGCCTGCCTCGATTGTCGTGCCGCCCGTGTAGGCGATGGAGCCGCCGAGCGTCACGCTGCCGCCGCCCTTGAACGTCATGCCGCCCGACGCTCCCGAGGCGTCGTAAAGATCCTCCTTGACTGTGGGGCTGAACCCGGCGCAGTCTATTGTGCCGCCGTATGCGCCGACCGTCACGGTCAACTTGTCGCTCACGTCAATCAGAGTCCCCGTCCGCTTTGCCCGGAGCGTCCCGCCGTTGAACACGAGCGAAGCGTTGCCGTTGCCTGCGGACAAGACCTTGTTCGCGGTCAGGCGCCCGCCATTGAGGGTGACGGCGCCTGGGGCAGACGTGTTTGCAATGGTGAGGTTGTCAACCACGTTGACATCGCCGCCGTCAACGGTCAACATGCCCTTGCCGGGTTCGTCATTGCCAATCGTTATAAATTTGGCATTGAACGTGCCACCCTCCTTGACGCAAAGCTCGTTGTGCCCGCTGCTCTGGTAGCCGATGAATACGCCGTTGAGCCCGGTCTGTGTTACCGTGGCGTTGGAAATCTCAAAATAGTTGCGCCCTCCCGTGGTCGACGTATTGCCGCCGAGCAGGAACCAGGAATGCGTCGTGAGCGTCCCGCCAGTCATGTAGAAGTCGTTCACGCTGTTCAGTCCCTTGCCGAGGCAGAACCACTCGTCGGCAGCAGACGCGACGTCCATGTTTCCGCCGCGATGGTAGAATGTGCTGCTGGTGTTATCACCTCTGCCGAGATAAAAGCCCTTCGGTATTGTCCAGTTGCCTGTGTCCTTTTCAATCGTCACGGAGAACCCAGGGTAGCGCGCGACGCTGATGTTGTCCATGCCTCTGATGGTCAGGTCGCCAGATACGTTTTTGAACAACAGGTTCGCAGGCTGGTCCGAGGGGCCAGGATGGAATCTGCTCATGCTCCAGTTGCCTTTCTTGACGATTACCGTGTCCCGCAGCATCCCGGCCTTGGCGTAGGGCGCAAAAAGTTCGCCGTCGTAGTAGTAGTCGCCAAGGAACGTGAAGTCGCCGTTGATGGCGGCGTTGGCTCCGATTGGCGTTGACGCAGCGTTTGGACAGCCGTTAATGACGTACGTCATGCCCCCGTCGGTGAAGAAAGGGACTTGGGAAGAGGATGGCAAATAGGCGGGATCCCACTTTGCGGCATTATACATATCAACAGGGGATTCTTCCGTGCCTCTCGCCGCAGCATCGTCCTGCCATACGATATCATCCGCCTGCACTGTCTGCGCCATTGCAAACGCGAAAACAGCGGTGAGGAGATAATTGGTGGTTCTACCACCCCTCCTGCAAATGCTTGTGATTTGTTTCATGGTGTATCCTCCATTAATCAGTCCAGCCCTTTCTGGGCTTTTGTTTTTCAATAGAAATTATATCACAGGACAGACGGTGGATTCAACGGCAAACATCTTCGATTTTCACCAACCCACCTTCGATTTTCACCAACCTCATGCTTGACTTGGCAGCGGAGTATATGTTAGACTTTTGTCATCAACAACCTACTATCTCTTCGCTACATTATGCCAACCATTGCCACGACTTCAAGGAAAAAGGTCATTGCCATCCTCACCCATGCGTCATCCTATGAATTCAGGCATGCGGAATTGTTCAATGGCTTCTCGCAGTATGCCCATGAACACGGCAACTTCATCATAAGGCACTACGACCTATCGTCAATCGACATCGCCAACGCCTTCGCCAATTGCGACGGAATCATTGCGCACGTTCCTCTCGGCGAACGCACCGAGCAGATCAAGGCGACAGGACTGCCGATAGTCGATTTGACCGGCGAGCACGAGGACGACAAGGTTATCATCTCCGTGGATGTCGACGCTAAAAGAATTGGAGCGATTGTAGCCGAGAAGTTTTTGCAGCGCGGGTTCACCAGCTTTGCGCTCTTTAACATAAGCGACAATCGCTTTGGCCGGCACCTGGCCAACGGATTCACGGCAACGCTGGAACAAGCAGGTCATGGCTGCACCACACTGCTGCGCCGACAGTTGCTTACCGCCAGGGAAGAGAAGTCATTGACCGAAAAACAATTGCCGAAATGGGCTGCCGGCCTACCCCGCCACACTGCGGTTTTCTGCCACCACGACATCATGGCAGACCAACTTCTCAATGCCTGCATGAAAATCGGCAGAAACGTACCCGGCGACATCGCGATCATGGGGCTCAGCAACGACGTTTCCGTATGCTCGTTCGCCCCCATCACGCTGTCCAGCGTCGACGAGAACCAACGAGAACTGGGCTATGCTGCAATGCGCATATTGGCACACGTCATCGACCATCCCGTCAGGTCGAAGAAGCGGCGCACCTTTCTCGTGCGCCCCGGCGAGATATACGAGCGCGAATCGACAGCCGTCTATCCACTTGATCCGCCGTGGCTGGCAAACGTCCTCCTGAAGCTGGACGAGAACCTTAACCGAGACTTCTCGACGCCGGAGCTTGCGGAGATGGCCTGCGTGTCGCAATCAACGCTGCAGACCGCGTTCAACAAGGCGTTCGGGATGAGCGCAGGCAAATACACGACATCCATCAGGATGCGCGAGGCAAGGCGACTACTCTCAACAAGCCAGCTCAGCGCCAAGGAGATCGCCGCACGGATGAACTTCTCGTCGCTAAACTACTTTTGCTACGCCTACCAGAAGTTCTACGGACATCCGCCCAAGGCAGATTCCTCCCACTTTTGCGGGGGTAGGAATTAGGGTCTTAGAATGCCAAGTTCGTACGCACGGCTGACGGCGCCCGCCGTGTTGGGCGCCTCGAGCTTCACCTGTATCGACTTGGAGTGCGTCTTCACGGTCTCTGCGCTGACGCCGAGGATTATGCCGACCTCTTCGCGAGTCTTGCCCATCGCGAGATACTTGAGGACCGCCATCTCCCGCGCGGTCAACATGCTGGGCACCTCTGGCAGCTCCTCTTCTTGGAACGGGCCGCCCTCCACGGCGGCGCGCATCGCCGCAAGAAGCCGCGTGTGAACGACGTTCTTTGGCAGATATCCAGCTGCGCCCATGTCGCGCGCGCGCTCAAGTTCCTCGCGGAGCGGCATTCCGGCCAGAAGGAGCGCCTTGACGCCGGGAATGTGCCGACGCATCTTATCCAACGTCGCGAACCCGTCCATTCCCGGCAGTCGTATGTCGAGAACCACAAGATCCGGCTTGACCTTGACGATTGCCGAAGCTGCGCTCTCGCCGTCTCCGAACGACGCGCAGACGGAGAAACCCCTTGCGCTCTCGAGCATCGCCTCAAGGCCGTCCCTCACGACAGGATGGTCGTCCACTATCATCACCTTTATCATATCGGTATCTCCACTGTCACCTTCGCGCCCGCGCCGGGGGCGCTTTCGATTCTGAAGCTGCCGCCAAGCGCCTTCGCCCTGTCGTCCATGCTGCCGAGGCCGAGGCCGCGGGCATGTTCAACCGTATCGAACCCGCATCCGTCATCCATCACAGTCATCACAAGATGACCGTCGCCGAACGCGACGTTGACCTTTACGTGTTTTGCCTGTCCGTGGCGTATGGCGTTGCCGACTGCCTCCTGCAAGATCATAAGAAGCCCGCCCGCGATGGTGCGGGCAAGCGCCGGCTCGCTGCCCGTGCTTGTGATTTCCACGACTCCCTCCCAATGCGCCATGCGCCCCGCCGCATAGCGGAACAGCCCCATAAGGCTTCTGGGGCCCTCGCTTTCCTCCTGAAGCCCCCACAGGACCGTGCGCAGCTGGCTTTGCGTGTGGACAAGGTTGGCCGTCGCCTTCTCGAGCTGTTCCCTCGTTTTCTGGGAATCGCCTTCCGCAAGCCAGTTGAGCGCAGCCGACAAGCGGAACATCGTCCCCGACAAAAGCTGCTGGAAGTCGTCGTGCAGATCGTGCGACAGCCGCAACCTCTCGCGCCTCGCCCCGTCAGCCACTGCCTTCTCCATGAGAGCCTTCTCAATGACCTTGACCTGCCGCGACACGGTGCGCCTCAGGCTCACCACCCAGAACAGCAGTCCAAACCCGACAAACGCCCCCATCCCGACGGCGATCCAGACGCGAACCGGAGTCCAGAACGGAGGTCGCGTCAAAACCTCAAGGTCATCGGGAGATGCGAGCATGACGAGCGGACTCGATATGCCGGTGAATATCGGATGCGGAGTGTTCCTCGGCTCGGTGACGTATACGTAGACGCCCTTCACCCTTACCATGGCGCCTATCGCAAGCCCCTCCGCAAGCGGTGCGTCGGCCTTCATGCGGAAGTTCACTCCGACGCACCTCTCGCCATCCGAAAGAATCGTCTGCACTGTGTCAAGCCGCCTGTTGACGTCCACGACCTTGCCCGCGACGGTCACGAGGCTCGCGAAGCGGTCTGGTTCAGCAGACCCCGAAGCCGGATGCACGTTGAGCTGGGAAATCGAAACGCCTTCATATTCAGGAAGACGTCCTTCGCCCCGTCCCACGACCTTGGCGTCGCAGTAGTCAATCCTGTTGTTGACGGTCTGCGGCA